>Ga0116114_1001092_pt1 | contig 15205 bp, 12 predicted proteins | sample June2015DPH_10_5_FD_89823 | JGI IMG/M metagenome (GOLD analysis project Ga0116114, IMG submission 89823) | Peatland microbial communities from SPRUCE experiment site at the Marcell Experimental Forest, Minnesota, USA - June2015DPH_10_40 | ecosystem: Environmental > Terrestrial > Soil > Wetlands... | reverse complement strand
CAGGGTCAAGGTTAATGATACAATAAACATCCTTACTTGTAGCTTCAATTTCGTGCAGCGGATGTGTTAGTTTATATGTAATATATGATTCCTTTTTTACAGCCTGCAACTGCTTTAATTGAGCAAAAACAAGCGAACCTGAAATAAAAATTAAAAATAATACAGCATAATACCTTGCATTCATAATTTTCCTCACATTTAAAAAGTAATAACAATTAATGAAGCTGCAAATACCCCCGTTGTAATATAACCTGCTGCTTGATGAAAGTGAGCTTCATTTGTATTTAGGTGGCGCTTGCTTTCAACATAAGAACCTAATATCGGCGTTATAATCATACCTACAGCATGTATCCAGGCAAGAGTTTTATGTAATGTTGTAGTGCTTTCCTCATCCCGGCGTATTAAAGGTGGCGGAGATAAAACAGCTAAAAGCGCCGTGAGAGAATAAGTAGCTATTGTGGCATCAACAAATTTTATGTGTGTATTACCAAAAGTTTTGCTGCCGTTGTTATCAAGAGTCCGCTGGCCATAATATGCAGCGGTCATCATTAAGGCTAAAGTTACAAATCCGCTTATTTGGTGTGTAGTAAGCATGAACCGTCTAATATCAAGTTCGCTTTTCCGTTCTTCAGGGGAAAGCTGCCCTACTAAACCGATTGTTCTGAAAACTCCGTCTTCACCCCAAAATAATTTTTCACCAAAACTAATATTTTCAGGTAAAAGCCTTGTCTTTGGCGGCGGTGGCAATGAATCAATCATTGCAGAACTTTCTGTTTCGGTTGTGTCTAAGACCGGTGTAAAATTAAGTGCCGATTTCAAGCGGGTATCCATTTCAGTTTGCAAAGTATAGTTTTGGGCTGATAAATTTTGTGAACAGAAAAGAATGAAAATCAGAAACGGGAAAGTTTTTAGGTATGAACTGTTGAAATTAGGTGAATCTTTAAGTCCTAATTTAACAACGCTGCTAAAGGCCGGCGAAAAAAATATTCTCTCTTCTTTCATACTTCCTCTATTGTTTTTAAAATAAAAAAGGGCAGACGTACAAAAGATCATTAAAGGCAAACTCATCTAGCCGAATAAAAGTGAGAAGAGCCTTTAATAATTTTATATACGCACTGCCTTTCAAAATTTCTTTATTAATTTAGATAGGATTTTTTCTAATATCAAATTGGTCACTATTGTTAATGATAACCATCACATAAATCCTTTATCTATCAAGACTCATAGTTTGCTGCATCCAGTAAGGATAAACCCTCGGTAGTATGCTGACTTCATCAAGCCGCTTTACTTCCTCCGGAGTCATTTCCCATTTTGAAGTACCAAGATTATCAGCTAACTGTTCCTTTGTTCTTGCACCGATAATAACGGATGTTACAGCAGGCTTTCTTAAAAGATAATTTAATGCTCCCTGTGCAATAGTAGCATTATGATTTTTCGATATCTTTTCCAATTTTTCAATTATGTCAAAACCTTTTTCTTCATCAAATTTAAGAAATTGACTTTCCTTATCGGCTCGCCTTGCATTTTCGGGACGCTTTGCTCCCCTTCTGTATTTGCCTGTTAAGAAACCGCCGCCTAACGGGCTCCAGGTAAGTACTCCCAATTTCTGGTCAAGACAAAGCGGAACCAGTTCGTTTTCAAGGTCCCTTGCAATTAATGAATAAAATGATTGGATTGTTACAAATTTTTCAAGGTTATGCTTTCCCGAAATTGCAAGAGCCTTCATTAACTGCCACCCTGAATAGTTGGAAGCGCCTATGTATCTCACTTTCCCGTCACGGACAAGATCATCCAGCGCCCGAAGAGTTTCTTCCAGCGGGGTAAAAGGATCAAAGTTATGAACCTGGTAAAGATCTATATAATCCGTTCCAAGCCTTTTTAAACTTGCGTTACAATTTTCTATAATATGCAATCTTGATAAGCCAATGTCGTTTGGTCCTTTCCCGGTTCTGCCTCTTACCTTTGTTGCAAGAATAATTCCCTTCCGTTTGGGCCCAAGTGCTTTACCAAGAATTTCTTCCGACAAACCTTCCGAATAAACGTCTGCCGTATCAAAGAAGTTTATTCCTCCGTCAATTGCCATTGCAGCAATATCATTAGCATCATTCTGTTCAACTTCGCCTATAGTTCTCCAATATCCTCTCCCGCCAAAAGTCATAGCGCCGAAGCATAGTTCGGAAACTTTGATCCCGCTGTTACCGAGAAAATTCATTTTCATTTTCGTACTCCTTAATTATTTTATTTATAATATTTACATGCAGCAACTTATTAGTATCTAATTTCAAAAAGTTTTAATAGATTTATTTATTAAAATTACACTTTTAAATTATATAAATTGCTTCATAAAATGTGTAAGTTAAAGCAAAAGAATAATGAGGAACATCTATGATAAACGAGCTTAAAAAAGATTCACCGTATTTCGATTTTGCCAATAAACTGCTGGGAAAGAGGGAAATGCATTCATGCAACGCTTCTTTGAAGAAAGAATCAATAGAACTACTGGATGAACTAATTGATTTTCTTTTCCCGCATTTTTCAAATAAAGTTTATTATTCCCCGGAAGATGTTATTGCCAAAATGCAGCTTTTGGAACGCAATATGATTTCTCTTTTAAAAATAATCACGGAGAATAACGAAACTGAAACGGAAAAAACCGCGACCCAATTTATTTCCAAAATACCGGCAGTTCATGATATGTTATGGAACGATGCCGATTCAATATATAAAGGCGATCCTGCTGCTGAAAGTATTGATGAGGTAATATTGGCTTACCCCGGATTTATGGCAATATCTATATACCGTCTGGCTCATGAATTATATAAATTGAATATTCCGATTATTCCAAGAATTTTCACCGAACGTGCACATCAGATTACAGGAATTGATATACACCCGGGTGCAACTATAGATTCACCATTCTTTATAGATCATGGTACGGGAATTGTTATAGGTGAGACAACTAAAATTGGTAAAAATGTGAAGATTTATCAGGGAGTTACTTTAGGAGCTTTAAGTGTTGATAAATCGCTTGCTAATATAAAGCGTCATCCAACTATTGAAGATGATGTAATAATATATTCCCAGGCTGTAATACTTGGCGGCGAAACTATTGTTGGCAGAAACAGTATTGTCGGCGGTAATTCATGGATTACACAAAGTATTCCGCCTAACTCGGTAGTTTACAGTAAGGTTGAGGTTAAGGTCAGATCTAATGAAACTTACTTTAATACATTGGAATTTGTGATTTGAGATATTAAATCAAATTATCCGGTTATTCGATTGATTTAAGTCATCTCGAAAACTTGACATCGTAGCTGTATTGTTTTAAATTTGTATAAAATTATGAAAATAAAAATTTCAAATAAAAGTTTATACGCAGCAGTAATTTGTTGTTGTCATATTAAAAAAAGTGTGACTGCGGAGGATATTGCCTGACTTTTATTTATAATATATATTTTTAGCAAAAGCCCTTCCAGTTGAGAAGGGCTTTTTGTTTTTAAAAAAGTTCTTGAGACAACTGCAAGAGCAATCAAATAAACATAAACAAATACTAAGGAGAAAAAATGAGATACAATAATATTCTGGAAGCCATCGGCAATACACCTATTATAAGAATTAATAAATTATTCGGTAATACACACGAAGTATGGGTTAAGCTTGAAAAAGCAAATCCCGGCGGAAGTATTAAAGATAGAATTGCCCTTTCGATGATTGAAGATGCTGAAAAGAAAGGCATACTAAAAAAAGACAGTATAATTGTCGAACCTACCTCAGGAAATACAGGCATTGGCCTGGCACTGGTTGCTGCAGTAAAGGGTTATGAAATAATCCTGGTTATGCCGGAATCAATGTCTATTGAAAGAAGAAGATTAATGGCAGCATACGGAGCTAAGTTTGAACTTACTCCACGTGAGCTTGGAATGAAAGGTGCAATAGCTAAAGCAGCCGAGATTGCAGCCGGAAATAAAAAAGTATGGGTTCCACAGCAATTTGAAAACCAGTCAAATATAGATGCACATATTAAATTTACCGCACAGGAAATTCTAAAAGATTTTCCTGAAGGGGTTGACTACCTGATTACCGGTGTTGGTACCGGCGGCCATTTAACGGGAATTGCACAAGTGTTAAAAGAAAAATTTCCTAATACAAAAGTTTTTGCTGTTGAACCCTCCCTGTCACCTGTTATTTCAGGTGGAAACCCGGGTCCGCATCCTTTGCAGGGAATAGGAGCAGGATTTATTCCTAAAAATCTTCACACAGCGCTGTTAGACGGCGTAATAACCGTCGAGAAAGATGAAGCATTCGAGTTCACAAAAAGAGCGGCGAAGGAAGAAGGGCTTTTTATCGGAGTTTCTTCAGGTGCATCTTTAGCGGCTGTATCCAAGAAGTTAAAGGACATTCCCCACGGTAAAAAGGTTCTTACCTTTAATTACGATACAGGTGAAAGATATCTTTCAGTGGAAGGATTGTTCTAACTTTATTATCTATACGAGGCTGTTTTTATATAAAAAGCAGCCTCTATATTACGCTTCCAACATTACATTATTCACATTATATCGTATGGCATTTTTTATGTCGGGCAGTTTTGCCCGACTACTGTTCTCGCCTGAAATGGCACCGGTAATTTGTCAAATACATTTGTAAATATTTAATCCAAAAATAATTCGGGATTAAACGCACTTATTTTCTTATGAAATTAGTCCCGGCAGGGATGAAATCCCTGTCCGCCGCCAGGAAACATGTCCGCCGCTAGGCGGAAGGAAGGATTTGTAACAAATAGAAACCACTAAAATACTCGGAATCCCGGGATGGTATAAAAAAACCTTTATTTTGTACTAAAACCTAAATAATTGACCAATTTTGACTGGAAAACATAATTGTTAAGTTGACGCTTATGCGACATTTATTTGGGAAACTACTAATTACAAAACATATCTGGCTTATTCCATTGGAATGGCCGCCAAAACTCGCGGTTATTCAATAAAATCTTAATGTTCAAATGAATATTTCATTTGTAAAATATTTAATTTTAATCTATTATTTACTTTTCACATTAATATAAGTTTGGAGAAAGATAAAATGAAATCAATTATAAGTTTAACAGTCGCAGTAGTTATTTCCCTGCTTCCATTAAATATTTACTCCCAGATTTCAAGAGGTACCGTAAAGGAGGGGTTAATAATTCAAAGTAAAATTTTGAATAAAGAAGTGCGGTATACTATTTATTTACCTTTTGATTATGAGACCTCGAACCGTTATTATCCTGTTGTCTACCTGCTGCATGGCTATTCGGATAATGATATGGGGTGGATACAATTTGGCGAAGCAAACATGATAGCCGATGAGGGTATTGCAAATAGGGAAATTCCTTCGATGATACTGGTTATGCCGGATGGCGGCGTAAGCTGGTACATCAACAATTTTGATAATTCGGTTAGATATGAGGATTTCTTTTTCCAGGAGTTTATTCCTTATATAGAATCTCATTATAGAATTCGTACGGAAAAAAGATTCAGAGGCATAGCCGGTCTTTCTATGGGAGGATACGGCACTTTGGTATACTCACTCAAACACCCGGACATGTTTGCCGCCTGCGCTGCTTTTAGTGTAGGTGTTCGTACGGACGAAGAAGTACTTAATTATAATGATGCTCAATGGGAAAATGGTTTTGGAAATTTGTACGGTCATAATCTTAAAGGAAAAGACAGGCTTACGGACCATTATCTATCCAATAATTTATTTTATCTGATCAAAAATACAAGTGCAGAAAAGCTTAAAAGCGTAGGAATATATATAGACTGCGGTGATAAAGATTTCCTTTATAAAGGTAACTCTGCTCTTCATGTATTGCTAAGAGATTATAATATACCTCACGAATATAGAACCAGGGATGGCGGGCACCAGTGGTCATACTGGCGTAGCGGACTTCTCGATGGATTAAAATTTATAGGAACCAGTTTTCATCAGCAGTAATCTATCCGTAACTTTCAAATATTCAGACATCATCATAGATGTTGAATATTTGTAGAAAAAAACAGATTCGCAAAACAACAATATCCTCGTAATTGACGGTGTGACATATAACCGCTGAATCACACCTCATATAGTTAATGATAGAGACGCACTTATGCATATCTAATGCTATTTACTATTGGTAAAATCTTCCTTATTTCAACAGCACAAGTTTCTTTGTTTCCACAAATGAACCGCCTCTCAACTGATAAAAATAAACTCCGCTTGAAAACTTAGAACCATCAAATATTATATTAAATTTGCCGGCGCTCTGCACTTCGTTCACTAATTCAGCCACTTCTCTTCCGAGAACATTAAAGACTTTCAGCGAAACCTTGCCGCTAACCGGTATTTGGTAACTTATTATTGTTACAGGATTAAATGGATTTGGATAGTTCTGAAAGAGCACGAATTCTTGAGGCATTAAACTACTATTATTAACGGCAGTCACTGTTGCCGGCTGAGTGACAGTATTGGCGTCTAATGTAACCGCGGTCTGTGCCAGCGCTCTGCCGTTTAGGGTTGCACCGGTATTCATCGCAATGTTTGTCATACACAATATTATTCCCTTCATTTGAGCCGTCGTTCCAATGGTAACTTCACCGGCGACCTGCCAGAAGATGTTGGAAGCCAGTGCCCCGCCGCTTAGAGCTACAATGGCGCCGTTAGCAATGGTCAGATTTTGCGCTATCTGGAAGATCCAAACATCTTTTGCACTGCCCGAGATAGTGACGCCACCAGCAGATACCTGGACTCCGGTACTCCATTTGTAAAGGCCGGGAGTAAGGGTCTGCCCGGTAACATCCCCGGAATATAGTTCAGTATAATTAGGCAATGTTCGTCCGGCTGCGTTTGTATATGCGGTTTGCATGTCGTTAATTGCGTTAGTCATTTTAGTTGGAGTCGGGGATGCATTGTCAGCGGCATATATCTTTCCAGTTACTAAAGATGATGTCCAAAATGTATCCGAGGGATCTTCGATTGGCCCAAATCCGGTTATGGCAGTTGCGGAAACCGGACTAACTCCAATATCGCCCGTAACTTGAGTAGTTCCCGTTGTTGAGATTCCTGTTTTTGCCAGAATCACGAAATTACCAGCCGTTCCAAGATTTACTATAGAAACTGTATCCGACGATGATTGTGACATGACAGCGACAGGCATCATTATAGCAACCGTCAAAACCGCTCCGAGAAAACGCTTCCAACTGATTAAGACAGTTGTTAAATTCTTTGTATAGGTTTTCATAAGAATCTCCATGTTGTAAGTGAAATCGTAAGTTTTAGAACAATTGCACTTTTTATTTTGTTCGGAATAAATTAGTTTTTCTGTTAAAATATTCCTCGATATTTATTTGTTAATAAGGTACGTAGATATTTTGAATGTGTAAATCAATCAAAGGGATGAAAAAGGAACTACATCTTTATGATGAGTAATTAATAAAAAAATAATAACTTACAACACTTTATCGCATATTAACAAAAACCTCTGAGATTATTATTTTCAAGGTGGAGAGTTTTAGACTATGGGCACTATTTTAAACAATATATCCCAATTTTCTTCTGTCCGCACAGTTACAAGCCTTAACTATATTAAAAAGACTTATAACATCCCCCAAAAAAATATTGATTCTTTTCAAAAACAAATTTCCGAAGAAGACAAAAATACCATAGTTAGCGGGCAGCAAAATAAATATTCAAATCCCGCATCGTTTAATTATCAATATCAAAATAATGTACCGGTATCATTATTATCAGCCTCCGGCCTCCGTTTTATATTTCACAACTTCAAGAAAAAAAGTTTTTATTTAATTAGAGACTGTTCAACATTAGATACAAAACATTTTTTTATATCAATACTTCCATATTTAACCTGGATAAACGGTTTGCCGTTTTTTAGCCCTGCATTTCCAAAACCTGTTTCAGTCGAAATAAAAGATGTGAAGTTATCACCCACCTTTGAATCAATATACAGTGTTTGGTCAACGGCATCATAACGAATACCTGTTAGCCCTTGCAAAAGGCCGTAGCTTGACATTGCACGTGCATACCAATGCCCGCATTCGTACTCATCAAACGGATTTCTGATGCGTCCGTCATACCTCTTTCTTACCTCCCGGACGATTTCTAATCCTTTTTCAATTTCACCCATACTCATAAGATGAGAAGCCACCTGGTATTCAATTCCGGTCCATACTTCATTGCTGTATGGAAAAGGAAATGTAGGCTGTCCGCCATTGGGCCACGAACAAAGAAGAAGTCCGCCTTCCTTGCCAAAAGCATATCCTGCACGCTGCGGGTTTGCATGGTTAGATAAATCTAATTTCAAATTATTGTTATACACCGCCAGAAGATGACTTTTTACTTTACTCTCATCAATAATATTATCATCAATACCCGATATCTTTGCAAGCCAAAGCCCCAAAACTCCGTCGCTGAGACATCCGGCGCCATATTGATATTTTGGGCCCTCTTTTTCCATAACTTCCAATTCTTCAGCAGAATAAGTTGTTCCTATACTCTTTTTTGAAGCTTCTACAGGGTTGTGGACATTCAGTCCTTCCCATTTTACTTTTTGTATAAAGTATTCACCGTTGAATAATTCGGATTCCATCAACCTTTTGCCTTTTTCCAGTAATGTTTTATATTGATCCGAATTATCACCAACTTCATCCGACATTTTAATAAATGCCGTTAGAGCGCCAAGATAAAAACCTGTGCACATCCCATTAGGCCCCCAAAATTCAATATCGTATGTATTATGTTGCGGTTCTTCTAAAGCGCCGGTATGACGCGGGTCCCAGCAGCCTATACAATAATCCATACTGCTTTTTACATTAGGCCAAAGCTTCTTTAACCAATTCTTATCACCGGAAATTCTCCATTCACGATACATCTTCATTATCCCGCCAAGCTGTCCATCGGCGGCGGCGGACTCGGTGTGCTCAACTGCCGGCCTGATTGGAAGATTTCCCCTGAAATTCTGATGCCCTGAATCATTTTGATTAATATCAAATTCAGTTTCGCGTAAAGACCTTTCAAGACCCGGAAATAAATGTGATATTGCTTGTGCATAGTTCCAGACATGCGTACAAGAACCGGAACAACAACCTCCCAAATCAAAACAACCTTCCCATCCCCAGAGTTTTCCATCTTTTTGCCTCAGGACAGTCGGTGATTTAAGAATACTTAAATTTGCAGCAACAGCTTCTAAAACTTCCGAAGGTAAATCTGAATTATAAAATGTATCAGTAAACAGCCCGGATTTGTTTTTCAATTTCTTGTAATTGCCGAACCAATAATTACTGACTTCTCTTACGTCTTTGAATTTACTGTAATACCATGGCTCATAGTTAGCGGATAGAGCTTCCGATGAACAGCATGATGATCCCGGAGTACAAATTTCTATTTTAGATTTTTTATCATCTTCAGAACCCTCCCCAATTCTTATATCCGAATGAGGTACATGCCAGGCAAGATATACTCTGACAGTTCTTGTTTCATTGGGCTTCAGCTTTACCGGAATAAATAATGACGCACCGGTCGCCCCCGCCGATACAGGATTTGACGGAGTATTGCAAGTTTCAATATTCTTCCATAAAACTGTTTTACTATCAAACCAGCCTCCCCTAAACCAACAATAGTCAACTATCGCTCCCGGTTCATCAGTGAAAATCGCAAATTCTCCTTTATAGTAAGGCTTATCGGGGAAACACGACTGTTCAAGAATAAATCCCTTATCCATCTGCATAATGGAATCTTTGCCCACATAATTGCCGCCCCATACGCTGGGAGCTTCAATCCGCATAAAATTTTCGGAATTGAATGAAAATACACATTCTAATTCCTTGTCGGAATTATTTTTGAAAGTATATTCCAAACCTCCGACCGGTAAGCTGGAGTTATCTGCATCAGTCGGTATAAATGGACTCCAGCCGGTTAAATTAACTTCAACAGGAATTTGAGAATCTTCCAAATGGACTGTTCCGAATGGAAACCGGTCTGAGAACGAAGCTTTTTCAAATCTTGGGCAGCCAAATAGCTTCGAACCGTTCCCAGTCCATGGGTCTCCGAATATCTTCCAACTTTGCACCGGGCCTTCAAGTATTTTAGCTCCGTTTTTAACACCCTTCACTGAAATTGCAGCAAACATAAATGGAGCATTAAATATATCAGGTGTATTACGTACAGAAACATGCGAGAAGGAGCCATTACCCTCAATGCACAACATTCCGGCTCCTATTCCTCCGATTGGAAATGCTACCCTATTTAAATACTCGCCGGAATATGTGCTGTTAAATTTGTGTTCATTAACGCCTTCAGGTTGTGCATAAACCCGGCTCATGATTAATGAAGAAAAAATCAGAACTCCCGTTAAATAAATTCTTACCTTTTTAATAACCAAATGTATCGATGAATTAAACATAGAGTTACCGGCCTTTCTTGAAATAATTTAAAACTATGGTTAATAAAGTAACTTATCTTTTTATAATTGTTGTAAGTTTTCTCATTGGCTATTATTGAATTGATTTTGTTCTTTTGTCAACTTCTTGTATCGATGGAAGATTATCTTCGGGACTATTGAGATAGAAGAAAGCTACCGAAGACCAGTCATCACTGCGATAGAAGTTCAACCAGTAATCCTTCAGTTTTGAATCCGCAAAGTCCACCTGTTTTTGTGATTCCAGCAGACGTATATTATTACCATTTATGCCTATAGTAATTGGTTTTAACTTAACGCCTTTACCAAGAGCATGCATTACCTGAGATACAGTGCCACCGCCAATTTGCTGCATAGTGATATTAATATCTTTGTAAAAGAAAATAGGATCTTTGATGTGGTACCTGTAAAAAGAATATTTGCCCTGACTAGTGTCTGCAAGCAGGCAGCCCTGAAAACGGTTAATAAAAACACTTAGACCCCATCCACTTCCAACAAAATCCTCGGTGCCGGTACCAACAATTGTGGGAAACTGCTTATCACCATCGAGATAAACCTTAAATTCTCCTTCACCCCACCAAAAGCCCTTATACACTGAATCGGCAATTACACCTATATGGGTACCCAAATAGCGGCCTTGACCCTGAATGTGCGGCAATATTGTATAGTCGCGACCTATTTCTGTTTTTTGTTCGCGGTTCCACCAGGCATGGAAATACAAAGTAGAAGAATCAAAAGAGTCGTTAAATTCGTAGTCAACATCGTAGAATAAATTATCCAGTCTCTCTTTAGATTCATTGGTTACAATAATTTTTGCGCCTTTTTTAAAAGGCATTGGTATGTAACAATTGAACGAACGGCCTTCAGGATTGGAGAACAGTTCATTTTCAAAGGCGGATGTTTTGCCAAAAATATCACAAAAGAAATCACCAAATGGCGCTTGTACAGCAGGCTTTAATGAATGATCCCAATAAATTTCTATTTTTAAAGCCCGCAAAGTTATAGGGTCACGTTTGCTTAATGTTATCCATATTCTATGAATAATACCGGTACCGCTAATGTCAAGTAACACCTTGCTTTCTCCGGCATTTAAACTTTCGCACGGATGACCTTTGGCTCCTTTATTGGTCATCCCGCCATTTGCTTTCATGCCGCTTTGGTTCTCGAAACTTACCCAGCGGCTATCAACATTTGCGTGAAGGCGGAATAATTCGTCGGATGGAGCGCTATTTTGGCGGTTGCAACTTACATTGAACAGGCAAATAACAATAATTATAAAAAAGGGAACTGATTTCGATTTTATTAACCCGGTTACCATAAATCTTTCTCCTTTTTCTTTATTTTAATTCAGTTTGTTTTCAATTGTTCGTGGAAAGATAAACGCCGTCATTAGTTCCGGCAAAGAAATTCTTCCCTGAGACGGTAAAACAATTAACACTCACTTGAGCAAAACGAGTTTTTTGAATACTTCCACGGCCAGTTTACGCAGTCTTTTAAATCAGGAAGTAAAACGTAATCTGCTTTACCCTTGAAAACAAAAGTAGTAATGCGGTTATCTTTAAAAAGATTACGCGCTTCTTCTAACGTCTTTCCCGTTACAGAAACATCGTCAACAAGTAAAATACTTTTCCCCTCAATAATTCCTTCAAAAGATCTGATAACTTCAGGTTTTTCAAACTGCGGGTTATTATTTTCGTCGCGGTAATTGATTTTGATAGATGCTAATTCACATCCTAATTTATTTGCAGTTAAAGCTGCCGGGACCAATCCTCCTTCTGCAATTCCGATAACTATGTCGACCAAAGGAAGGGAAAAATTATCCAGAGCTTTTTTTATCTCCGGGAAAGTAATCTTTATCATCCTAAAATCATTTCGATTTCTTTGCTAAAGTGAAAATCAAAATATTCATTAATGAAATAAGAATAATACCGGGAAGCCCTCTGGTTAAAACAACAGCAAAATGACTTACAGATGAAAAAATAAGCTGAGTAACAAACATTGATATAATAACACTAACCGGGGCGGCAAAATATTTCACAAATTTAAGTTTAATCAACAGCCATGCAATAAATACGAATAGGACTAATTCCAATGTAATAATGCCGACGGTTCCATACACCGGGTTTCCTGTTAATAAATAATTTAACACAGGAGAAAGCAAAGCTGCAATTATTGCAACATTTAACCTGAAAAATACAACAGCGATAAATGGTGCAATAAATATTGGTAATAAAACCGCACCTGCCGGGTTACCTGAAACCGGGATAAAATGTATTAGAAACGGTATCAGAATCGAAAAAGCTAAAACAAAAACTGATTCTTTTATTTGTACTTTATTTAATAATGAACTTTCAATTATAAGGGAAGTTGTTCTTGGCATTTGATCCTCTAAATGTTTATTTCTATTTTCTTAAATATACATTATAGAAAATCAATTTACAAAAACAACCTTTCTGCAAAACAAATGAAAAATATAACCTGGCTCCCGATTAAAATAACTTTGCCCTTTGCCCTTTGAACTTTCCTATCATAGTCCGCTTAAAATTCCTGTCTCCGGTCTCCTGTCTAAATCGTCTCAAATGAATTATTTTCTAAGACTAAGTGCCTGCCTTCATCCGATTCATAAAAAGCATTGTGGGATATTAGGTGTTGATGGAGTTCGTTGAAATCTTCGAAATGTAATTTGTCTGAAAAGGTTTGAGCTTTTTGTAACATTTCAACATAAGGTAGTGCATCTCCGGTGTTGGTTAGTTTTTTTAGCGTTAAAAGATAATCTTCACGGTAAACTGTCGGAATAATAATTTTAGTCTGGTCTTTATTAACGAGCTCTGCATTCATCATAACGCGAGCAATGCGGCCGTTACCATCATTAAAGGGATGGACTTCACTGATTAAAAACATAATGAAAGCGGCTCTTGCAAAGGGATGATCCAACGCCTGGTAAATTTCGTATCCTTTAAGTAAAGTACCTCTAACCAAACTTGCAGTAACAAAAAATGTATTGCCGGCGCGGTTGTCGGTTTCTTTAAATTGACCGGGCTTCTTACTTATGCGGGAGGATAAAAGTAATTTATGCCGCTGCTGCAAGATTTCAATTAGGTTGCCTGGAGATTGAGGGATAATTCTCATTTCTTTTTTATTTGAAATAAGCTGATAAGTTCCTAATATATCATGAGAGTCATCGTCACGGGCAGGCAGTGGTATATTAGTCTCGATAATTCTTTTAGCTTCTTCTACTAAGAACTGCGTACCTTCGATATAGTTTGAAAAATAGGCTTCAAAGAATGCAAAGTTTTTAAAAGACTGAGTTGTTTTATTTTTATCCGGCAGAAATGGAAACTCTTGATTTCTGAGATATTGAAAAAGAGTTTCGAAAGTCTTTAATCTTTGAGTGTCGTAAGCAGAGCCAACGGCACGGGCAATGGCTGCCGGCGAAGATAATATTGATGACAGTTTGGATGAAAGAAGGGCGCCAATGATTTTATTTAACTTTTCAAATTCATTAGTCATTTTTAATTGCTTGGAAATTTTCCTCGCTCTGTCCCGGATTTGATTTAAACCGGTTTCACCGTGAATTGTAAGAATCTTTTCAAGCTTTTCTTCGATTTCGGGAAGTCTTAATGTTTTTGATGATGGTCCTAATTTTTTTGTTATCCGGAGGTTTTCTAACAATGCACGTTCCTTTTGACTTACATATAACTCACCGTATAATTTATTGTCTCCCTCAATGGGACCGCTGCCTTGCAGGAAATTTATTGTAACACCGGGAAGTTTTATTTTTCTTGTGTAAGAGTAAGTAAGAAATATATCTCCGGAAGATGTAGGCTTAAATTCAAAAGCAGAACGATGGCTGAGAACTGCCGAAGGATACAACCCGCTAAGGATAAGTAAGATATTTCGTTTAATTATTTCTGCCGGGTCTTCATCTAAATTTGCAGTGTAAATTCGCGGTGCAATTTTTTTTACAATGCCTTTTTTCTGCAGCGAAGATATCCGTTTAGATTCGTTGTAATCTGCCGATGCAAATATTATTTCTTTCTTTTCCATACAAAAATTTTCCATAATAAAATAGATTTTGGCAAATATTTTCTATTATAAATAAATATTTTATACAATATTAGTAAGAACTTGGGAAAAGTGCAAATATTTTCCATGATGGTGGTCATATCGGCAAATATTTTCCAAAATAATACTTAAATGCAGTATAATTTTCGGATTTTACTCCTTAGCCCCGTCTCTGGGTCTCAATTCTAATATTGTCCGATTAAAATCAGATTCCCTCTCCCGTTGGGAGAGAGATAGGCAGGGTGAGGGGATTTAATTGTAAGCTCCGATTCAATGAGCCCTATATTTAGGCCGCGTAGTAATTAGATCAATAAACCGTGATAGTATAAGTTTTTTCTGCTCTTCATTTACTCTTAAAAAGAAACGATTCCCATCCGCAGTTTCAGTAAAATTAGTATATCCGGCAGAATCAACAGTAATTACTCCCGGCTTACTTATAGTAAAATAGTTCTTGTCCTTTTCTACTGCATATAATACTGCCGTATTATCCCAGGTCTGGCGGTCATAAGGCATGGGCATGTAACTTTCATAACCAATTACCAGTGGGTCTGATGCAGTCCAATGAAAATCATTTTCTATAACGGATCCGGGAAACAATATACTATCTCCTACTGCATATGGACTAACCACTATAGCTGTAGGCCATTCATTAAATACCTTTTGTGCAGCCGGACTATCGTTCACTACATT
>Ga0116114_1001091_pt1 | contig 15214 bp, 9 predicted proteins | sample June2015DPH_10_5_FD_89823 | JGI IMG/M metagenome (GOLD analysis project Ga0116114, IMG submission 89823) | Peatland microbial communities from SPRUCE experiment site at the Marcell Experimental Forest, Minnesota, USA - June2015DPH_10_40 | ecosystem: Environmental > Terrestrial > Soil > Wetlands >... | reverse complement strand
GCGGGGGTGGGCGTCACCACCATCGTCAACATGCAGCCCGATAGGACAGTGGTGGCCGCGGCGTCCACCGGGCAGCAGGCGGTGGAACTGTACCGGCAGCACCGGCCGGATGTGACGCTGCTCGACCTGCGCATGCCGGGGATGGGAGGCGTGGAAGCGGCGCTCGCCATTCGCGCCGAGTTTCCCAAGGCCCGCATGATCGCGCTGACCACCTATGGCGGCGACGAAGACATCCGGCGCGCCCTGGCGGCGGGGGTGCAGGCGTACCTCACCAAGGACGTGCTACACGATGAGCTGCTCAAGGCGATTCGTGCGGTGCACGCCGGTGGAACCTATCTGCCGGCAGCGGTGGCGGCGGCGCTGGCGGCGCAGATGCCGCGTCCGGATCTGAGCGGGCGGGAACTGGAAGTGCTGGTCCTGATCGTGCAAGGCCTGGCCAATAAGCAAATCGCTTACAGTCTTGGGATTGCGGAGCATACCGTAAAGAACCACGTGAAGAGCATTCTCGGCAAGTTGGGAGCCCAGGACCGCACGCAGGCCGCGACGGTGGCCATCCAGCGCGGGATCATACACCTGTAGGGCGGCGACTGGACCTCGGACTGCGTCGAAGTTCAAGTGATTGTCTGGATTAGATTGTGTGATCGATTGATTCTTATGGTGTTGGTAGTTCTGCTTCGGTCGTTGGAGGGAGGTTGAGCCGGAGTTTGCGCAGTGTTACCCTACCACTTGAGTGGTAGTGGGTCAGTTTGAAATTCTCTGGTCTTGACATCACGCCCGCCCCTGCCATACTGAAGCCATCATGCCTGAGCGGTCAAAGAAGCGCCCGCGCGACCCCAACCAACTCGCGTACCAGATTATGCTTGAGTCCACCGGCCAGGTCGAGAAGTTCGATCCCTCGACCTTGGACCCTGCCAAGAACCCCGCAGCCGTCTCCCTCGGCCGGCTGGGCGGCCTGAAGGGCGGCGCGGCCAGAGCGGCGGCCCTGAGCCCGCGCAAGCGCTCCCAGATCGCCGCGAAGGCGGCAAAGGCGCGATGGGGCAAGAAGTAGAGGCCCGTTTCAGTCATGGCTGATACTATCCCGTATCGATGCCCGCAATGTGGCGGCGATATCCTCAAGACATCCGCTGAGCCGCACAGCCTGTCTGATCTCAAGAACTCCGTCTGTGCCAAGTGTGGTCGTCGATTCTCCGAAGATGACTTGAAGTCCCATGCTGCCAAGATCATGGATAAACTGATCCGGGATGCTTTCCGGCGGAAATAGTGAAACCATCGCATCTAACTGATTCTTCAGAGGTTGGCAATCTATACTCAAACGAGCATGGAAGCTCGGTTTTTGCTGGCGAGACGCTTCCGGTTCATCCTCCAAGTCATTCATTCCACGGCAAATACTGTTTTCATCTTGCTCCATTTTCTAGTTGACCTTTATGCTTGACTGATCTAGAATACAATCATGAACCAGCTAAGCGCAGACAAAAGAGCCCAGATCGTAGCGGCCCTGGTTGAAGGGAACTCGATTCGCGCTACCGTCCGCATGACGGGCGCATCGAAAAACACGGTTGCGAAACTGCTGGTAGCTCTTGGCGCGGCCTGCACGGAATACCTCGACAAAGCGCTTGTGAATCTGCCGTGCAAGCGGGTTCAGTGCGATGAAATCTGGAGCTTTGTGGCAGCCAAAGAGCGGAACGTCACGCCGAAGATCCTGGAGCGCAGCGCGAGTGCTGGCGACGCCTGGGTATGGGTAGCGCTGGATGCGGATACCAAGCTGGTTTGTTCCTGGTCCGTCGGGCGCCGCGATTGGGTTACAGCCAAGCATTTCGTGGATGACCTTCAGAGTCGGCTGGCGAACCGGATTCAACTGACCACGGACGGCAACCGGCTTTATCTCTTCGCCATCGCTGAAGCGTTCGACTATCAGATTGATTACGCGGTCCTGAGAAAGATCTACGGGGGAAGTTCTAGTAAGACGGCTGAAGTCCGGTATTCTCCCGCTGAGTGCGTCGGATGCGAGAAAGAAGCGAAGATCGGGAACCCCGATCCCAAGCACGTCAGTACCAGCTACGTGGAGCGGCAGAATCTCACGATGAGAATGCAGATGCGCAGATTTACCCGGCTTACTAACGCGTTCTCTAAGAAGATTGAGAATCACGTGGCGGCCCTGGCACTGCACTACATGCATTACAACTTCGTCAGGATTCATCAGACCCTCCGGGTGACTCCGGCGATGGCTGCGGGTCTGACGGATCGGGTTTGGGGGATTGAGGATCTGGTTGCTTTACTGTGAAATCGGCTAGGTGTTCGTCAAGCGTCTGGCACCTTACGTTAGCTCGTTGGATTGCTTCAAGTGCCTGGAGCGGGACGCGCGGTGATCCGTGCTCTTCCCACGCGGCCCGGAGATTATCAATGAGGCTAAAATGGTGTGAAAACACGCTCGTCCCGTGCTTACGAACGAACAGTGACGTATTCAGCCCGGCTCCGGCCCTCTCTGCCATGAATTTACCGGCGCATACGTGAAAGACAGTTTCGTACAGATCGCATTGCCGTGATTGATTGAAATAGTAGAGAAGGGTATCGGCGGCGTATCCGCCAGAGCCAACTGACGCGAAGCCGGGGCGATCAAAGATCGCATCTTCGCCATCTCCCCTTACAGTAAAAATGTGCGGGGTTCGGTCACTATCGAACCCCCAAACAAGGAACTCCAGGCCAGCGAAGTGTACGTTCTGAATCTCCCCGCACAGGCGGGCTAAAGTAGTCTCATCGAAGATTTTCTTGCCGCTCTTCTTGAACTCTCTCATGCTGACTCCGAACCTGCCAAGGACGCGGTCCGCAGCCATTTCCGAGAGTTGGTTTTGAAATGCCCTCTTAAAACTTCGTCTAACCTCTTCCAAGGTATTCGGACGGCCCTTGAGGTACTGTCCAGCTTTTTCGATAATCGGGCTCGCTGGCGCGATGTCATCTCCGGTTATCATGGCCTGCCACTCTTCGGCGAACGGCTCCCATTTGGAACAGCACGCATCGGTCGAAAGAGTGGAGCCGGTAATCATCGTGTCGGACGCGCTGACGATGTATTCGTGAGCCATTGCCGCAATGCAAACGGTCATCCGTTTCTCCTTGGAACCCCAAGGATAACGCTGGGCCGGTCGGGGAAAGAAGACCGGACGTGCTGGCGGTCGGACTGCCGGGGAAGGAACGGGACGGCGAACCGTCCGGGGACGGTAATCGGTCATCGGCGGCGCGAAGCGGGTCGGTCGCGATTTGTCAAGATGGCTCATTTTCAAACTGACCCACTACCACTTGAGTTTACATAATATCGGTTATCGGAAGTTGAGATTGGGTTCCCTCGATAATCTGAGCGAATGCGCTCGCAAGCGGGCGTTGGCAAGCTAAAGCGTGCCCCACCCGGAATTTCACTCCTCGTTGGGCACTTCGCCCCTGCGCACCCGCACTACCCGGCGCGACGTGCCGGCGCGGAAGCGTAACACGAAGCGCGTTCCCGCGCACTCGGGCTGCTCGATCGATCCCTCCAGTTGCTTGGCAAGGATCTCGACGATCCGCAACCCCAGCGACTTGCCGTTGCGCGCCGGCGCGACCTTCGGGCAGCCGACGCCATCATCCTCGACGCTCAGCTCCAATTCCCCCGGGCCGGACTGCCGCAAGCCAACCCGGACCTCACCGCTGCGCCCGCCCGGGAAGGCGTGCTTCAACGCGTTGGTCACCAGTTCGTTGAGGATCAGCGCACACGGAATCGCGCGGTGGATGCCCATCTCGATCGGCTCGGCCTCCATCGAGATCGCGATTTGCCGCGCCGCAACGCCGTATACGCTTCCCAATTCCTGCACGAGTTGCTCGGCGTACTCGGCAAAGACGATGCGGTCCAGGCGCTCGGTTCCGGAAAGGTGCTCGTGGATGAGAGCGATCGAGCGCACCCGCTGCTGGCTGTCCTCGAGCGCCCCTTGGGCCTCGGCACTCTCGATCGCGCCGGCCTTCATTCCCAGCAGGCTGGCAATCACGGCCAGGTTGTTCTTGACGCGGTGGTGGACCTCTTTCAAGAGGACCGTTTTTTCCGCCAGCGCCGATTCCAGCTCGCGCAGCGTTCTTTGCAGAGCCGCTTGGGCGCGCTGCTGCTCGGTGACCTCTATGGCCACTACCAGTACCTGCCCCGCTGCGCCGTCGGACGCGGCCGGTGACGTGTCAGGCAGCGGCACGTACGATAAATCGAAGTAGCGCTCTTCCGGCGGCAGGCCGGGCCCACGCTGCAACGCGACCGCCAGCCCGGCGGCGTGGTACACGTTCTGCTTGTCGCGCACTCGCTCGAGCAGCGGCACAACCACCGGCGCCGCTTCGGGCCAAACCTCGGCCACCGTCCGGCCGAGCATCGGCTCGCCCGGCGCCAGCGCCTGGTATGCCGGGTTGACCATCTCAAAGCGGAAATCGCGTCCGCGCAACAGGGCGATCGAGACCGGCGAGTGTTCAATCATAGATTCCAACATGCGCCGCCGCGCCTCCAGTTCGCGCGCCATTTCCGATCGCTCCTGCTCCCCCGCAGCCGCCGCTCTGTGCGCTTCCCACAAACGCTCGAACATCGCGCTGGCCACTATCCCGGTCAGCGCCAGCCCTGCCAGGCCCAGCCAGTGCTGCGGGTCCCGCATCTGAAAATGTCCTACCCGCTCGGTGGCGAAGTACAGTGACTCGATAATGCACAGGATCGTCGTCAGTACTCCGGGTCCCCATCCGCCCTGATATGCGCTCAACAGGATGAACGGAGCATATGTAATGTAAGGAATCAGTGTTGGCGGATGGAGCGGGAGCCGCGACAGTTGCGCCAGCACAGCCAGCAGCACGGCTACCCCGTAAGCGACCGCGGGCGGCAGGTTTTTGCCGCGCATCATAGGCTGGCCTCCCGCAGGCAAGCTAAAGCATGCCCTACCAACCGCCGGGCGATCATTGAACCAGGGCGGCCGGCCGGTGCAGCAAGTCCCGCACGCGCCTCGCCAGCTCCAGCGGCCCGAATGGTTTCGACAGCATTTCCGCCGGCGGCGGCGCGGTGTCCCCCAAATCGTGTGCGCATCCGGAAACGAAAAGCGTCTGCATCTCCGGACGCAGCGGCTTCAACCGCTCGGCCAGTTCGAGTCCGGACATGCCGGGCATCACCACGTCGGTCACCAGAACATGAATCGGTCCCGGACAGGCTTTGGCGATCCGTACCGCTTCCTCCGCGTCGCGCGCCTGGAGGAGCCGATACCCTTCCCGCTTCAGACAATTGTGCATCAGCCGCCGCACGCCGTCCTCGTCGTCGACCAGCAATACAGTCGGCGCCGATTCGTCCACAGTGGCCGTTTCCCGCGGCTCGTCCGACTGATGCGGCTTCTCCGCGCGCGGCAACAGAATCTCGAAGCTGGTCCCTTTCCCGATTTCGCTCGAGGCGCCGATGTAGCCCTCGTTCTGCACGATGATGGCATGCACGATCGCCAGGCCGAGGCCGGTTCCGGTGCCGGAGCGCTTGGTGGTGAAGAACGGCTCGAAGATGCGGGCCAGCGTGGGCGCGTCCATTCCCTGCCCCGAATCCGCGACCCGAATTTGCACGTACCGTCCCGGGCGGCGGCCGCGCCATTGCAGGCTCTCCGCATCGATATCGACCAGCGAAGTCGAGATCCGCATTTCCCCGCCCCGCGGCATCGCATCGCGCGCGTTCAGCGCCAGGTTGAGGAATACCTGCTTCAACCGGTTGCGGTCGCCGCGCACCAATTCGGGTGAAGCGCCCAATTCCAGATCGAGCTTGCGGCCGGTCCCCAGGCTGCGAGCGATGAGGGGCTGGATCTCGCCAATCACCGCGTCGATGTCGAGCACCTCCGGGATCGACACGTCCCGGCGGCTCAGCGTCAGCAACTGCTTGCTGAGAGAGCCGGCCAGCGTGGCGGCGCGCTTGATCTCGGTGGCCCGCTCCCGGTCACGGTCGTCTCTCAGATCCGTCTCCATCTCTTCGGCGTAGCCCAGGATCACCATCAGCAAATTGTTGAAGTCGTGCGCCAGCCCACCCGCCAGGTTGGCGATCGCCTCCAACCGCTGCGATTGGATCAGGCGGCCCTCCATTTCCCGGCGCGCCCGAATGTCCCGCACCACCAGAATCGAGCCCAGCCGGTCCCGCTCCGACCGGTTCTCGGAATAGCCCACTTCGACTGGCGTGCCGGTCCCGGTCTTCGAAATCAGCAGGTAGGAGCGGTGCTCCTCAGGGAACAAGTCGAGGACCGAATTCCCGGTTGTGGGGCTGGCAGACTCTTCCAGGAGCTGCAAAACATCCCGCAGCGGGCGGCCCATGGCTTCGGCGTTGCTCCAGCCGGTCAACCGCTCCGCCACGGCATTGACAAAGACGATTTCGCCGGATGTGTTGGTAGCGACGATCCCCTCGCCCACGCTGCGCAGCGTGGTCGAAAGCCAAGACTCGCTGGCTCGCACGCGCCGCTCCATCTCGTGCTTGTAGAGAGCGATCTGCACCGCGCTGCGCAAGTTCAGGTCGCCAATCGGCTTCAGGATGTAGCCCAGCGGCTCGGTCACCGTGGCCCGGCTCACCGTGTCTGCGTCGGCGTGCGCCGTCAGGTAAACCACCGGGGTTTCGAACTCGTCCTTCAGCGCCTGAGCGGTGGCAATGCCGTCCATCTCGCCCTGCAGGCGGATGTCCATCAGCACCAGGTCGAATGCAGTGCGCCGCGCGAATCGCAGCGCTTCTTCACCCGAACTCGCGATCGCCGGCACGGCGTAGCCCAGCCGCTCCAGCCGGCGCTGGATGTCGTCGGCGATCAGCCCTTCATCCTCGACTACGAGGATTTGCTTTCTTGCCTCTTGGGCTGCCTGCATTTGCCGATACCCCTCCTGACTGGGTGAGTGGTAGCTTAGTGCGCCGCGTCAGGCCCAATTCTCAGTATATTGACACACCGCGTATCGCTATGCCAACTGGCTGAATACAGTCGGTCCTAGTTATGTTAACGGTCCAGTACCGGTATAGGACCTGTTTTAAATGGGTAGCAGCATTCCCGAAAGGTCGCACCCAAGGTTCACGCAAGCAGTGGCCAGGAAAAGCAGGAGGACTCTCCGAACTCCTGATGCGGTTTTTCGACCTTGTCAAGCAGCGCGTCCCCCGCCGAGGCGCGGCAGACGACAAAAACCGATCGTCTGTCCTACCTGGGCTGCGCCACGGAGCCGGCCAAAAACAAGTGTAGGGCAGGATGGCTAACTGCAAACCATGCTGCCCTACGAGGCTTCTTTCCCTGCAACCCTAGTGGGTGGGAGTAAAGGTCAAAGTGATCTGGGTGGTATTTTCCACCGGCTGCCCGTCGAGCAGCGTCGGTCTGTAGCGCCACTGCATGACGGCAGCCCGGGCGGCCTGAACCAGCAGCGGGTGCCCGGAGATGACCTTCACGGCGACGACCCTGCCGTCGGTGCCGATGGTGGCATCCAGCACCACCTGGCCATGCGCGTTCATCTGGCGCGCGGCTGTCGGATACTCCGGCTCTTTGCGGTAGAGGAGTTGAGCCGAGGCGACCTTGCCTCCCGAGGCTGAGGGCTTCTTCACTGCCGGCGCGGGCGTGGGAGCGACCGGCGAAGGCGCGTTGGCAAACGGCACGCTGAGAGGCGCATTCACGTTGACGCCGGCGGGCGACGCGGGTGCGGCACCCAGGCCAGCGTCGGCAATCTCGGTCGGGCTGGCCGGGCGCAGGCGCTGCGACAGCGAATCCGCGTTGAATGCCTTCGGAGCGGCCTTGGCCTGCGTTGCCGGCGTCACTTCCGCGGGCGTGGTGGATACCTGCTCGGCGTTGGCGGTAGCGCCTGCCGGCACGGGTTGCGCCGGGTTCGCCTTCGTCGAGGTCGTGTTGGCGGCAGACTTGCCGTCCGGCATCGGCGACGGCCGCGTGCGCAACGACCGCACCGACTCGGTCGCCGTTTTGGTTTGGTTCTTTCCGGTCACTTCCAAGATGAAGCTGACGTCGCCGGTCTTCGGCGTATAGACGATGCTGCCGGTGGTGAGCGACTTGACGTCCATGTCGAAGTTTTCGTGCTGGTCCCCATCGTTGATCGATAGCACGCCGTGGCTGGCGTTGGCGACCGCGGCGGAATTCTTGTTCCAGGTGAGCAGCAGATCCGTGCCGCTCGGCTCTACCAGCAGGTTCAGTCCGCCGGCCTGCGACTCCACCGCGGCGGGCGGATGCGGGCGCGTCATAAAGCCGGGATACACGAACAGCGCGACCAGGATGGCCACCATGACGGCTATGCCGCCGAGCACCATCATGAGTTTTCCGCTGCCCTGCGACTCGGCTGGCGCTGCGCCGCTCAGTGTCCCTAACAGCGGCCTGTCGGGAGTGGGTTTGACGACGGGGGCGGGCTCAGCCGGCTTGGCGGGCGCGGCGTCCTTTGTTACTGTTACCGCGGCAGCAGGCTTGACTTCCTTGGCAGCCGGCTTCGGTTCGGGGGCAGCCGGGCGAGCGGGAGCCGCAGCCTTCACTTCGGCGGCCGCCGGCTTGGCGGGTGGCGCGGGCGGCTTGGTTTCCGGCGCCTTCCGGTCGGTCTTTTCGGGAGCCGGCGCGGCAGGCTTCGCATCGGCGGGCGGCGCGGCAGGCGGGGCATCGCGGCGCAAGCCGATGGGCACCACCTGCGGGCGGACACCGGGCTTGGCGGCTGGCGGAGCGCTGGGCGCGGCATTCGCCGGAGCCGCCGGCGGCGCCGCTGGCGCCGCTGCTTCGGGTGGCGTCCACAGCGAGGCCGTCAATTGCGCGGAACGGAACGGAAACTCCAAATAGCTGGCGTCACCGTGGAACACGCCGTCTTCCCGGATAAAGAGGCCACCCACGCTGGTTTTGGTGGCAAACGGCCGCACCAGCAGCGCGATGTGATGGGGACTGCGGAAACGCGCATCGAGAAACGCCACATCGTCGGCATCCAGGCTGAGACCCTTGCGGCTGTGCGCGCGGAAGTATCCCGCCACCGCCATGCTGCCGGCGCCGCTATGCTGTTCGATGGCCCGTTCGAAGCGTGCCAAATCGGCATCCGAAAGCCGATACAGCGGCCCACGAGTGTAATCGCACGAGATCGTCTCGTAGTCCTGCACGACCACGATCAGAGGACTGCCGGGAACCACCGAACCGAGCAGCACGCCGCCGATCTCCGATCCTCGCGACGTCAGAGAGCGGAAGTTCTCAATAACTTCGGCCTCCATCCGGTCGATGAGATCGAAAGCGAGTCGCACTGCGACCGGCTTCTGGGGAACCTCCCATAGATAAGTAGCCAGGGGTGCGGATTTCGGCTCGCCGCGTTCCCGCCGTGCCGTTGATTCAACCATCGCTCATAACCTCCGCCCGAATTGAAATTCCGGGCCATTCACTGCACGGGTCAATTTTAACGGAAATCGAAGCAATATATACCCTAAAAATCGCTCTATTAACCAAAAGCAACGGTACTGATCTGCAACGTTTTAGCCGATAACTATCTAGATATATAACCCGTCATTCGCTTTGGTTATCAGAAAAATACTGTCACCACTCACACTAGCAATTTTTGAATACACCGCCTATAATGAGCGGGAATGAGTGCCAGGACCTGCCAACTGTGCGGACGGCCCCTCAGCAGAATCTGGGTGGGCGCCGGCGGTGATTTCTGCTCGAGGGAGCACCGCAATCAGTATGGTCTGCGCCTGGGAATGGACCGGCTACAGGAAGCCAACAAAGTCGCCACGTTGATGCGGCGGCGCGAGAATCTGAAGACAGTGATGCCGGGGCAAGCGGAGAGTCTGGCCTCGTTGGAGCGGCGTGGCTTCCATCAGAGTATGCGCTTGTCCGAGCCGCCGCCGCCGACCGACCACATGCGCCCCATTCAGCCGCTGCTGGACGCGGAAGTGCGGGGCGGCGGGAATTTCTTTGCGCCGCGGGCGGTCAACCAGAGAGCCAAGCAGGCTCCGCGCAGTGCCGCGTATCTGCAACGCGCCGCGGAAGTGGCTGAACCGATGCTGCCCGCGTTGCGCGAACACGAGATGCCGGTGACGCTACCGCGCCAGCGGCCGGCGCGAGCTTGGGATGGAGCACGCTCGCTGAAAGCGCGCCGGAGAGGTTTCCCGTTGCCGCGGCGCCGCGCGGCGCGCGCGGTGTTATCGCGCAAGACACGGCGGGAGCCGGTGGGTGGCGCCACCTACCAGCGCGACGCGAAACCGGCCAAGTGGCTCGCACTGCCGATGCACACAGGACGGCGCGCGCGATCGGTGGGGAACCAGCCGATCCAGCCGCCGGAGAGACAACTGCGCAGGTTTGCCGCCGCGCGGCGAACGCCCGAGTTGATTTGGCCCGGCAGCATGACGCCGGAGGTCTTCGTCAAAGAGGGTGTTGCGCCGCAGTCCCGGCTGCCTCTGATCAAGCCGATGCTTCGCGCCGTGGCCCTGCCCCGTGGACCTGTGCATGGGCGGTTGCCCGGCATGGGGCGCGGTCTCGTGCGGCGGGTGGGCCGCGCCATGCGCGATACCCGCATGGCGCAACGCGCTACCACCATCGAGTGGACGGGCGAGAACCTGCCGGGAGTCGTGCTGGCGGCGGACCATGCCGTAGGCGCGCAACTGCGGAGCGCCGCGTGGAACCGCGGCGGCACGCGCGCGGTTTCGGTGAGTCCCAAGGTGAGCGACCTGGTCCCGCGCTTTTCGACGGTATCGTTTGAGCCGCAAGAGGCGCCTTTCGGCTACTCCATTTTTAAGATACAGAGTGGCATGCCCGCGCTTCCCGTGTCGCAGGCAGCGACGCCCAAGGCGGGGCAGCAACAGCAGCGCACCGCGCCGAAACCCTCGAGACAGCCGAAAGCGGAGGCGATCCGTCTGGAAGATCGCTTCGACGCCGGCCTGGGGAATTGGGTTGGCGGTGTGAGCGATTGGAAAGTAGATGTTGCGGGCGTGCGGCCCGGCGCTCTGGCGCTCTTCGCCCCCTCGCTCGCCATGTCCGATTACGATCTGGAGTTCCTGGCCCGCATCGACCAGAAGAGCCTGAGTTGGGTGTTCCGCGCCTCCGACGAACAGAACTACCATCTCGCGACGATCTCGATTTCTCCGCAGGGCCGCACTTTCACGCGGTCATCGGTGATCGAGGACGCGCCGGGATTGAGCGTGACCACGCCGGTCCGGCAGGTGGGCAGCCCCAAAGCGGCGATTACCATCCTGACGAAGGTCAGGGGCAACGACTTCACAGTTTCCATAGATGGCGAAACCATCGAACGATGGAGCGACAACCGTCTCGCGATCGGCGGAATAGGATTTTTGGGCGCACCGGATCAGCGGGCGCGCCTCTATTGGATTCGTCTGGTGACGGGCGGGTCCGAACGGTAAGGAGGTCTGAAGGAAATGAGCAGCAACCCAATTCGAACCAGCGCTAAGGTTCAGCCCTTGCGAGGCCCGGCGCCAGACTTGCAGGAAAAGGAAGGAGCCGCCACCAGCGGGCCCGGCTTTTTAGCGCGCGCAGTCGCGCTGCACTTGTCCGGAAAGCGGGATGAAGCCCTCAAACAGTTGCAGCGCGCCATCGCCGCCAACGAAGCCTCGCCCGAAATCTACCGGGCGATGGGGCACATCCAGTTCGAGTTGGCCGACTACAAGGAAGCCGCCAAGAGCTACCGCGCCCTGACCCAGATCAAGCCGCAGTACGCGATGGGCTGGTTTAACCTGGCCGTGTGTCTGGAGCGCCTGGGCTCGTGGGAAGAGGCGGCCGAGGCGTTTGGAAAGGCCTCGACTCTCGATCCGGCCCACTTGGACGCGCACCTAGGTCTAGGTGTGTGCCACCTGCGCCTGGAGGATCCCAAGAGCGCCCTGTTCAGCTTCGAGCACTGTCTGGCGACGGCGCCGCAGCACGAGGACGCCCTGTTCGGCAAGGCGGCGGCGTTGCAATCGCTCGACCACGCCGATGAAGCCGCGGCGATCTACCAGAAGATTATCGAACGCAATCCGGATTCGGAAGAGTCGCTGGCGAACCTGGTGCTGATCGGCATGTCGAAGGAAGATTTCGACATGGTGCGCGAGTATTCCGAGCGGTTGCTGGAACTCAAACCGGAGTCGACGGTGGCGCTCGAAGGCTTGGCAGCCTGGGCCGCGGCGTCGGACGAGCACGCGCTCACCGCCAAGTTCTGCAACTTGTTGGTCAACGCCGTGCCGGGCCACTTCGAAGCCTGGTTCAACCTGGCGCTGGCGCACCAGAAGTCCGGACGCTGGCAGCAGGCGGCGGAAGCGTACCAGGAGGCGATCAAACTGCGTTCGCAATCCTCCGAGGCGCACACCAACCTCGGCGTCGTGCACGAACAATTGGGCGACATGGTTGCCGCCCGCGCGGACTATGATCGCGCCATGGCCGCGCAGCCCGATGCGCTGGCGCCGATGTGGAACGTGGCGTTGCTGCTCGAACATGCCGGCCAGCACGACGAGGCCGAGCGCTGGTACCGGCAGGTGCTGGAACGCGCTCCGAAGGAAGAGGAGGCCCGCTTCCGGATGGGTTACCTGCGGCTCAAGCGGGAAGACTTCCGCGGCGCCGTCGAGGCCTTCGAAGGTTGCCTGAAGTACCGTCCGTATTGGCCCGAAGCGCAAGCCAACCTGGCTTTGGCCTATTCCGGCATGGGAGACAAGGAACACGCCGAGCGGCTATATGACAAGATGCTCGAAGCCGATCCCAAGAGCGTCGATGCGCTGCGCGGCCTGGCGGCCCTGTCGATCCAGTCCAGCGACTTCAACACCGCACTGGAACATCACGTACGCCTGATCGACCTCGGCGAGCGTTCGCCCGAAATTCTGTACAATGCCGGGCTGATGTACGAGAAAGCCGATCAGCCGGAGAAGGCCGTCCGCCTCTATCGGGATGCGCTGGCGTTACAGCCGGATATGCCGGAGGCCCTGCTCAACCTGGGCCGCATTCTGGAATCGTCCGGCAAGAGCGAAGAAGCCCGCGCTTGCTGGAGCAAGGCGCTCGAAGCCGAACCGGCCCTGGCGCAAGGCTACTTCGGTCCGACCATCGAGTAAGCGCCAGACACGGGTTAGCTATCGTCAACACAAACTTCGTAGGGGCCGGGCGGCATGCCCGGCCCTTCGAGTTTCTGCTTTCTCCGCGCCGCGCCCACGAGCCGCGCGCAGGACGCGAAGCCGCACTTGAAAAGTGGGCTAATCCCGGTTCGAAATGCACTTCGACTGGGTCGAGAGGACACAGCGATCCGCGTAGAGCCGCTGATTGGAAAGATGCCTTTTGTGGCATTCGGCGTGCCTTAAGGATGCACATGCTGCTTCGGATATCGGTGTGCCTGTTGCTGCTGACGGCTGGAGTCCTGGCTGTTACCCCAAGCTTCCTATTAGGAATCGACTATATAGAATGGGGGCCTGGTTCCGTATCGCAGATCGCTGCCGACAACACCGGGGCGCTTTACATTTTGTCCGACTGCCCGATTCACACGCCTACCACCTTGCCTTCTTGTGTGACCAAGCTGTCGGTGGATGGCCAGACCGTCCTGTGGCAGAACAATCTTGGATTCACCGCCGCGGCAATGGCGGTGGACCCCACTGGCGGTGTCTACGTAATTCCCCAACCGACAGACAACCAGGAGTTTTACGCGCAGTTCTACGACGTTTTCGTGGAGAAACTGACCGCGGATGGGTCGGCCGTGTTGTGGCAAACCGACCTCGGCGCCATGCGCTCTTCATCGCCAGCAGTTTCGGCGAGCCTCGCCGTCGATTCGACCGGCCGTGTGTTTGTGGCCGGGACTGCGGCGGATGGAGGCGAAGTTGTGCGCCTGACTCCGGCTGGCGCGATTGACACGACATTTTCCGGTGTGCCCGGAAAACCGGCGGAAGTTGCCGTAGACCCAACGGGGGCGAACATCGCGGTGGTCTCCTGGATGGGCGGAATCACGAACTTCTTCGTCCCGGGCAGCGATCCGGGCTATGCGCTTGCGCGGCCGGCGCCGGACAACGTCACATGGACCACCCTCACTCCTCCGCAGGAGCCGTTTCCCTCCGGTCTGGCCGTGGCCGCGAATGGCGACATAGTAGCGAATGGCCTGGACAGCACGTGGACTTTCTATGTGGAGCGGATCAATGCGGCCGGCAAGACGTTGTTCTCAATCGTGGTTCCTGGGACCGTCGGAGGTTTTGCCGGGTCCCAGGGCGGTTTTGCGCTGGATTCGAATGGGAATGCATACATCGCCGGTTACTCGGCGTCATCGGCGTTTCCGGTCAAGAACAGTGTCGCGCCCTGCGGGTCGGATTGGCTCAGCGCAATTGCTCCCGATGGCTCAATCCTCCAAACCACGTATCTTCCCGGCGCCTCCTACCCGCCAATAGAGGGTTCCGGGCCGATCCTGGTCCCTTTAGGCGCAACCGGTGCGAGCCTAGCGCCGATCATTACGGCGAACGCGAACTCCGCCGTTTTCGTGATGGTCGAGGCAGGCACGGACTTCGCGCCCACCGAAACCGGGCCGTTCCCGCCGCAGGTTTCGCTCGCCCTGTATCGCCTGTCTCCGAATTCGAATGCCCAGCCCGTCCAACTGGCGTGCGTGGGAAACGCGGCGACGTTCAGCAGCGGGCCGGTTGCGCCGGGAGAGATCGTGACCTTATCCGGCATCGGGCTCGGGCCACAACAGGGAATACCAACGCAAGCCACGTTCGCGAGCCCGTTCCCGACACAGGCGGGAAACGCGGAGGTGACCTTCGATGGCACGCCGGCGCCGCTGCTCTGGGTGCAGGACGGGCAGATCAACACGGTGGTTCCGTGGTCCGTGGCCGGGAAGACGACGAAGATCTGCGTTACTTATAACAACGTGCCGACGAATTGCCTGACCTATCCGGTCGCGGCGGCGGCGCCCGGTGTGTTCATGGTCGACGGTCTCCACGCCGCGACGCTGAATCAGGATGGGAGTATCAACTCAGCGACGAATCCGGCGCCACTCCACTCCATCGTGACGGTCTATGCTACAGGCTTGGGGCCGATCAGCCCGCTGCAGGGCGATGGCGCGCTTGTGGCAGGAACACCGCTCGCGGTGAATACACTGCCCCTCCAACTGGGATCGCTTTTGCAGGGTGGCGGCGACGCTGAGGACGCCATCTACGTCACGTACGCTCCAGCCTACGCCGGGCCTGCGCCAGACCTGATTGCGGGCGCGAGCCAGATCAACTTTCTGGCTAGCGATGGCATTGGGTTTCTCGACGCCGTAGAACTCGTAGTGCAGACGCCGT
>Ga0116114_1001087_pt1 | contig 15247 bp, 23 predicted proteins | sample June2015DPH_10_5_FD_89823 | JGI IMG/M metagenome (GOLD analysis project Ga0116114, IMG submission 89823) | Peatland microbial communities from SPRUCE experiment site at the Marcell Experimental Forest, Minnesota, USA - June2015DPH_10_40 | ecosystem: Environmental > Terrestrial > Soil > Wetlands... | reverse complement strand
GGAGGGCATCCTCGCCTGGACCCGGGCCCAAGGGATCCCGTGCATGCTCGGCGAGACCCACCGGAGCCTGGCCGACCAATCGGAAAAAGCCCAGGAAGGCAAGACAGCCATCCCCGAGGGCAAGACAGGCTGGCACCAGTACGGCCGGGCCTTCCACCTGATCTTGTACAAGCCAGGCACCAAGCAGCTCGACCTGGACGCCTACCCGATCGTGGGGGCCGAGGTACGGCGGCGCGGGGGCGAGTGGCTCGGCGACAAGCTGCTCAAGACCCCCAAGGGCGAGATGATCCAAGACCTGGCCCACTTCGAGTATCATCCCGGGCTCAAGCTGTCGAGCTACCGGGACACTGCCCTGGCCAAGAAAGAGATGAAAATCGTGGACCGTCGGGCAGCACGATACGGCTGAGGAGGAAGCACATGGACGATCTTGAGCAAGCCAAGAAACACATACGCATGCGGCTCGCCCAGCTGGTGGAGCCCCGCGCAGGCTATGTTTACACACCCACGCCTTCCGCTCCCCAGAAATCGACTGCCTCCAGGCGACCCTACAAGAGAGCTGGCGATCTGGCCGATCTCTACAGGAGCCAGGGGCTCGATCGCTACAAGGCATGGGATCAGTACATCATCGACACCATCTTGCAGCCTCGCTTCAGCACCGATCCGGTCGATGCCAAGGTCTTCTACAAATTCTTCGATCGCCTGGCAGGATGAACATCATGAACTTCAGCGCCAACGACTTCATGGAATTGCTGGACTCCAGCCTGTCGGCCCTCGTCGACGGCGAACGGACCGTCATGGCCCGGTTCTCGTCGCCGAGGGGATTCACGGACCGTCCACACCAGGGCGGCGTGTTCGTGAGCTTCTACAACCTCCCCGAGGCACGCATCAAGGAAGGACGCGGAGGAGGAGCCGAGGCCGAGAACAACCGCATGCTGTTCGTGATCCGAGGCTTCGACGAGGATGCCGCCAGTCCGGTAGCCTCCGTCAAGATCGCCCAGTCGATCAATTCCCTCGGACGCGACGTGAAGAACCTACGCGCCAAGACCGGCGACCCGGACAAGATCGCCATGTACCTGGCCAGGTACCTCAACGAGATCGCCGAGGCCGTCCCCCCGAACTACACGCACGACTGAACCCACGCCCAAGGAGAACCCGATGGCCAAGATCAACATATCAGAATTCGCGGCAGAATCCGCCGAGTCCATAAACAACGGCAACCTGTCCCACGTGATCGAGCAGATCGATCAGTTGCCGAAGAAACAGGCAATGGCGGCCGTCGCCTACATCGTCAACTACCTCGGCGGGGACGAATACCACACGGGATCGTTCTTGCGGAGACTCTCCGATCGCCTGTGAGGACAGCCCATAGTCAACAACCAACAAGGAAATCCAACATGCTCGCAGTCTACATCGCCGCCAAGAACAGCCCCAACGGCAACCCCCAGCGAGGCTGGCTCATCGCCGACGACGACGGCAACTTCATCGACTTCGTGGACGAGGGATACTACGGAGATCCAGGTGCGCTCCGCCATGCCGGCTATGAAGACATTGCGCGGACTCCCCGGATTGAGGTATCACGGAGCACGTACCACGAGGCATACAGAGACGCCGAACGGAAACACAAGGACGAACAAAAGAAGATTGCCCAACAAGCTAATCAACTCAGATCTTGGGGAGTAAAAAACCCTCGCTAATCCCACACTACAGCCCCTGAAGCTTCCTTCCCCATCAACCTCCAAGAGGACAAACCATCATGCGCATGCCCAGCTCCCGACGATTGCAGGAAGCCCTCCGCCTCACGCCCGAGCAGGCAAAGCTCATCCGGGCCTTGGGGCATGCCACCGACGACGGGGAGATCTTGTCGTCCCTCGTCGAGTCGAGCGTGCCCGCCACCGCCGACTACGTGCGGAGCATGCACAGCGATCCGTTCGGCTCGCACATGTGGCGCGTCACCGTCGCCCTGCACGCCATGGACTCGATCATTGGCACCTATGGCGTCGAGGCGCTAGGCCCCACCTCCGGCCCCAACTACGCTCCTCCCTACGAATACCTGAACAAGGGCGATACTTACGCCACCACCCTGATCTACCGGCGCCGCACCGACACCCTCTCCATCGGTTCCTGGGGCGACATCGCCGAGCGCCACCCCAACTGGGAGTGAACGACCATGCCATCGAAGACCGACTGGATACGCTTGGCCCCCGTGTGCTCCGACGTGTACGTCTACCAGGCAGATTTCCTCTGCGAAGACTGCGCCGGCAAGATCATCGAGAAGCTTGAGAAGGAAGGCGTCGAGGACACGGGCGACACCGACGATTTTCCCCAGGGACCCTACCCCGAAGGCGGAGGCGAGGCCGACTCGCCCCATCACTGCGGCTCTGGCGCGGGCTGCGTGAACGCCATCAAGGTGCCCGGAGGCTCCAAGATCGGGTGCCCGCTCGGCAATCCCCTGACCAGCGACGGCACGAGATACGTGGAAGAGAAGCTCGCGCACAATCTCGTCTGCGAGACCTCCCCACACAGCCACGGCGTCCAGCTCCTGTGGTCCAGCATCTACTCGGATGCCTTGCGAGATTGCCCACTCGTCAAGTTCTCGATCAAGGACTCCGATTCTGTCCACCTCCGCCACCCCCTGATCGCCATCCTGGCCAGGCTCAAAAAGAAAGAGGACTCGGTGATCTTGCCTGAGATCTTCACCGACTGCTCTTACGTCTACGGCGGCGCCACCTCGGCCGCCAAGGCGACCCTGTGGAGGCTCACGGTCGACAACGAGACAGGGAAGTTCAGCAACATGGAAACCGCATACTTGCCCGCCAGCGAGGCCAAGGAACGCACCCTGCAGGACATGATCGAGGAAGCAATCTCCGAGGGCGCCTGGGGCTGACCGGCCATGTGCTACGTCATCAGTTGCCCCGACCGCGGCCCCTGGATGCCGGTGCTGGCCCTCCGGGCACGGAAAGAAACAGCACCCTTCCACATGACCTTCACCCACCTCACTGCCTGCGACGCCCACAAGCAGGCCGCGACCGTGGACAGCTTCCTGTCCCCGGAGGGTTTCGACAAGCTGGCCCGCGTCCTGCGCGAGGCCGGCAAGCCAATCCCCGTGAGGAAGCTCACGGCCCTCCAATGGAGGAAAGCGACTGGCGAACCCCCGGCCATCGGCATGCCAAGCGAACCCGCCCTCGTGATGGCAACCGAGGGAATCGGCGAGGCGTCCGAGCCTCGGGATGCTGATCCATGAGAACATGCTTGCCGGTGCTTGCTGGATGGAGTAAGATCAAGACATGAACATCGCCCAATTAGGAGGAATCGCCCGCGCCAAATCCCTCTCGGGAGAACGACGCCGGAGCATCGCCCGCAAGGCCGCGAGGGCCCGGTGGGATTCCGGCCTCGTCCAGCTTTCCGAGATCAAGCGCCAGGTCACGGAGGCCCTCTCCGACCGCCTGGCGAGCGCCTATCTCTTCGGCTCCTACGCATGCCACAAGGCCACACCCCACTCGGACATAGATCTCATGGTGGTGCTGGACTCCCCGGATGCCAACTGGTTCGACGAGACTGCCGTGATAAGGGGACGACTCAACTTCGGGAGGCCAATCGATCTCATCGTGATAGACGACGCCACCTACCAGGTGTGGAAAAAAGAAGAGGACTCAGTCCAATACGAAGTAGCAAAGAAAGGAGTACGTCTTGTCTGAAGACACAGCGAACATACTCTGGATCAAAGCATGCCACGACTACAACGCAGCCGAGAGGCTCCTGGGATCAGATCCAGAAATCGTGGGCAATCAAGTTATCGGATTCCTCCTCCAGCAGAGCGTCGAGAAGGCCATCAAATCGATCCTCAAGAAAAATAGGCTGAAATATGCCAAGACCCATGACGTGGGCGACCTGCTCGACATCCTGTCCAGGATCATTGATGTCCCCCCTAAATTCGGAGACTTGTTAGGGCTCACCATGTATGCCTCTATCGAGAGATACGAATCTCCCCTGTCACCCCACGAGATGAACCGGCAAAAAATCCTGGACCTAGTCCGAGATTTCTTGGCCCTGCTGGAAGGAACAACTTGAACCCACCAATCCTGCCCCCCATCTTCCCCTTCGGAAGCTTGCCTTCCCCGAATGCCACCTGCACCAACCCAGGCTGCGCCGACCCGGCCAGCCAGGGCTACCCCATGCCTCCCGCCGACCCGGCCAGATCCCACCCATCCGGCGCGGGACTGGCCGCCACCTCCAACGGCGAGATGCAGCGGGGGAACCAGGACACCAGCCCCACGTGCAATGGCTCCGTCACCAGCACGGCCGGGACCTCGCACGTCAACCAGATCTCAGGCGAGGGCGGCCAGAGGCTCGACCTCAGGGCGACGGCGAAGGCAGAGAGCACGGGCACCGGCCTGCCCAAGGACGCCTTCCCCGCCTCCAGCAGCCTGGGCAAGTACACCAGGCCTCCCCGCGCCGTGATCACCAACCGCGGGCTGGCCAGGGAGGTATCCGCCAGCTCCTCGTGCCAGGTCGGGCCGGCTCCCACCCCCGAAGCCGTGGTGACGGGTCGCGGGCTGCCCACGGAAGTCTTCGCCGACTCGGTCAACTCGGCCAAGAACATCGAACCCCCCCAGGCCATCCCCCTGCCCACCCCGGTGGAGGTACACGCCGGATCGGGGCGCCCGGGAGGGCTTCCCACGAACGTGATCATCAGGTAGGATGCAATCTCATGCATGAGGCCCGATCTGCGGGCCACCCACCCACCAGCACAGGAAAGACATCATGGCAAAGAAGCGAACCAGCCCCGCCGTCATCAAGACCGCCCGCAAGGAATACGAGGCCTCCAAACGCGCCTACCACAGGGCCGGCAAGCTCGCCTTCGGCAAGCCCAGCCACTCCAAGGTGAAGCGCGATTACCACGCCATCCGGAACGAGTACAGGCGCCGGGGAGCACGACTCGGCCGCCTCACGGGCCGCAAGTCGCGCTGACCGTTCGCCAAAAATTGCGACCGGGGCCGAGGCGAACGGGGCGCCAAGATCCAAAATCCTTGGCCAACCACGGCGCCAGATTTCTATTTTTTAATCACGAAACCTCCTTGACAGATCTGGCAGTCCTGGCATCGTGCCGGGAAGATGCACCTTGAAAACAAGGCACTGATCGAGCAGCAGATCGCGGACTGGCTCAAGGAACACATCGTCGTATCGCGCCCAGGCCTGGGCAAGTGCCGGAAGCTCATCATCCGGCACATGAGCATCGACAACAAGCCCCAGGGTGACGTGACCTCGGTAGCCGTCACCCAGGACGAAGGGCTGGTCGGCGAACTTGACATGATCGTCAACAAGATCGTCGACGCTGCCCAGCGCAATGCCAACGACTATGCCTCGGGCGTGCAGAAGTACGCCGTGTATGCCTACTACGCCGACGATCCGCAGTACGTCCCGTACAAGATCTTCAGGCTCGCCGCCGAGGACGAATCCGGCCAGGGCGACCTGAGCCCATCCGAGCCCCCCACCACGGCCGGCATCACCAGCCAGCTCATGCGGCACAACGAGGCGACCTTCAAGACCGCCACGATGACCACGAGCTACCTGTTCAGCATCTTCGAGAAGATGCTGACCCGCCTGTCGGACAAGGAAGAGCGCAGCGACCAGCAGCGCATGGACATGGTCCTGCTCATGCAGGAGACCATCAACGAGGCCCACACCCGGCGGCTCAACGAGCGCAAGGAAGAGATGCGCATGGCCCTGCAAGAAGGCATCTTCGAGCAGCTCAAGGTCGTCATGCCCATCATCGCCAACCGACTCGCGGGCAAGCAGATCTTCCCGGAAGAGGACAAGAGCTTCCTGCTCATGGCCACCTTCCTGGAAAACCTCAAGCCCGAGCAACAGGCATTCCTGCGCGACAGCCTGGATCCTCCCCAGATTGCCATCCTGGGAGAGATACTCGCCGAGTACGAGAAGAAGAAGGAAGCCTTCACCACGGGCAAGAAAGCCAAGGACACCTCGACGCTGCTGTCCCACGGCCAGGTACCAGGCGCCGTGCAACCAGATTCAGCCCCCACCGACATGACATCCACGGGCACCGACGGGCAGCCCAGGCCCATGAGGCTATTCGCCCGGCTGAGCGAGCGGGTGAACTCCGACGCCGAAGCCATGTCGGAAGACGAGAAACTGAGGAAGTTCGAGGAGACGGGATCCAATTTCATGTCACGCTTCGCCGGCTTCCTGGCGCCCAAGAAACCAGGAACCTGAATGCCGCCCACGGGGCCATGCCGTGAGACAGACAGACAGACAAACATCGACCAAGAAACAAGGAATCACCCCACAGGAGACACCGAATGAACCAGTACACGGAAAAGCTCGTCGAGTTCGCGAGGAACATGCAGGGACTGCAGTACGACATGGAGAACGCCTCGACCCAGAACGCCCTCTGGCTCGTCACCCAGAAGATCTTCAACATGTTCCAGTACCTCCTCCACCACGCCATCATCGAGGCGTACAAGACCCCGTTCGCCGCCGCCCCGGCCTCCCCGCCTGCGCCAGCTCCCGTGGCTCCCACGGCTCCCCCCGAGCCTACCCAGACATCCCCTTCATCCTCGATGCCCGCCATCCCCCCAGCCTTCTCCAGCGGGCCAACCTTCCCCCCCGTCGGGATGTTGCCGCCCCCGAACCCGATCACCATGCCGGGCCTCGCCCCTGCCCAGGCACCGGGCGTCCCTGACATCACCCCGTCGGGCGTGCTCGAAGTCGTGATCACCCCGAACGGCAAGCGCGTGATCCCTCCCGCCGGGCAAGCCGCCGCGCCGACCTCGAATGCCTTCGAGATGCCCGTGCCTCCCCCGGCACCCCCGGGAGTGGCCAACGTGGTCCTGCCCCCCGGCGGCGTCCTGACGCCCGAAGCTGCGGCGGCCCTGGGACGTCCCACCACCTGACCAGGCCGGAGCCCACGACGACAGATGGACCTGATCGGCGCACTGGGCACGTTCGAGAAGGTCCTCGACCTCTTCGCCGGCAGCCCTGCCCCACATGAACCATGGGCCGCCAGCGAGGAGGCTTTCGGGCAGCACTTCGGCGACAGTTACGAAGACTTCATGGCCCTGGTCGGGTGCCTGTCTCCCGAGCAGGCGAGCCTGCTGGAGAAGACGCTGGAAGTGAACCCCGAGGCGGCAGTGCTATGGGTGCTGGCGATGGAGCCCGTCGAGACGTGAAACGATCAAGGTGGATAGCCTTCCCAGTCCCCCACACCAACGTGGTGATCTTGGCCACGGTATCGAAGGGCAGGCTGTCGGGCATGATCTACGATCCCTTGATCAATCGCCCCCCCGATCCGTGGAAGCACGACTGCCACCACTGCCAGAAGGACACCTCCACCACGTGGCCCCTGAAGGCCCGCAAGGCACTGAGGATGCTCCGGCTGGCGACGGTGTCGCGGGGTACCTGGGAGATGGAACTGGCCCCCAACTACACGTTCCGGGGCAGGCGGGGCAAGGGGGGATGGATCGGGACGGTGGACTGCTACAACGGGACGAGGCTGACGATCCGGCAAGATCCCGCCAACCCCATGGCCAAGATCGCCCATGCCAAGGACAACCTCACGGCCGACATGGCGACACGAAACCTCAAGCTGATCTTGATGGCCCGCATCCCCCCAGCCTCCGAGATCGCCGCCTGCCTGCCCTCCCTGGAGGCCGCCAACCAGGCCACCCGCAAGCCGCCCCCCTGCCGGCAGGTGAGGTGGCCCAAGCTCCAGGACGGCACATGAAGTGCAGCCGATTCTGCATCGAGCAACCCCGGCCGACCAGGCTGATCCTGCTGGGGCCCCCCTGGTCGCGTGAGATACCTTACATGCCCTCGGGCGAGCCCTACAGCCCTCCCCACCACTGCTCGCGGCTGGAGCGGCCCCGCTCGCCCGGAGACGAGATCAAGATCGTGCATCCCGTGACATGGAGGACGCCCTCCCATCACCATGCCCTGGCCGTCCAGGCAGCCCCACGCCCCCTCCACGACAGCCTGCGAGCCACCCTGGCCTCGCTTGAGGCCGCGGGGCTGCGACGCTGGCCCGGCCCCAAATTCGTCATGGCCGACGGATGCCAGCCGGACGTCCCCTCCCCCTGGCAAGTTTTCGCCACCATGGACGGCCCGCCCGGGCTGGGCTCCGCCAGGACATTCCTCGCGGCATTCCGGAAAGCCCTCGAAATCGATCCTGGGCTGGAATTACTCACCATCTTCGAGGACGACGTCGCCCTGTCCAGGAACGCGCTGGACTACATCCAGGTGGTCGAGATGCCAGCAGACGTGGCCATGATCTCCTGGTACAGCTGGGAGTGGAAACCCCCAGGACCCCTCCTCCCCCCCTTCCTCGGGATCCAGCCATCGCGATTCTTCTTCGACAGCCAGGGCCTGACCCTCTCCCGGCGGGCCATCGACGCCGCTCTCTACTGCCCGATGGCGGCCAACTGGAGATACCGGAACAAGAAAGACATCATGATGGCCTGGGTACTCATGGACGCCCCCCATGCCGAGCACTGTCCCAACCTCGCCCAGCACATGGGAGGCACGAACTCGGCGTGCGGGAACTCGGTGACCAATGTATCGACCACGTTCCTGGGAACCGACTTCAACGCCCTGGATCTAGCGATCTGATTCTACCCTGCCATACCTCAACCCCAACCTCTCCAAACCAACTTCTCGCTCCATTACGACTGACTTGGCCTCAGTTCATTGAAACCTAATCTCCGGAGACGACAAATTGACACCCACATTCACGACCGATTGGTTCACCCGTGCGATACCCGAATGGCAAGAACATGTCGTTCCCCGGATCGCCAAGATACCTGACGCCAAGTGGCTAGAGATAGGATGTTACGAAGGCAGATCCACCCTCTGGACCCTGGAGAACGTCCTGCGAGGGCCACGATCCTCAATCACCTGCGTAGATCCCTGGTGCTCTTATTATGCCAAGAACTTAGCCTCCAACCTGGCCGGCATCGATCGCATCACGCACCTGAAGGGCAAGTCACTCAATATACTGCCCTCCGTTCCATCCGAATCCTTCCACGGAGCCTACATCGACGGCTCACACATAGAACCGGACATAAGCTTCGACCTCCAAGAAGGATGGCGGCTCCTGAAACCAGGAGCCATCCTGATCATCGACGACTACGGCCTCCCGGGAGAACCCGGAGAGGGACAGGTAAAGCAGGCCACGGATGCCTTCTTGAGAAAACACGAAAGCCACCTAAAAATCCTGTCCAAAAAATACCAAGTCATCCTGCTCAAGGACCCAATCCCACGATCTTGAACCAACAATAAGGATCTCCCAAAAGTGTTCTGTCACCACCCATTCGATAGAATGGAAATCAAGGCAGACGGCAATGCGTATTGCTGCTGCGAGAACTGGTTGCCCAAGCCCATGGGCAACGTCCTGACAGACGGACTCATGGGAACATGGAAGGGATCCTCAGCCCGCAACATCAGGGACTCCATCCTGGACGGCAGCTTCCGATACTGCACCTCCTGCCCTTTCCTGCCCGGACCAGGAGGATGCGTGACAGCCTCCCCACCCACGCCGCCCACCTCAGACAGCATTAGAACCCTCAAGCTAGACTATGATCAATCCTGCAACCTCGCCTGCCCAAGTTGCCGAACTGCCCACTCCAAGGACTTCGTGAAAGAAGATGAGATTGCCAAAATTCATGATGTAGTGCTCGCCAGCCAAGCCATCAATCACGCCCGCATGCTCTACCTGACAGGCGCCGGAGATCCATTTGCCTCCAAGCTCTATCGAACATTCCTCCAGCACCTGCCAGAGATGACTCCCAATACAAACCTGCAAATCTTCCTGCACACCAACGGGCTCCTCTTCGACGAGGCCCACTGGGCTGAGATGGGACCTGCGAGGGAACTGGTGAGTGGTGTGGGAATATCGATCGATGCCGCCTGCGAAGAGACCTATCGACAAAACCGACAAGCCTCCTGGAAGAAACTATGGGAGAACATAGACTTCATCAACTCCTTGAGGAAAAAATCCTCGCACCCCGTCGCGCTGGGAATGTTCTTCACCATGCAGGCCAACAACTTCCAAGAAGTGCCCGCCTTCACTCGACTTGCCTTCCACAACCACGCAGACGGGATCGACTTCAATCTCCTCAGCAACTGGGGCACCTACACGAGTGACGAATACACCCGACGAGCCGTCCACCAACCCACGCATCCCCAGCACGATAGATTCCTCCAGATGCTACGAGATCCCTGTCTGGACGATCCCCGGATAACGATCCCGAGACAGGACACTATGAGACGCCAGGACATCCCGCTGATCTTCAGGAAACTAGAGACAGAAATCTGACCCATACGAGACATGCCCGACATCGTGGTGATCCCCTTGCTGCCTAACACCTCAAGGATGAGGTATTGGGCAGAATATCTCCCATGCAACCACGTGAAAAGCTTCGACTTCGCCGACGTTGGGATTGCATCCTGGAAACGCTGGTGCTCCCAAAATAACGTCAGGCTTGAGATCGCCAGCAAGCTTCCCCTCCCCGAAGAATGCTGTCGCTCAGCCTCCCAGATCGAGATCCTATTGGCCTTTCCCCCCACCATCCAACGATGGTTATTGCCGCCCTTCTTCCTCCGTCAACACGGTCCCGGCACATCGGTCGCCATGATCGATGCCGACACCCTCATCAACCCAACCTCGCCCTCGATCTTCAAGCAACAATCCTCAGACTTGATCTTGACGAGATGCCAAGAATGGACCGCATGGAACTCCAGGAGTTGCTCGGCCTTCACTCCCCTGTTCCCCGACATGAACCTGGATCCAGCCCTGTACTTCAATGCCGGGGTGATGGTCCACAGGACTCCCCTGCTTGCCACCTCCTTCATAGACTTCGTGCTGGACAACCACGACAAATTACTGAAACTGCTAAGCATACTGGATGAACCAATAGGAACCGATCAAACCCCCCTCAATTTCCTTCTCCAACGCCTGAAAAAAAACACCAACCTTTCCATCTCCTGGCTAGACTCAAGATGGAATGCCCAGATGGACATTCTCCTCAACAAGGTCACGCATGACCAGTCCAAATGGGCCGACCTGGCGCCTCGCGTAGCAACCGAAAACTTCATCTCCCACTTCATAGGAACCAAGCCCCTCATGGCCTCGACGGAAAGGTTCCTGCGCCAATGAACTCCCGGCAGCCCCTGGTAACTTGCATCGTGCCAACCAGGCCGGAACGCCAACATTTTTGGCCGATGCTGTTCCGTTGCTTCCAACGGCAACAGTGGGAATCAAGGGAACTCATCCTGGTGGATGAAGCCCCCCTCACCATCGAACTCCCTCCCTCGGTGAGACACGTAGAAGTGCCCAGAAATACCTCCATAGGCAAGAAACTGAACCTGGGGGTAGAACTGTCATCCTCCAACTATTTCTCCAAGTGGGACGACGACGATTGGTACCACCGAGATTTCCTGAAAACATCCATCCACCCATTGCTCCTGCACTCGCCATCGTCCTCGATGCTGCCACTCTACCTGATATTCCTCCTGAAGACATGGAACCTATACTTCATGCCAAATGTAGCGTGCGCAGGAGGATCGATTTGCTTCGACCGAGCTTCCTGGCAACGAAAAAAATTCAAGGATGCCAGCTTTGGCGAAGACCTCATGTTCATCAAGGACAGGATCGATCTGATCCGTCCCCAACCCAACGTGCTATCGACGTATGTGGTCATCAGGCATACGACCAACACGTGGGGTCCGAAGACGGCCGTTCCCGTGGAACGCATCATAGAAAACACGGGAAAACTCTTGCCCAACGGACCAGAACGATTTTTTCCCCCAGACGATTTACTGTTCTATCATTCGCTACGCAGTAACAACAACCAAAGCCAGACCATATCGTCCAGCCAGCATTGTGATGAAACCACAATTCTCGATCGGACAACCCAGCAAAAAAGCGAATGCGGTTCGTCTTGCTCCCAACGCCCTCCCGATCTCCAGACAATACCTCTAGTCACTTGCATCGTGCCCACCACCAGGAAAAGACAGCAATTCTGGCCCATGCTCTTTAGGTGTTTCCGGAACCAAACCTGGCACAACAAAGAACTTGTATTGGTGAGCGAAGATCCCATTGACATCGAACCTCCACCAGGAACCAGGATCATAACAGTCCCCCCAGGAACCACCATAGGCAACAAGATAAACATCGGGGTGGAGAGTTCCTCCAACCTCTACTTTTGCAAATGGGACGATGATGACTGGTATCACCAAGAATACCTATCCAATACCGTCGCCCACATAATCCGGCAAGAACCTTCCATCGCGATGACAGCCAATCACATGATATTGTTCCTGAAAAAATGGGAACTGTACCACCTGTCCGGTGACAGGTGTGCTGGAGGGACAATCTGTTTCAACCGGGCCGCCTGGAAACAGAGACCATTTGAAGACCTAACCCACGAAGAGGACTGGAGATTCATCCGTGATCGCGATTGCCTGATCACGATGACCCCAAATCTGGGGCTATCCAACTACATGCTTGTCAGGCACGAAAATAACACATGGACCGACTGGGAATCGGCCACGAACGAAGTCGACCGCACCCTCGCCAAGATCGGAAAGAAACAAGCACAGGGACCCGAAAGATTCCTCTTGCCCGAAGACCTGGGCTTCTACAGAAAACTTCGTCTCTCGCTGTTCCCTCCCTGACCGCTTCTCACCCCGCCAACCATGCCGCCTACAACCATCAAGATCAACTTCGTGGATTTCTGCCCCGAATTCAGTCCGCATGACTGTAGGCTGACACAACAGCTGATGCCACACTTTCCCGTCGAGATCTCGACCAAGCCTGACTACCTATTCTTTTCGGTGTTCGGGACCTCGCACAGAGATCCCAGGTTCGACAGGTGCATCAAGATCCTGTGCCTAGCCGAGAACATACGCCCAGACTTCACCGTCTGCGACTACGCCATGTCCTTTGACTACCTCGACAATCCTCGTCACCTAAGGGTACCGTACTACTCGGACTGGAGCTTCTACCTGGAACGAGATCTAGGCAAGTCTCTCGTCAAATCCACCGACCACGATCCCAAGAGCATACTAGATTCCAAGACGAAATTCTGCAATTTCGTCTACTCCAATGGATGGGCCAAGGAACGCCTCGAATTCCTCGAACTGCTCTCCAGGTACAAGAGGGTGGATTCGGGAGGTCGCGTGAAAAACAACCTGGGTTTCCGGGTAACCAACAAACTAGACTTCATATCGTCCTACAAGTTCACCATCGCCTTCGAGAATGCCTCTCACCCAGGGTATGTCACCGAGAAGCTGATCGAACCAATGCTCGTCGATAGCCTCCCTATCTATTGGGGAAGTCCCCAGGTGTCAGAGGAATTCAACCCCCGCAGCTTCATCGACTGCCACGAACACCCCGACTGGCATTCAGTGATCGAAAAAATCATCAACCTTGACCAGGACGATTCGCTCTACCTGGAACGCCTGAAAGAACCCTGGCTGCATGACAACAAGACGAACGCCTGCTGCCGCCCATGCTACATGATACCATTCTTCCAGAGAGTATTTGCCGACAAGAGCCCGAGGATCAAGGGACCTGTCGTGAGAACCACGGTCCCAGGATGTGGGAGCTGGCAAATCATCCTCTGAAGATTCCCTCATCATCCAAACAAGCTCTACAATACACCCACGAGACCCCATCAAGATGAAGATCTTCGCCTGCTATTCCCCATCCCACCAGCCGATGCTGGAACAACACTTTGCGCCTTCCTTGCCGCGTGAACTTGAGCCCTCCTACCTAGAAATCCCTCAAGTGTGTCCGGGAGGAACCTTCGGATCGCCAGGATTCTACATGGCCTGCCACCACAAGATCGCCTACTTGGTAGACATTCTGGAAACAGAGACCGAACCCTTCATTTTTTCCGATGTCGACATCCGGTTCTATGGCAACGTGAAAGAAGACATATTGAGGCATCTCGGAACCAAGAGCATCGCCTTCCAGCATGATGGACCCGCCGGTGCCTGCACGGGGTTCATGGCGATCAAGCCATCCAAGGAAATGAAAAATTTCTTCCGCAGGGTTCTCCAGGGAATCGACCCAAATAGCTTTGACCAGGACTCTGCCAACCAGTTGCTCAGGATATGTCCCCGCTGGATGCTCCTGCCCCACAGCTACTTCACGTTCGGTCAATCCAGGAACATAGCCAATAAGACCCTGTGGGAACCCGGAGCGGCCATCCACCTGCCAACCCCATTGATGATCCACCATGCCAACTGGACACTGGGGATAACCAACAAGCTGAAGTTACTCGACACGGTGAAACAGCTGTACGACAGAAAAATCCAGTCGACAATTCCCCCACGGGAAACCTCATGAAAGTCTATGCCTGCTACTCCCCGTCCCATCTCCCCCTCGTCGAGCAACATTTCAGGCCATCCCTGCCGCCCGACCTGGAACCCTGCTACCTGGAACTGCCACAGACCGGCTCGGGAATCTACGGCACACGAGAATTCAACCTGACGACGAAACATAAGTTTGAGTGGGTGCTCAAGGCCATCAAGGAAACAGCAACCCTCTCAACCCCCTTCCTGTTCAGCGACGTGGATGTGCGATTCTATGGCCCCGTGGCCAATGATCTGCTCACTCTCCTACGAGGTCGAGACATCGTCTTCCAAGATCAAGGCCCCGCCGGGGCATGCACGGGATTCTTCGTGGTCGTCCCATCGCAAAGAACAACCAAGTTTTTTGAGGAAGCCCTCGAAAGGATAGATGACCACCACCATGACCAGGACGCCGCGAACCTTGTGCTCCGAACTAACACATCCCTGAAATGGGGCCTGCTACCAGAGAGATATTACATGATCGGACGCCAAGAAAATAGATGGGTGCCCATGCTGTGGGAAAAATGGGATCCCCAGACCATGATCTGGAACCCCAAGGACCTGCTGGTCCACCACGCGAACTGGACCCAAGGTATACCCAACAAGTTGCGATTACTAGAGACAGTGAAAAAACTCCAAGAAAAACGAAAAACCAACTAGCCGTCATCATAGCCAGCGACCCCTGGATAGCCTACCGCGTGGACGGCAGACCCTGGATAGCGAGAGAAGACCCCATCTCCCAGCTCCCCGGCACCCCGCCGGCGGCATCCGGCCAGCACCGGGCATCGCTAACCACGATGCCGGGACGCCGAGCCCCGAGCCAGGTCCGCCGACCTCGCGTCCCAGGGACCACGATGCCGGGACGCCGAGCCCCGAG
>Ga0116114_1001084_pt1 | contig 15284 bp, 25 predicted proteins | sample June2015DPH_10_5_FD_89823 | JGI IMG/M metagenome (GOLD analysis project Ga0116114, IMG submission 89823) | Peatland microbial communities from SPRUCE experiment site at the Marcell Experimental Forest, Minnesota, USA - June2015DPH_10_40 | ecosystem: Environmental > Terrestrial > Soil > Wetlands... | reverse complement strand
ACATGGGCTCTGCGGGATGGGAAAGTAGTCAATCCACTGGCCTCATAAGCCAGAGACCCTGGCGCACATCCAGGTCCCGCTACGCTGGTGTAGCTCAATCGGCAGAGCAGCTCATTTGTAATGAGTTGGTTGGGGGTTCGATTCCTCTCGCCAGCCCTGTTCCGGGATAGGACAAGTAGGCAGTCCGCTCGCCTGTTACGCGAGACGTTGGGGGTTCGAGGCCCTCTCCCGGAGCCACTGGCCCCCAGCGCTGGAAGCGCAGCCAGGTCTTCTAAACCAGGTCGGCCGAGTCCGATTCTCGGTGGGGGCTCCGCGGTCTCCGTGGTGAAATTGGACATCACACAGGTCTCCGAAACCTGGATTCCGGATCCGAATTCCGGCGGAGGCACGAATCGGCCCTGTAGTCTACTGGCTAGGACAGTGCCCTCTCACGGCACAGAACCGAGATCGATACTCGGCAGGGTCACCATCGCCCCCATAGATCACTGGCTAGATCACCGGGCCTTCAACCCGGAGAAGGCGGATCGTAACCGCTTGGGGGTATGCCCTCATGTTGAAATTGGAAATCAGCCAGGTCTACGAAACCTGTATTCCCAGTTCGAGTCTGGGTGAGGGCGCCATGGCTCCAGTGCCGGCGCACAGCTAGGTTTCATAAGCCTGGCAGTCGAGATCGACACTCGATGGAGCTATCGGGGTGAAGGCTTGATGGTAAGCCGCCTGTCTGGGGGACAGGAGATTGCCGGTTCGACTCCGGCCATCCCGACTGGAGGTGCGAAACCATGAAACCGAAAACCTACTGTGAGTTTCCTCGCAGGTGCCAGAACTGCAGGTTCGTGTCGATGTCAATGCAGACCAGTTTCCTGCGCAAGAGAGGGTCAGACAAGTTTCACTGTACCAAGAACGATCCAGTTCCCAGGTATCCGGATGCCAAGTCCTCGAAGAATCATTCGTCCTGGATTGGCAGGATTTCGGATGATGACAAGGCAATCTACGACAAGCTCAGCCGAAGTTGGTCGAGGAGGACGAGGGTGTTGGCGGATGGAAGTTGTCACGAGCACGAGTTTTCCAAGGGAGCATAGCTCATTCAGGAGAGCGCCAGCTCGACAAGCTGGAGGCGGCAGGGGCAGAGCCTGCTGTTCCCACCGGAGCATCGTCTAGTGGAAGCGACCGAGGCCCTACAAGCCTCAGACGGAAGTTCGATTCTTCCTGCTCCGACAATGGCTCCTTGGTCTATTGGTTGACGACGCCACCCTGTCACGGTGGAAAGACGAGTCCGATTCTCGTAGGAGCCGCAATTTCCTGGCATGGCGCAATGTAACGCGGCTGCTCTATAAGCGGAGGATTGGGAGTTCAAGTCTCTCTGCCAGGATGATGTCCCCGTCCAGATTGGAACTGGGCTCAGCCTCCTAAGCCGAGACATGCAGGTCCGAATCCTGCCGGGGATGCCAATGCCATCAAGGTGTAGACGGCGACACGCCTGCTCGGTAAGCAGGAGAGCGGGATTCGAGTTCCCGTGGTGGCTCAATTGAGAACATGCCGTCATGGGGGAATGGCAGACCCGCAGCGTTGAGGGCGCTGTGCTCGCATGAGCGTGCCAGTTCGACTCTGGCTGACGGCACTGTTTTGTGGTCGGCTGGCGGAATGGTAGACGCCCAGGTCTTAGGAACCTGTGCCCGCGAGGGCGTGAGGGTCCGACTCCCTCGTCGACCACTCCATGGGGCCATGGCCCAATTGGCAGAGGCGCCTGACCTAAAATCAGGATGTTCTGGGTTCGAGTCCCAGTGGCTCTACTTGAGTTTGGTTGGACCTTGTGGCATACGCGAGGGATGGGTTACAAGGATATTGGGCAACGACGTGCTTGGCAGCTTAGATGGATAAAGGCGAGAAGGAAAGCGTGGTTTGAGAAGAATGGACCCTGCGTGGATTGTGGTTCTTTCAGGCAACTCGAAGTCCATCACAACGACAAGACCAAGAAAGTGACTCACAGGGTGTGGTCGTGGAGTGAGAAGCGACGGCTGGAAGAGTTGTCGAAATGTTGTGTTCTTTGTGTGAAGTGTCACCAGAGGAGAACGGCGAGGGATCGGAGATCTCATTTGAAACATGGCATGTATGGCATGTATGCAGTGGGATGTAGGTGTGATCCTTGTAGGGGAGGGAATGCTGAACGGATGAGAAAGCAAAGGTTGAAGGTGCGTGCTCAGGTAGCCCAATTGGCAGAGGCACAGCGTCCAGAACGCTGAAAGTGGGAGTCCGAATCTTCTCCTGAGCAACCATGCCATCCTGGCGGAACGGGAGACGCGCACGGCTCAAGCCCGTGTGGCCGCAAGGCCGTGGGGATTCGACTTCCCCGGATGGCACTTTTTTCTCTTGACGGATTCCTGGGAGTGCCTAGAATCCTGTCCATGCATTCGCAACATTGACGCCGGCCCTCCTACCCAGTACCTGGTAGTGCGAGATGATTTGCCCCGCGGCTTTCAGGCTGCTCAGGTGGCCCATGCCGCCGGCAGCTTCGGCCAGCATCCCCCGGAGACGCATGTGGTTGTGCTCTCGGTCCCCGATGAGCCGGCCTTGCGCGATCTTGCCAGGAGGCTCGACGAGGCTGGGGTGGATCACAAGCTGGTGGTCGAGGTCGATGTCCCATTTGACGGCCAGGCTACTTGCATCGGGTGCGGACTGGTCCGCGATCGCCGTCCGGTGAGAAAGGTGGTGTCAAACCTGCCACTTCTCCACTGAACCATGGGGCGGTCGTCCAAGATCAGGTCCATCGCAAGATGGGATGGTGGTTCAAGTCCATCCCGCCCCACGATGCACGAGTAGCTCAACTGATGGAGCACCGAGAGTAATGACCTCGGGGGCTGAGGGTTTGAATCCTTCCTCGTGCGCAATGTTTTTGAAATAGGAGATGCCATGAACGCCGCTGTACTCGTCCTCGATGTCGGGATGCGCCCGCTCCGCGTGGAGCCGTGGCAGAGGGCCATCTGCGACTTCTTCACCGGGAAGGTTGAGGTGGTGGAATACTCGAAGGACAAGACCATCCAGTCGGCGACCCGTGCCTGGCCGATGCCGTCAGTCGTTCGCTTGGTGAACAGCTTCAAGCGTGAGCGCATCCGGGTGAAGTTCAGCCGGATCAACATCTATACGCGGGACGGGTTCCGGTGCCAGTATTGCGGGCATCAGTTCATGTCGGAAGATCTGACCTTCGATCACGTCATCCCGCGCTCGCGAGGGGGCCGCACCGTGTGGGAGAACATCGTCTCCTGCTGTGTTTTGTGCAATAAGTCCAAGGGCGATCGGACTCCCGCCGAGGCGGGGATGCGACTGCTCCGCCAGCCGAGGAAGCCGGCTTACCTGCCGGCCATCACGGTGCGGATGGACACGCGCAACATCCCCGAGGAATGGGCGCCGTACTGGACCACGTCGCTTGATCCGTAGCGACCCGGCCTGGTCAGGAATTGTTCTGGTTGGGGGTTGACGGGGAGGGAAGCCATGTGCATGATCACGATGGCTGCTCGGTTCTTGATTGATTGGGCGGCGTGCTTGGCCTGGGTGGGGTTTCCCCATCCGGGCCTCCAACATTTTCACCGAGGTTTCATGCAGATCTCGGACGTTCATGTGATGAAAGCTGCCAGGCTGTTTTCCCGGAGGAACCGTCGTCGCTTGCTTGCGTTGCCTCTGATCAGGAAGATGCCTGATCCAATGAGGATGTCGTCCTTTTGTCTTGCATTCCAGCGGACGGCCGCGGCGGCCAGCAGGGCCGCAGCGATGGCGAGGACTAGTCTTCCTTCATCTTGAGGTCGCATTTTGCGACCTCAAGATCGGGGACTTTTCTTCGAGGGCTTCTCCCTGGCCAAGACGAGGTTGGCCCACCTCACGGCGTCCTCCAGCATGAGTTCCCCGATGGCCTTCCTGGGACGGGGCCGGCGGCTCAGCGAGCCGTCTTTGTTGATGAGGCCATCCCGCATCATCCGGGCGAGGCGCTTGCCTGGGGGGAGCTTGGCCCCTGCCATCGCCATGGTGGTTCCGGGCCTCGGGATCGCATGGGGCGCCAGATCGCAGGCCAGATCCCGGATGATCTCTGCCAGGCAGGCGGCGACCTCTCCCTTGCTCTCCCCGTGGCAGCACGGGCCGACGAGGGGCGGGGCGCTCCCCACCCAGCATCGATCGGGCCGGCTCCATGCAATCTTGGGCTGGATCTTCTTCATCAGTTGTCGATCCCTCTTTTGAATTGATCGTATGCTCGATTCCATTCAGGATGATTCTCCAACTCTGAGGTCTTCAACTGCATTCCCGTCAGATGACGGGCATAGTACAGCATGAGGGAATACCGTGCAACAAGGGTATGGTGTCAAGAAAAAAAGTTTGATCGTGCTTGAGCGCATGGTATCCTCCTTCCCCATGAAGAAGAACCCCCATGCCGTCGCCCTGGGCCGCCTGGGCGGCAAGCGTGGCGGCCCCGCCAGGGCTCGGCGACTGTCGATCCGTGAGCGGGCATCCATAGCCCGGCAGGCTGCCACCACGCGCTGGCATTGCCAGGGGGCACAGGACAGCATGCGGAGGGTCCGGGGGATGTTCAGGGTTAGGCAGTCGAGGCTCCCGAAGCTGTTGTCGAAGTCCTTCTGCGGGCCAGGGCTCCTCCGCTTGAGGTTGCCGCGCGATCTGGAGGAAGTTGCCCTGATGATCCTGCCCCACGGGACGCAGGCCCAGAAGGATCTCCTGTGCCGGAAGTGCGGACGCGAGGCGGTGGTCCAGATCGTGCGGCGCTGGCGGGGCTCGTTCCTGCACTCGGAGTCCCAACTCCTGGAGTGGGTGAGCCGGGGCACGGCCAGGAGGTGGGCTCGCGAGAACCCCGAGCTGAGGCTCTGGTCGCAGGCGAGGTGAAGCCATGGCATGGAAACCAGGCCAGAAGCAAGTCGCGGCCCTCTGCGAAGCATGCGGGGGACCTGGGATCACGACCGAGGAGGAGATGGCTGCCAGTGGCGGCAAGTTGGTCCACGATGATCCTGCGATCTGCGAGAACGTCCGGCGGAACACCAAGGACGTTGGTAAGTGCCCCGTGGGCCAACGCACATGAAGAAGCCGCATGCCTTGAAGAGGATCCGCAGGTGGCTGGAGTCCTGGCACGAGTGGCCGCTCAGTCACGTCAGCCGCGCCGCGTACTGGTTGAGGACTCACACCTACGATCGCTATCACATGCTCGACATCCGTAACAAGCGCAATGGCTATGCCTGGGGCTGGATAGACCGGAGCGAGGGGATCCTGTTCGCTAACATGGCCGTGCTGTCGGAGTTCGTGGAGAGAGAGCGCGGGCTCGACGGCATCGTCGACTGGGACTCCGACGAGTCACATGCCGCGGCCAAGAAAGAGTTGCTGGAGATTTATCGGTGGTGGACGCATGATCGCAAGATCGAGCATGATCGATACGACGCCCTCTTCTCCAGGGCCTATGCACGCCCATTAGAGTTCGAGCCGATTGGGAACGGGATGTCCAGGTTCAAAAAAGAAACTCTCACCAAGGAAGAGAAGGAATTGCGCTACCAGTGTTCCCTGATGGAGGAGGCTCTTGAGGCCAAGGATGAGGAGATGATGATTCGATTGATTAAGATCCGCGGCTGCATGTGGACTTAATCCGCGGGAAGGGAACCTCGATGAAGTCCAAGCTGCGCCTGGCGAGAAAGTCCCCGCGTCCCCCAGCCACCCAGATCAAGCTCACCGTGATGCTCTCGCCCGACGCCGTGGAGGCCGTCCGCAAGATGGCCAAGAAGCACAGATGCACCATGACCGAGGTGATCGGGACTGCCATAGGGTACATGGCGTTCCTCGTGGATCACGAGGACGATCACAAGTTCCTGCTGGAAGCCAGGGACGGCACCCTCAGTACCGTGAAGTTTGCCTAGGGGACCTCGCAAGGAACGACAAGATGAAGAACAAGCCTGGATCCACGTGGCATCGGTGGGGAGATCTGAAGCGGAAGCACCTGACCGCCGACCAGATCGCAGAAGTCGATCGGTATGTCATGCAGGATCTGCTGAAAATGGAACGACGTTCCCCGGGCAAGTTCTCCAACAACATGCCCAACAGCATCGGCCGCATCCTGAAGGATCTGACCGAGGGCATGTGGATCGTCCCTCGCACATCGTCCGCGAGGAAAGCTCCCGCCAAGATCAAGCATAAGCTTTGCAGGCAAGAGGCACTGTTGCTCGGCACAATCTGGCTCTCCGTCCGTGCCAGCCTATACATCTTCGATCTTTCCTGGATGGAGGACCTGCCCCCCAGGCAGAGGAAAAAATGCCAGTCCGAATTGGCACAGGCGGCTCGCAAGACCCTCTGGACGAACTTCAACAAGCTGAGGGAGGGCCTCCGTCTCCCCATCTTCATGAAGGACATGGAAGAGGTGTACTATTCTTGGAGATCCACTGCCCGCATCCATGCCGATCCCAAGCTCGCCCAGGAACTGAAGCGCTCCCTGTCGGGCGAGACCCGACGGATCCCACGGCCATGAGGAAAGCCAATCGAAGCTCAGTCCGAGATGGGCGCTCGCTGGCCTGCGACTGCATCCTTGTCCTGATGGCCTTCCGGGGACATGAGCGACTTGGCTTCCGTCAGATCGTGGAGGCCACACGCTTCAGCCCGGTCAGGGCTTGCCGTGCCCTCAAGAGCTTGGCCAAGGGACTCTATGTCGTGCCTTGCGTGATGCCTGCGAGAGACAAGCTCCTCCCGGTTGGGTATCGGTTGGGTAAGCGCGGCTCCACGTACCTCAAGGACCAGGCCAGGATGAGATGCCAGTGCGGCGGGACGCTCCAGGAAGGCATTGCCGGCAGATTTGATTTCAGCGGATATGCTGGCATCAAATCAACCTTGATCAATGCGCCCGTCCTCAGGTGCTCGAAGTGCAAGGGAAAGACACTCGACGGGAGGATCATCGAGATCTGCCTGTGCTTGGTGTGCTGTGAGATTTCCGCCCATCCCCAAGATTTCGATGGTGGACTCTTCAAGTACCTGCGGAAATTCTGGGGCATGTCCCGTGAGGGGATCGCCCAGGCGATGCATGTCGCGATCGACCTGGTCGTCGAGCTGGAATCCAACGAAGCCAAGGGAAGGAAACCTCACGACCTCGTGGTGGACTGCGGCTCCCTTCCATGGTCACCTACCATCGAGCAAGTTTCACAGGCGAAGTCCAAGGCCGCCAAGCAAGCCATAGTCTGCCTCAACAAGATCATCGAGGATGTCATCTCCCAGAAATTCACCAAGTCTGCTGGTCGATGGAAGCGGCGCTTGAGGCCAGGGACGAGGAGATGATGATCCGCTTGATCAAGATTCGCGGCTATATGTGGACCTGATCCACGGGAAGGGAACCTCGATGAAGGCCAAGAAAAAGAGTCTCAAGCTCACGGTGACATTGCCTCCCCACCTGGGCGGGTGGTTGGTCAAGCATGCCAAGCACAACAAGATCACCAAGGAACAGGCCGTGTATGATCTCGTCTACCTGGCCGCGATGGCCGATTCTTGCTGGCAGGCTCTCTCGGGGATGAAGGGCAAGATCAAGGTGACGGGTTTTTGAGGTGCCAGATTGGCACCTCAAAGGTGTCCGGTTTTCTTGAGATCACAGATCGCGATCTCAGGGGGGTTGGGTTGCCTCTGTCGTGATCTTCCTTGACGCCTCGTTCGGGAGGGCTCATGCTATCTGTTGTGCCACAGCCCACCACGGGACAATTCACCGAGCGATTCGCCATCGGGCTGTCGCTCGATCATCTATGGAGCGAGACCATGGGGATGAGCGAACGAGACAAGGAGACGGTCCTCACGAGCCTGGTGGATGTGCTCGACGATGTCGGCACCCCCTACGCGGTGATGGGTGGGGTGGCGGTCCAGCTCTACACCGAGGAGCCCCGCACCACGGCCGATGTGGACATCGCCCTCCACACCCGGGACGACATACCACGGGGGGAGCTGGAGCGGAGGGGATTCAGCTACGACGGGCTTCACAGGTGGTCCGAGAACTGGAGGGGGCCAGCCCCTTTGGGCACGCCCCGCAAGCAGCGCATCTCGGTCCAGTTCTCGGCCGACGATCTCATGTCGGCGTCGGTCGACCGGGCAGTGCCCGCCCAGGCGGGCAGCCTCAGGCTTCGGCTGGTCACCATGGAGGATCTGATCTTGCTCAAGCTGGCGGCGGCGGCGGAATCGAGCCGGAGGGCGAGCAAGAGGCTCCAAGATCTGGCAGATGTTACGCGCTTGCTTGAGGAGCATCCTGGGCTGGATTCCCAGGCGATCCGCGGCCGGCTCCGCACGATCAGGAGATCATTGCCGGACAAGTAGCTTCAGGGTTGTGGATCGCTCGGCGGCGGGAACCTGTACTCCAGCCACTTGGCGAGCCCGTCCACGATCGAGGTGGCATTCCGGATCTTGGGATCGGTGGTGGGTCCTGACGGCAAGAACTGCATGTTCTTCATCTTCTCCACGAACCAGGCCAGGGGCACCCCGGACTGCAGTGCCACGGAGATGCTCATGGAGAGGGCGTCGAGCAGCCCGGAGATGGTCGATCCCATGCGGTCGCTCTTCAGGAAGATCTCGCCAGGCTGTCCCGTGTCGGGGTACAGGCCCACCTGGATGTAGACCTTGACGTCCTCGATCTCGGTGGGGGGGCGTTCGGGCTCGTCGAGCACCTTCAGCACCTGGTCGGGCGAGATCATGGTGCTGCCGTGCTGGGCCAGTCCCCGGATCTTGTGCAGTTTCTCGCGCAGCTTGTCGACTTTCCACTGGAGCTGCTCTTCCTCGTTCACGCACTTGATGTGCAGTTTCTTGGTGATCGAGGGTCGTTCGTCGGGCATTCGTTTTCGGTCGCTCATGATGCCTCCATGTGGATCCCGTCCTCGATGAGGTTGGCCAGCCGCCATGCCTCCATGCCTCTCTGCCGGCGCAGCCATCTCACGATGAGGCATCGTTCGTCGATGCGTCCCATGGTGCGCCCGTCGCTCTCTCCTTCGAGCCTGGCTTTTTCTTTTTCCTGGTAGAGCACGGTCTCGGGGCTGGCGGGCTTGCTCACGTGAGATCTTCCGGGATGGATATCAGGCTGTCCCGAGGTGGCAGCCATAGACCCGCACGGTGCCGCACGTCAGGCAGGAGTACATGTGCGAGATCACGTGGTGGTGGATCGTGTCCGCGGGTTCCCTGGGTTGGTCGTCGGGAGATGGGACGTGTTGTACCTCGGCGTTCCTCACGAACTTGTGGGGGACCATGTCCTTGCAGTTGGCACAGATCAGGATTGGCTCGGTCACGGGGACTTCCGAGGGGTCGAAGATGGTGCTGCAGTCATTGCAGGTCCACTTGTTGATCGGGATAGGTTCATGTCCCTTTTTCTTGCCCGGGATCAGCCGCACGGAGGTGTTGGCGCTTCCGCATTTGGCGCATCGTTGGGTCGGGATGTAGAACGTGTGGGTCTTGGTCTCTGTCGTGAGCATGGGTGATCCTTCATCTATCTGTTGGCATGGACCCTTGAGCGGGCATGGGTCACTTCTCGATGGCGATCATGCCTCAAGGCATGGTGCCTGGAGCGGGCATGGCGACTCAGTCGACGAAGGTGTCGTCTTCGTCCGAATAGTCTTCCAGGACTTCGCCTGAGTCGTCTTCCGAGCCTTCCGCGGACATCTGTTTCTCCTGCTCGGCATGCGATTCCCGGATCTCGGACAAGATCTGGGCGTAGTGGACAGGCGCCCGCCTCGTTCCCTTGCACTCGGGACACTTCGATGGATCTGGTACCGCGAGAGGATTGTCCGGATCGCAGCGGTAGCAGTCGACGGTGAGGTTCGCGATCTGATTGAGATCGGAATCCGGGTCGTCGCATCGGTATGCCAGCGCGTGGGACATTTTTTGCATCCTCCTCTCTTGGGAGATGCATCAATCTTATCATATTTTTCGCCATCAAGTACCTGGGTTTTTTTCATCTTTTCCATCCGCGGCAGGCTCCAGAATTTGCTTTTCTGTCACTGGGGCTTGATCGGGGATGGTGGGTGGCGAGGGGGGTTGGGGCATCTCAGGCGGCTGGGCAGGTGGCAGGGTGTCAGCCACCAGCTTGTCCAGCTCGGCGTCGGTGAGATCGTCGTCCGGGCTTTCTTCCGCCTCGCCCCCGAACGTCGATACTTCCAGGGTGTCATCGAGCAGTACGTAGAGGCTGGCCCTCAGGCTGTCGATGCAGGCCAGCAGGTTGGTGCGGCCGGGCTGCGATTTCAGGCGTTCCAGCCTGGACACGAGTTGATCGGTGGTGTTGACGCCCTCGAAGAAGTCGAGGATGTCATGGGCATCGGTCATCACGTCGAACATGCTTGAGATCTTCATGTTGGGGTCCTTAGAAAAGTTTGGCTTGCCGGATGGCGCTGGCCATGATGTGTTCAGGGCACAGGTACAGGTAGTAGCATTTGATGGTGGTTTTCCCGTGCTCTTCGATGCGGGCCACCGTCCACCCTGGTGGGATCTCTTGTCCCTGGTGGCTGCCCGGGAGGCGTTCGTCGCACCCGGGATGGCTGCACACGAACATGTTCTCCTCCTTGTTCACCATTCGACCGGAGCACGAGGGAATTTTTCGATGTCCTCTGGCCTCATGGTAAGCACGACGATGTCGGGCTTCGGGGGACCCTTCGATACCAGGACCACGCACCTGACTACCGGGACGAATGGACCATCTGTCTCGATCTGTTCCTTGACGGTATATGGGGAGATCCAGATGGCGGGGTACAGGCCGGTGTCCATGACGGGGAGGAAGCGGACGAGGCGCTGCTTGCCCATGACGGGACGGTCGCTGGGATGCAGGACTTCGTCCAGTCCCTGGATATTTGAGATCGGGATCACGAGGTTGTCGGCCATGGGTGTCTCCGGGGTTGTCAGTTTTTTGGTTGGGGGGACTCGGATTGTTGTGCCTTGTATGAGATGGCGTCAGGCACCTCGGGGGTGGCTGGTGTCTGGGTCTCTGGGGTCTCTGGGGTCTCTGGCTTGCTGGGCGTGGTGGCGACGAGCTTGATGGTGCCAGGTGGTTCTGGGGAGGATGGTGCTTGTGTACCTGGGGTCCCTGGCTTGCTGGGCGTGGTGGCGACGAGCTTGATGTCGCCCATGGCTTGGGGATCTGAGGCTGGAGCCGGGGGAGGTGGGGATGCCATGGGCGGGGCGGCCGGCGGCGGGACGATGGCTTGGGGAGCCTGGGCAGGAGTGGGGGGAGGGGGGCCGGCCTCTGGTGGCGGGGCCGGAGCTTGGGGTTTTGGGGCCACGACGGCAGGTGGGATGGTCGACGGTGGGGCAGGAGATTGGGCGGCCACCGGGGCCTGTGGGGGAGCCGTCATGAGCCTGGTGCCCAGGTGGTTCGCGATCTCCACGAGGATCGGGAAGAGGCGGTTGAAGATCTGCTCGTCCTGCTTGGCGATGTCCTTGAGCGAACGCCTGGCGAAGATCATCTTGCCCATGTCTTCGAGTTCTGGTCGTTTCCAGTCGGGGATCAGGAGCGATTCCCACAGTGCCTTGATGAGGAACGCTTGCTCTTCCTTGGTCGGGACGGCAGCTTGTGCCCCGGGAGAGGCAGACAGGAGCTTGGCGCCCAGGTGGCTCGCGATGACCACGAGGTGGGGAAAGAGCCGGTCGAATTTTTGTGGGGGAAAATCCTTGAGGGTCTTCTTGGCATGGAGCATCTTGCCGAGATCGATGAGGACGTCGCTGGTCCAGGAGGGGATCTGGAGCGATTCCCATAGGGCCGTGATGAGGAAGACCTGTTCCCCCTTCGTGGGGGAAAGGGTGCTTGGGATCGTCTCTGTCATATACTGTTCTCCCGTGGTTGTGGTTTGTCGACCCAGGCCATGTCCTCCTGGGCTGTCGTCAGAGCACCAGGTTGTGGCGCAGCAGGGTCTCGTCCAGGATCCTCTTGAGTTCCTTGATCTCGGGGCGATCTCCCGAGATGAAAGACAGGGTCCGGATGCTCCCGGCGATCCAGGCGAGATACGTGTTCTTCTTGGCCTTGTCGATCGACTTGATCTTGGCGAGCATGTCGTGGATGACGGCCGAGGTGCCGAACAATCCTCCCGGCAGATCGGGGTGGCTGACGGCGAACTTGTGCAGGGTGTCCACCAGATCGTCGAAGGCATCCGATTTCTCGCCGCCCGATAGATCGTCCCTGGTGAGCTTGTACTCTGCGATGATCTTCTTGGCCTGTGCCTCGGCCGTGGCAGCCTCGTTCTCGTTCGAGGTGCCCCTGGCCAGGCGCCGGAGCTTGGCGACCTTCTCGGCCGCCTCGACCTTGGATAGTCTCATGTTTGCTTGTGATGGCCGTCAAGTGCGACGGTCTTGTCCGAGATGTTCTTCACCTGGATGGAGTCTCAAGGCATGGCTCCTTGAGCAGGCATTGCGTCACTTCCGGGAATTCTCGCGTGACGATCTTGGCTTGGCCGTCGGTCAAAATGATCCTCCTTCTTTTTGTCGTCGTTCGATCGACTCGGCCCTGGCCTTGGCGTAGAGGTCGGGGAACCCACTCTCCAGTCGCAGGATTGCTTCCATGCGCTCGTCCGGGGGGAGCTTCTTCAGCTCGTCGATGAAGTCTTGCACGAGGGGCAGGTCCATGTTCGGGTCCCGTGAGGATGGTTCATCTCAGTCCCAGTTTATGTTGCAGCCAGCCCAGCAGGTGGGACAGGTTGCACCGTAGGCTGGTGTCCAGGCAGTCATGATTGGCCTTTATCACGATGCAGATGGACTTCGCGAAGAGTTCGTCCGCGATCTTGAATTTTTCCCAGCCCAGGGGATTCTTCAGCCTCGGGTAGATCAGGGTATCCTTGCAGGCCAGGATGGTGGCACGCAGGAAGGCGGGGAGGCTGGCTTCCCGTCGCAGGGGGATGCCCTGGATCTTGCAAGCTCGCAGGATGTCTTCCTTGGCCAGGCGGGTGAACTGGGCGAAGCGATCGTCTTTCTTCCACCAGGGCAGGTTTTCTTTCTTGTGTCGTTTCTGTGCTTCGCGCGACTCAGCCCAGTCTCTCTGGAAGATCTCATCAGCCGGGGAAGTGGGATGTTCTTTGGCGAGGTCGGAGAGTCCCGAGGTTTCCTTGGATGCATCCTGGAAGGTGACGGACGATCGGGACTTGTGATCCGTGACCATCATCCAGCCGAGCCTCAGGTGGGAGATGGCATGGCGGAAGTTCAGGCTGGCGATCTGGTGCGAGGAATCGTCGTCCATGCACGTCCGGATGCGGGCCATGTCTTGTCTCAAGATCTCGAACCAGAGATCCAGGGGAGGCGGCAATGGGGGGAGCGGCTGTCCGGGGATGGTCGGTTTCATGAGGTGCCTTTCGTGTTCGGGGATTGTTGGCGAGATCAGGGCATGTGGATGCCAGGCGTGCCGTTCCTGGAGGGCCTGGCCAGTTCCTTGTCTTCCAGGAGAGCATGGGGACCGGGGCCGGGGACGTTCATCCCTCGCGATTCGAGATCCTGGATGTGCATCTCGACGAGGTGTCGCAGGTAGCCTGCCCGCTTGTGCCCGGCGGCCCTGGCCAGGGCGTCGAGCTTCCTCAACGTCGTAGGGTCGAGGACGGTCTGCACCAGGTGCATCTTGCGTTTGCCGGCAGTCTTCATCGCGATGGCAGAGCATACCATCGCATAAAAAAGCAGACGCAATAATTATTTCTTCGGGCTCATTCGGGATCCGGATCGGGATCCGGTTCGGGATCGGGCTCGGGCTCCATCCGTCGTTTCCGGCTGCGCTGGCGGGCCTTCTTGATCTCCAGGTCGGAATCGTAGACGCCGGGGATGTTGGGGCGGGCTCCCATGCAGAAGTCTATGACCTTCAGCCCGAAGTCCTGGAGGATTGGATCGATCTTGGTGGACATTTCCAGGGCATCGCGGGCATTCTTCATCCGCTTGAAGCCGGTCTCGCTGGCGGTGCGGATCTGGTGCTGGATCCTCTCGCGCGGTGTAGGAGGCCGGGAGGGCACGGTCTCTATCCGGCTGATGTTCGGGTGCAGGCCGGCATGCACGTTGTACGCCTTGAGCGCTTCCGAGGGCAGCATGGTGGACCAATCGTACAGGATGTCGAAGGGTATGGATTCACGTGCCTTCCACTTGTCCACGATCTCGGGGGGCAGGCGGTCGATGGCACGCAGCAGGTTGTCGACGTAGTGTGCGTGGTAGCCGGCCCGCAGGGCGAATTCCTTGTACCCGATCTTGAACTCGTCGCGCATTATCTTGGCTGCCAGCGCGATTTCGTAGGCGTGGAGGTTGCGGCTGGTGTTCTCGACGATGTGGCCCCAGTATTCCATGTCCTCGGGCAGATCTTCGGGGAGGATGATGGCTGGGATGTGTTTCCATTTCAGGATGTTGGCGGCATCGACGCGGCGGAAGCCCGATCGGAGCAGCCAGGTGTCCTTGTTGGCGGGATCGGCCACCACCTTGATGGGGATCATGATCCCTTCCGATCGTATGCTCGCCATGAGCAGGGCACGGTCCTCGGGGGTCGGGGGCAGGCGGAAAGATCTGAAGCCTGGATCGATCGCGATCTTGTCGAGGGGGAGCATGACGGTGGGAAGGTCGGAGAGCCGCATCGACAGCTTCTCGCCCTGGGGCCCTTCCTTCCGGATGGCGTTCTTGAGCTTCAGCTTGGCCCGCAGCTTGGCCAGGCGCAGCTTGGAGTGGGCCAGGTGTTCCTTGGGCGATCTCGTCCTTGGTCCCACGCCGAGGGGTGGGAGGGGGGGAGGCGCGGGGGCCAGGGGGGATGCCGAGGGCACCCCGTCCGAGAAGGGATCGTTTTCCATCGACGGCATCTCGGGCTTGAGGTGCTTGTCGATCATGCGCTGGAGGGTCTTCTGTTCCGCGGGGCCGATCACGTCGTCGAGGTGGGTGGGATCCGGGAACATCTTGGCCATCTCAGGGGGGAGCATGGAGCGGATGGTGCGGTCCATGCCTTCCTCATCTGGGGCCGGCTTGCTTCCTGGGTCCTTGGCCTCGAAAGAGCTGCCGGGCTTGACGGCATGGTGGAAGGCATCCTCGCTCCAGGAGAGCGAGCTGCCGGGCTTCACGTCATGATCGGGTAGTTTCTTGGGAGGCTTCCCGGGGGGATCTTTTTTCATGGTGTTCTCTGTGCGGAAACCCCTTCCTTTAGGGAGGGGTCGTTGACGGTGTCACAGGGAAGGATGTCCAGGTCTTTTTTATGGGAATTATATACTTGACTCCCTCATGAGGTAGGATAGCGCGCAAGCCCAAAAACTTCCCTTGGCCTAATCTGACTCCTCGTCCTGTTCACCGCTCGCGCTCGTCTCTTCAAGCCTAGACTT
>Ga0116114_1001081_pt1 | contig 15308 bp, 11 predicted proteins | sample June2015DPH_10_5_FD_89823 | JGI IMG/M metagenome (GOLD analysis project Ga0116114, IMG submission 89823) | Peatland microbial communities from SPRUCE experiment site at the Marcell Experimental Forest, Minnesota, USA - June2015DPH_10_40 | ecosystem: Environmental > Terrestrial > Soil > Wetlands... | reverse complement strand
ACTGCATTGTAGGAATAATCCGCCGACAAGCGGGCCGGCCAGACAAACAGCCACAGATACTTGCCGATGACTTTAACGGCCGTGAGCCGCGCCGTCCAGAAACCGGCGCTCATCAGGGGATTTTCGAGGAAGCGAGCCGGAACATGCATCGGCAATGTGCCGCGCAAATAGGAGAACACAGCAAATGGCAGCACCAGGGCGGAGTAGGTCAGTGCGCGCCCCCGCCACGCCGTGCGCTGGGACCAAGTCAGGTCGTATAGAAGCATGATACCGGGCAGGACGGCGGCATTCTCCTTGGAAAAGATCCCCACCGCTTGGGCCACCAGCATGGCCGCCACCCAGAACAACTTGTGCCGGCCGGCAGCGGTGGCGCTTTTCACATAGCACAGCAAGCCTGCCAGCACGCCGAAGGCGGCCAGCAGGTCGGCGCGGCCCACAATATTGGTGACGGATTCGGTTAGCAGCGGATGCACTCCCCAGAGCGCTGCCAGGGCAAAGGCCGGCGCCGGCGCCCCCAACACCAATATGCCCAGCAGGTAGACCAGCGAAACATTCACTCCGTGCAGCGCAAGATTTACCCAATGATAGCCTGCCGGATGCGTCCCATTGCCGAAGACGGCGTAATTCAGCAGGTAGGAGAAGGTGGTGAGCGGGCGATACAAGCCAAAAGCGGTGCTGCCGTGCCAATACTGTTCGGTCAGAATGAGCCAGAGGTTTTGCGGCGTCACCTCCCGGATACGGGCATCCTGCAAAATCATTGGGGAACTGTCGAACACCAAGCCCGCCTGGAAGGAATTGGAGTACGCCGCCAGGACCAGGGCCCAGAGTGCCAGCATGCGCCATGCGTGCCGGCGCCAGGCGGGATGCGCCGCCTGGACCGAAACGTGTTCCCGCGCGACCGGCTGCGAGGCCCGGCGCACTCGCCGCGGCTTGCGGGTCTCCTTCATTTAGGGACCAGCATATCAATTTGCCTACGGGTCGTTAGATTCAATTGCCGGGCCTGGGAGCGGGAGCGGACCGTGACATCGCCCGCTTTGTAGCCTGCACTACAAGATACCCTCGAACAGCACGGAGCTCAGATACCGTTCGCCGGAATCGGGCAGAATCGCCACGATGGTCTTGCCTTTGAATTCAGGCGCGCGCGCCAGCCGGACGGCCACGGCCACCGCGGCGCCGCACGAAATGCCGGAAAGAATGCCCTCCTCGCGGGCCAGGCGGCGGGCGAACTCGATGGATTCCTCGTTGCTCACAGTCTCAACGCGGTCCACCACGCTGAGATCGAGCGTGCCGGGGATAATGCCCGCGCCGATTCCCTGAATCTTATGAGGGCCCGGCTTCAGCGGTTCTCCCTTGAGGGTCTGGGTGATGACGGGGCTGGCCGCGGGCTCCACTCCTACCGAGAGGATGGCCTTCCCACGGATTTTCTTGATATACCGCGAGACGCCCGTGATGGTGCCGCCGGTCCCAATGCCGGAGACCAGCACGTCGATCTGGCCCGCGGTGTCTTCCCAGATCTCCGGACCGGTGGTCTCGAAGTGGATCTGCGGATTGGCGGGGTTCTCGAACTGCTGGAGCAGCACGTAATGGCCGGGGTCCGAACGGTAGATCTCGTCCGCTTTGGCGATCGCGCCCTTCATGCCCAGCGGGCCTTCCGTAAGCACCAGCTTGGCGCCGAACGCCGCCAGAACCTTGCGCCGTTCGAGTGACATGGTTTCAGGCATGGTGAGGGTAATGGGATAGCCCTTGGCCGCCGCCACGAAGGCCAGCGCGATCCCGGTATTGCCGCTGGTAGGCTCGACCAGCTCCTTGCCGGGCTTGAGCACGCCGCGCTTCTCGGCATCCCAAACCATGGCCGCGCCGATGCGGCACTTGACGGAGTAGGCCGGGTTGCGGCCTTCGATTTTGGCGAGTATGGTGGCGCCGCTACCGTTTACCACGCGGTTCAGCTTGATCAGCGGGGTCCGCCCGATGCTCAGTGGATTGTCGTCGAATTTCATGCGATTGATCCCTCCTGTGAAGCCTTAAGTGCCTGGTCGATATCGGCCTTGATATCTTCGATGTCTTCGATGCCGACGGAGACTCGGATGTATTCCGGAGTCACGCCGGTCGAGAAGTGGTCCTCCTCCGAGAGCTGCGAATGGGTGGTGGAAGCGGGGTGGATCACCAGCGTTTTCGCGTCGCCCACGTTGGCCAGATGGCTGGCCAGCTTCACCGAGTTGATGAACTTGATGCCGGCCTGCTTGCCTCCCCGCACGCCGAATCCCAGAATGGCGCCCGCGCCCTTGGGCAGGTACTTCTTGGCGGCGTGGTAATGGGAGTGGCTGCGAAGCCCGGGATAATTCACCCAATCCACGGCCGGATGCGCCTCCAGCCACTCGGCCAGCGCCTGCGCGTTTTGCACGTGCCTTTCCATGCGCACATGAAGCGTCTCGATACCCAGCAGGAACAGGAACGCCGCGAAAGGGCTCATCGATCCGCCGGTGTCGCGCAGCCAGTGCGTGCGGATGTGAATGATGTAAGCGAGATTGCCGATGGGCGCCAGAGCTTCGGTGAACACCACGCCGTGGTAAGCATCGTCCGGAAGCGGTGAACTCCGGCCACTTGGCGGCGTTCGCCGCCCACTGGAAGTTGCCGCTATCCACGATGGCGCCGCCAATGTGAACGCCATGGCCACCCAGAAACTTGGTGGTGGAGTACACGGCGATATCGATGCCGTGCTCGAAGGGCCGGAACAGCGCCGGCGTCAGCACGGTGTTGTCGACAATCACCGGAAGGCCGTGCCCATGGGCGATATCGGCGATCTTGCGGAAGTCCGGGACATCGTTCTTGGGATTGCCCACGGATTCCAAATATACCAGCCGGGTGTTCTCGTCGGCTAGCTTGCCGATCTCTTCCGGATAGTCGGGGTCGAAGAACCGCACTTCGATCCCCAGCTTCTTGAAGGTCTGGGTGAAAAGCGTCCACGTTCCGCCATACAGGCTGGTGGCCGACAGAAAGTTCTGGCCGGAGTGCGCGATGGTGAGGATGGCGGCGGTGATGGCGGCCTGCCCGGAGGCGAAAGCCAGTCCGCCGATGCCGCCGTCGAGCGCCGCCAGGCGCTTCTCGAGCACGTCGTTGGTGGGGTTCATCAGCCGCGAGTAAATGTTGCCGAATTCCTTCAGAGCGAACAGGTTCGCGGCGCTATCGGTGTCCTTGAACACGTAACTCGAAGTGGCATAGATGGGGACCGCCCGGGCCGTCGTGGCCGGGTCGGGCTGCTGGCCGGCATGCAGAGCAAGCGTGCCGAGACCTGGTTTGCGTTCTTGAGTTGGCATGATGTGTCCTTTGTGTAATGGCGATCAGATTCCGTATGAAATGCCCAGTGCGAATTGGTGGAGCGCCTGCAAGTTCACGCCCGGCAGGATCCAGCCCGCGGCCTGCGCCACGCCGAAGTCGATGTTGAACTTCGCCCGCTCGGGCAGGGGCACAATGCGCGCTGCATACGTGATGGTGGTTGGGACGATGGCGCCGGGAAGGTTCTCGACTTCGCGCGGCTGTTGCGCGAACTCCGAGCCGAAAATCAACTGGCTTTTCGCGGGACCCTTCACCACAAACGCCGCCGCGCCGAACAGCCTGCCCTGGTACGCGGGAGCGTTGCCGGCCAGGCCGAATACCGAGGCGTTGGTCGCCTTATAGCCGAGGTTGAGGACCAGCGGCAGCGGCTTGATCTGGGTCACCGTTTTGGAGGCGACCAGGTAAAAATCGGCGTTATTGTAGTCCCGGTTGGCCAGGACGCCGCTGACGTGGCGATCCTCGGTCCGCGCCACGAAGCCCGCCGAAATGGCCGGCAGCCAGTTGTTCTTGCCGGCGTTTTCCCGAACCACGTTGACCTTGCCATGCACGATGTTGAAGCCGCCATCCCACAGCGGGCTGAGGCCGGTGGTGTCCCCCGCCTGGTGAAAGGTCCGGGTATACCCGAACTCGACGCGCCCGAACAGGCCCTCAGTTACCGACGCCGTGTGGAACCCGCCCAGCACGTCGCCCGCATCCAGGTAGTGATAAGCCACGATGGGCTTGCCCACATTGTTATTGGGCGACGCGGCGGTATAGGCCAGCGGAGTGACAAACACGCCGGTTTGTCCTTCCCAGTTGAGGCTCTGCGCCGAGGAAACTCCCAGCCAAGCGAGTGAGAGAACCAGAATGCGCATCCCGTGGTTGCGATTGCGATTGAAATTGAAATGATAAGACATGAACCTGTTTCCTTTTCATTGAAAAGAGTTAAGACACCTTGTACTGCAATGGTTTTGAAGCAGAGAGCCGCGGCTGCCGTTTAGCAACAACAACAGCGCCGTGAACAGATGGGCGTACAGCACGTGATAGTCAAACTACCCATACTCTATGGAGTATAGGGGAATTGTTTGGTGAATGCAAGCCCTTTGATCCCATCTTGTCCATGATCTCAGCCAGCGTAGCGCCGTTCTTGCGTTGGAGCATGGCGACCACCTGGGCCGTCTTGCTGCCCTCGCGCGGCCCGGCGGTTTCCGGCGTCTTCGCGGCCTTTTTGGCCTTGGGCGCGTTCTTGGCGGCGGTGGTCTTCTTAGTCACCTTGGCCTCGCGGACGCGCCCTTGGCCGCCTGTGCGCCACCCTTGGCCTTCTTGGGGAGCTGATATCGTTGTGATACCCGGCATCGACACAATCGACGCTTCCGCAGTTGATACTCAGATCTGGTTCTCCACCGGGCGAGCGCTTTGGCCTTTTCCAGGTGAGCGCTCCATCGGGTCGGTATTGGCTGTTCCGCCCATAACTCGTGCCGTCCCGTCGCCACCGCGGGGCGTCGTGACCCCCGCCACGCTATACTCGTAGCTTCCCATGTTCCATGCCATTGAAAAGCACGTCTCCAGCGCCTTTCGTGCACACATACTGGCGCGCTACGGTCTCGATCTGGCGGTAGCCGTCGAGCAGCCGCGCCAGAGCGATTTCGGCGAAATGGCCGTGCCGGTTGCGTTTCAGCTTGCCAAACAGTTGCGGCAGGCGCCCCGAAAGATCGCGGCGGAATTGGTGGCTGACATCGGGCCGATCGAAGGTGTGGCGGCGGTGGAAGTGGCCGGCAACGGGTACGTCAACATCCGGCTCGATCGCGGCGCGCTAGGCGCGGCCCTGCTGCGCGGCGGGTCCCAAGAGGCCGCGCCGGCGGGCGAGAAGGTGATCGTCGAGCACACCAACATCAACCCCAATAAGGCGGCCCACATCGGACACCTGCGGAACGCCACCCTGGGGGACACGTTCGTGCGCATGCTGCGCGCGCGCGGCCAGCGCGTCGAGGTGCAGAACTACATCGATAACACCGGCGTGCAGGTGGCCGACGTGGTGGTGGGGTTCCACTACCTCGAGAACAAGACACCCGAGGATGTGAAGGCGTTGCTGGCCGACCCGTCCGTGCGGTTCGACTACTACTGCTGGGACCTCTACGCGCGCACTTCCGCCTATTATAAGGACCACCCCGAGGCGCTCGAATGGCGCAGCGCGACGCTGCACTCGATCGAAGCGGGAGAAGGCGAGCTGGCCGGGATGGCGCACCTGGTGGCGGACGCCATCGTGGAAGCGCACTTGGCGACCATGCTGCGGCTGGGGGTCGAGTACGACGTGTTGCCGCGCGAGAGCGAGATCCTGCGCCTTCAGTTCTGGGCCTCGGCCTTCGAGCTGCTCAAAGAGCGCCAGGCCATTTACCGCGAGACCGAAGGCAAGAACGCCGGCTGCTGGGTGATGCCGGGCCTCTCGGAAGAGGGCAAGGTGATCGTGCGCTCGGATGGCACCGTCACTTACGTGGGCAAGGATATCGCCTACCAACTTTGGAAATTCGGCCTGCTCGGCAAGGATTTCTACTACCGCCCGTTCAAGACTTACGCCGACGGCCGCGTGCTGTGGGTCACGACCGGCGAGCCCTCGGAAACCGCGCCGCAGTTCGGGCACGGTTCGCGCGTTTACAACGTCATTGACGCCCGGCAGTCCTACTTGCAGGACGTGGTGGTGGCCGGGTTGCGCGGCTTGGGCTACACCGCGCAGGCCGATCAGTCGGTCCACTTCTCTTACGAAATGGTGGCGCTAACGCCCGGATGCTGCGCGGAATTGGGTATCCCGCTCTCCGAGGAAGACCGCGCGCGTCCGTACGTGGAAGTTTCCGGCCGCAAGGGCCTGGGCGTCAAGGCGGACGACCTCATGGACGCGCTCATCGCCAAGGCGCTGGAGGAAGTGGCATCGCGCCACCCGGAGGCCTCGGCGGAAGAGCGGAAGCGCGTGGCCGGCCAGATCGCCATCGGCGCGCTGCGCTACTTTCTGCTGAAGTTCACGCGGACTTCGGTGATCGCTTTCGATTTTCAGGAAGCGCTGAGTTTCGAAGGCGAAACCGGGCCGTACCTCCAGTACGCGGCGGTGCGCGCGCGCAACATTCTGCGCAAGCTCGAGGAGCGCGGCGAGATCCTCCCCGATTTCACGGCGGAACTGAGCCGCGAAGCCATGGCGCGCCAGCTTCAGTCGGAAGATTTCTGGCAGGTCTTGCTGGCCGCGTCCAAGGCCGATTCCGCGGTGGAGAGCGCCGTTACCGCCGGCGAGCCGGCGCACGTGGCCAAGTATGCGTTTCAACTGGCGCAGGCATTCAACAACTTCTATCACCAGTACCCCGTCATTCACGAGGAGAACCGCGAAAAAAAGGTCTTCCTGCTGTGGATGACGGATTTCTTCCGCGGACAGCTCGAATGGACTGCGGGCATTTTAGGAATTCCGATTCCAGCCTACATGTAGGCTAAGACCTCTTGCCATGACCGGAGTTGCCTGAAACAATAGTGGCTAGTCGAATCCTATGCGCTTACGGACGTTGGGCATCGTGCTGGCCGGCGGGAAGGGAACGCGGCTGCATCCGCTCACCAGGGAACGGGCCAAACCGGCCGTTCCGTTTGGCGGCAAGTACCGCATCATCGACTTCGTGCTGAGCAATTTCATCAACTCGGGGATTTACTCCATCTACGTGCTGACGCAGTTCCGCAGCCAATCGCTGTTGCAGCACCTCAGTGAAGGCTGGCAGTTCGGCGGGCTGCTCAAGACGCAGTTCCTGATCCCCGTGCCGGCGCAGATGCGCTCGCCCGGTGAGACCTGGTACCAGGGCACGGCGGATGCCATCTACCAGAACATCAACCTGGTGGAGCAGTCCGATCCCCACGTGGTGGCGATCTTCGGCGGGGACCACATCTACCGCATGAACATCGCCAGCATGATCGAATTCCACGTGCAGAGGAGCGCCGAAATTACGGTGGCTGCCATCCCCGTGGCGAGGAAGCTCGCCGCCGAGTTGGGCGTGATCGAAGCGGCCGGCGACGGCCACATCACCGCGTTCCACGAGAAGAACCCCGACGCTCCCGGCATGCCCGGCGATCCGGAGCGCATCTACGCCTCCATGGGCAACTACATCTTCTCCACCCGCACGCTGCTGCGGCTGCTGCACGACGATGCCGCCGATGAAACCAGCAGCCATGATTTCGGCCGCGACATCCTCCCCAAGCTGACCGGCAAAGCCGAGATCTTCGCTTATGATTTCCAGAGCAGCCGCATTCCCGGCGAGCCAGCCGATGGGCTGCCTTACTGGCGCGACGTGGGGACCATCGATTCCTACTACGAAGCCAACATGGACCTGCGCTCCGTCACCCCGGCGCTCAACCTCTACAACCGGGAATGGCCGCTGCGCACCACCGCCTACCCGGACCCGCCGGCGAAGTTCACCTTCGACGAAGAGAACCGCCGCGGCCAGGCCATCGACTCGATCGTCTCGGGCGGATGTCTCCTTTCGGGCGGATTTGTGAAGAACTCGGTGCTGGGACGCGGCGTCCGCGTGCATGCCGGCGCCCTGGTGGAAGACTGCGTCATCCTCGACAACTGCGATATTGGCCGCCGCGCGAAGATTCGCCGCGCGATCCTCGATAAGAACGTGCGCGTGCCGGAAGACGCCGAAATCGGCTACAATCTCGACCGCGACCGCCTCAACCATCACGTAACGGAGAGCGGAATCGTTGTGATCGCCGGCAATCGTAGCCAGATCGAGATCACCGGCTTGGTGGTGTGACGATTGGAACAACACGTCCTAACCTGGATCGCGCAGTACGGCTACCTGGCGATCTTCGGTTTGCTGGTGTTTGGAATTGTCGGGCTGCCGGTGCCCGATGAAACGCTTCTCACCTTTACCGGATACCTGGTCTTCAAGGGCCATCTTTTTCTGCCGCTGGCATATGCGGCGGCGTTCGCGGGCAGCACTTGCGGCATCACCATCAGCTACACGCTGGGCCGGACGTTCGGGCTGGCCCTCATCCACCGTTACGGGAAGTACCTGCGCATTACCGAAGCGCACATCCGCAAGGCCCACGCCTGGTTTGAGCGCGTGGGCCACTGGGGCCTGACGTTCGGCTACTTCGTCCCCGGAGTGCGCCACGTCACTGCCTATGCCGCGGGCATGAGCGATGTGGAGCCGCACCAGTTCGCGCTGTTCGCCTACAGCGGCGGGTGCCTGTGGGTGGCCACGTTCATCGGTCTGGGATACTTCCTGGGCGAGCGCTGGGAAGCGGTGGAAAAGAACATCGACCACTACCTGGTCAGGGTGACGATCGCGGCCGCTATCCTGGTTGCCGCATACCTGGTGTGGTGGAGGTGGCGCCGGGCGCGAGGTAAGTGATGGCCAGCGCTGTCGCCACTACCGCCACGCAGCCGATCACGTTGTACCAGAGGTACGACATGCCGGTGAACAGGAAAGCCCAGAAGATGGCCGCTTCGCCAGCCAGCATTCCGACGAACGTGGCCGTTCCGCCCACCCGCCGGAAGGCCAGCGCCAGCACGAAACATCCCAACAGAGAGCCGTAGAAAAGCGATCCCACCACGTTGACCGCCACGATCAGCGAACCCAGCCGGCTGCCCCATCCGGCGAAGGTCACCGCGTATATGCCCCAGAACAGCGTGGCCCAGCGCGATGCCGCCAGGTAATGACGGTCGCTGGCCGCGCGGCGAACGTACCGCCGGTAAAGGTCCACCACGGTCACGGTGGCCAGAGAGTTGATCTCCCCGGAGCTGGCGGACATGGCCGCCGCGAAAATCACCGCGATCAGCAGCCCCACGATTCCCGCCGGCAGATGGCTCGTGACGAACGAAAGGAAGATGTAGTTGGTGTCGCTGAAGTCTTTCTCGCCGCCGGTGCGCTCCACCAGCTTCGCGGCTTCGCTGCGTGCGCCGTCGATCTCCTTCTGCGCCGCGCGGTATTCCGCAATCCGGCGTCCAACGGCCGTGGAATCGCGCGCGTGGTGCGCTTCCACCAGCGCCAGCGCCGCCTGGCGCCGGTCCTCGAACGCCCGGTTGTATTGCTCCGCCATGGGCTGGAATTCACCGACCTGTTGGATGCGGTCCAGCTCCGCGCGCTGGAACAGAACCGGCGGCTGCACGAACAGGTAAAAGACAAACACCATGGCGCCGATGAACAGAATGAAGAACTGCATGGGGATCTTGACTACGGCGGTGAACAGCAGGCTCAGCTTGCTCTGCGCGATGGAGCGGCCCGTCAGGTAGCGCTGCACCTGCGATTGGTCGCAGCCGAAGTAGGAGAGGAACAGAAACGTGCTCCCGATCAGGCCGCTCCAGATATTGAAGCGGTCGTTCCAATCGAAATTCGTGGTGACTGCGTTCAGGCGGCCGGCCTTGCCCGCCAGAAACATGGCGTCGCCGAACGAGACGGACGCGGGCATCAACATGACGACGGTCACCAGCGCAATCACCAGCCCCAGGAAAATGATGTACATCTGCTGCACGTTCGACCAGGTCACGGCCTTGATGCCGCCGAGCACGGTGTAGGTGATGACCATGGTTCCCATTAGGATCGTGGTGGTGCGCTCCGGCCAGCCGAGGATGATGGAGAGCACGATGGCCGGTGCGTAGAGCGTCAGTCCCGCGGAGAGCCCGCGCTGGCACAGGAAGATCATGCTCGCCAGGGTCCGCGTCTTGCTATCGAAACGCTGCTCCAGGTATTCGTACGCCGTGTAGATCCTGGCGCGGTGAAAAATGGGGACCACCGTAGCGCAAATGACGACCATGGCGAGGGGCAATCCGAAATAGGCCTGCACGAATCGCATCCCGTCCACATACGACTGCCCGGTGGTGGAAATAAAGGTGACGGCGCTAGCCTGTGTCGCGATGATGGAAAGGGCCATGGCGTACCAGGGCATGGTCTTGCCGGCCAGCAGGTAGCGGTCCACGGTGTTGCTGCCGCGGCCGCGGTAGAGCCCATACAGGACCATGGAGACCAGCGCTGTAATCAGGACAATCCAGTCGAGGGGCCTCATTGATAAGCTCGGGTAAACAGGTAAGCCGCCGCGATGATTACGCAGAGGACGATGAGGACCGCTGCATAGACGCGCCGCCAGGTGCCCAGAAACGGCGGCGGTTCATCGGGCATGTCGCGAAGATCCGGCATGAAGGGAGTGTACTACGCCGTCAGCATCCTGCGCACGGCGGCGAAGATCCGCTCGACAGCCGGGCGGCGGTAGGCCCAGCGCTCGTCAGGCTCGGGCGGATTCACCACCATAGTGGCATTGGCCTCGAAGAGCAAAAGATCTCCAGCATCGCTCAAGCCGAAATCGATGCCGGCATAATCCAGGCCGAGTGTGGCTTGAATGTGAGCCAGCGCCTCCATGGCGCGAGGTCCGAGCACAGCGGGCATATTCTCCAGGAACTCGGCGTCCTCGGCGCGGTGGTCCGCCTGTTCCGCCATTTCGGCGGTGAAATAGTGGATTTTCCAATGGCTGGAAATGGCCACGTGCAGCGGATAGAGCTCGCCATCGATCATCATCACCCGATACTTGCGCACCTTTCCATCGGCGCCGCGGGCGTTGAGGAACTCGATGACGGTCAATTCCGGTCCGGGAAGCTGGGCCACGGCTGCGGCCAGCGTCTCCGGGCTTTCCACCCGCAGAAAATGGCGGCCCGTGTGAAAACCGGGCGTCCGCAGCAGCAGCGGGAAGCGGAAGCCGTGGCGCGCCACCGTGGCGGCGGCTTCCGGGGAAGAGAGAAGCTCTCGAGGCAGAGTGACGGTGGCGGGCGTCACCACACCCGGCAGGCGCGAAAGCCGGGCATGATCGGCGCGCCCTGTGGCAAGCACCGCCGAAGGCAGGTTGATCACCGGCGCAGACGTAAGGGCCACCAGGGACTGCGCGGCAGCCAGCGCGGGTGCGGCCAGGTCGGCATCGCCGATGGCGTTGAACACCACTTGATGCGCCGGCAGCGGGATTTTGAAGTCGTAAAACTCGGGCACCACCACGAACGTCTGGAAGACGCGGTCGTCCAGAAAATTGCGGGTCGGTATGTTGCCGCCAACCGACGAAACCAGCAACAGCAAACGGACGGGCGGCCCATCTCCGCGATAAGGCAATGCCGTGACGGGACGATCCTCGAAGCCTTTGCGCCGGTGCCATTGAGCGCCCTCTTCGTCGCCGAGTTCGGCCAGCACATAGGCGAGGCCTTGATGCGCCTCCGCGTGGCTGGGGTCGAAGCGGAGAGCGGTTTCATAATGCTCCCGGGCGGCCAGAAACTCGCCGCTTTCGTAGAGGACATTGCCCAGGTTGACGCGGCTCATGGGATCGTCCGGATGGCGCGTCACGGCTTCCGCGTAAGCCGTGCGCGCGGCGGAGCGATATCCGGTGGCATGCAGCAGGGTGCCCAGATTGTTCAACGCCAGCCGGTGTGAAGGGTCGCGCGCCAGCAGATCGAGATACGCGTTTCTGGCCTCCAGGGTGCGGCCCAGCTCGGTGAGCAGACAGGCGTGCTCAAATCCCAGGCTCACGGCGTCCCGATCAGACGCGATGCGGCCGCCGCTGACTTCGATGGCGCGTCCCAGGGCCACGGTCTTTTCCACCAGCAGGTCGATCTCTCTCGTGCCGGTTCGGTGATTTACCAGGGCCGCGCGAATTGCCAGACGCCCGTCGAGGATGGTAGTGGACGGCGCCACAACCCCGGACTCCTGAATCTCGACGACAATCCTGGCATTGATGCCCTCGGCATCCTCGGCGCGATAACGGAAGCAAACCACGTTGAGTTCCACCGGCGCCAGCAGTTCCAATTGGGGAGTTGCGGCGATCCGGCTTTCCAAGTAACGGGCCAGGGCGCAGGTGCGTGAAATCGCCGATCCCAGCGCCTCCGTACCGAGCACTTTGAGCGTGAACCAGGTCTTCAGCGCTCGAAAACCGCGCGAAAGATCCGGCCCGTAATCGCAAGGCCAAGGCGATCCCGCGGCCAAACCTCGCAGCTCCTTTCTCAAATAGGCAGGCGAGGCGGCAAAGGCCTTGCGATGCAGCACGCCGTCGCGCACCAGAATGAACCCGGCGTCGTAGGGCACTTGCCCCCACTTATGAAAATCGAAAGCCAGCGAGTCGGCGGACTCGATGCCCTTGAGCCGCGGCGCCAAATCCGGAGCCAGAATCGCCAGCGCGCCAAATGCGCCGTCGACGTGGAACCAGAGCCGCTCACGCCGGCAGATGGCGGCCAGGGCGTCGAGGTCGTCAATGGCCCCGGTGTCGACGGTGCCGGCGGTTCCCACCACCAGGAATGGCGTAAGGCCCGCGCGGCGGTCGGCGTTAATGGCTTTCTCCAGGCTGTTCGGGTCCATCCGATAGCGGCCGTCCACCGGAATCGAGCGCAGCGCATCGCTGCCGATGCCGGAGATGTCCATAGCCTTCCCGATGCAGCTATGTGCCGCCACCGAGGTGTAGGCGGCGAGCCGTTTCGAACTCCCGGCGACACCCGCGCAGCGCACCTCGAAACCCAGCTTGGCATCGCGGGCAATCAGGACACCGATGAGGTTGGCCATGGAGGTTCCGGTGACAAACAGGCCGCTGGCGCCCTCCGGAAACCCGAAGATCCGGCGCATCCAGCGGACAATCTGGCGCTCCACCTCGATGGGAACGTGATCGCGTCCTCCCAGGTTGGCGTTCAGGCCCGCCGCCAGCATCTCCGCCAACATGCCTACAGGTGTGCCGCCTCCATGCACCCAGCCCATGAAACCGGGGTGCACGTTGCCGGTGGTGTAGGGCAGGATATCGCGCATGAATTCCCCGTGAACGGCGGCCAGATCGGACGGGGCTTCGGGAACATCGCCGTGAAAGCGGGACCGCACCTCGTGCGGAATCGGCTGCCAGACCGGGCGTTGGCGGATGTTTTCGACGTAATCGAGAATGTCGTCCAGCATCCGGTGCGCCTGGGCCCGAAAGGCCGGCCAATCGGAAGGGTCGAGCGTGCTGCCCTCGCCCGGCGGCAGATCCGCGCTCATATCCTTGTCATTCATGGTTGTTCATGGGAATGCCAATTCAATTATGTACAACATTTCCGGCTGAAAGGCTAAAGATAATCGCCGTTACAGCCGATATGAGATTTGGAGGTGTAGAGAATGGGTTCCGTCTCTTCGGCCAACGCTGGTGTAACGGATGTGCTGCAAATGCTTTCCAATCTCAATTCACCGGTGTTGTCGTCGCCGGCGGTGACATCCGCTTTGGAGAAGGCCCCGACCGCCGACATCGTTCAACTGAGCATGGCGGCCACGCAGTTGGAGAACGTGGATGCGATGTTCGGAATCTCGAATAGCTCCAATGCCAGCACGAACAGTACTTTACAGACAGCCATGCAATCGGCGGAGACTCAAGCTCTTCTATTCGGCACGGGAGAAACGGGCAGCACCTCCGGTTCTTTATTTAACCTGATGGGTTAGCGCGGGCGCCGACCTATGGCGACCAGTGCCGTCTAAACCAGTTCCCCCCGCATCACCGTCACGGCCTGGCCGCCCAGAATCACGCGGTCTCCATTGAGCCGTACCCGCACCACGCCGCCGCGCGCCGAGGCCTGATAGGCCGTGAGATCGCTTTTGCCCAGCCGCTCGCCCCAGTATGGCCCCAGAGCGCAGTGGGACGACCCCGTCACCGGATCTTCGTCTATTCCCGACCCCGGGGCGAAGAACCGCGAAACGAAATCGAACTCCGTGGAGGACGGCCGCGCGGTCACGATCACACCGCGCACCGGCAGCTTCCGCAGGGCCGTGAAATCCGGCGTCATGGCGCGCAGCTTCTCTTCCGACTCCACCTCCACCAGGTAGTCGAATTGGTTGCGGGCCACAAACCGCGCTTGAACCCCAAGGGCCGGAAGCAGAGCTGGCGGCGCTTCCGCGGGGGTGGCAACCGTGGCCGGGAAATCCAGCTCGATCCACTCCCCGCGGCGATCGGCCAGCAACAGTCCGCTGCGCGTGTGAAACCGCGCCTGACGGCCCGGCGGCAGGTGACCGTCTTCCCACAGCACGTGGGCGCTGGCCACAGTCGCATGGCCGCACAGGTCCACCTCCACCGCGGGCGTGAACCAGCGCAGGTTGTAGCCGCCATCGCGCGGCGTCAGGAAGGCGGTCTCCGAAAGATTCATCTCGCGCGCCACATCGCGCATCCACCTCTCGGGGGGCTCTTCCCGCAGCACGCAAACGGCCGCGGGATTGCCGGTAAAGGGCCGGTAGGTGAAGGCATCGACTTGAACGATCCGAATAGGCATGATGTAGCAGGATAGCGCACTTGGCGCTTCCAGCATTCCAGTAGTGGCGAGGCCGGCGCTAGTCTCCTGCCGCCGGTGCGGTGAGCGATTGCGGCGTGGTCGGAGCCATCTTTTGAATCTTGATGCCGCCGAGGCCCACCCGCAAGTACACCCGTTTGGCCGGCGCCGGTCCCTGTTGAACGAACTGTTCGCTTGCCAGGTGAGCGATGTGGTACTTCCCGGCGAAGTCGGAGTAGACGTCGCCGAAGCGGCACCGGGCGTCAAATGAGTATTGCCCGGCGGCCGGCAGTTGCATCACGATGTCGCCAGTGCGCACGGAGGCGTCGATGTCGCCGGCGACATCGTAAACCAAAACGTCACCGCTGGAGTGGCGCAGAACCAGCCTGGAATCGCGTGGCACGCGGATGCGGTAGTCCAGTTGAACGTCTGGCCGGCGGTGCGCCGCTCGAGCCCAGAAGCCGCGCGGCGGGAAGGCGGTGTGGATCACGAGTTCGGTCGAGCTCTTGCGCTCGGCGGTCACCTTGATGGCGCTCAATTGGCGCTTGGCGCGCTCCCGCTCCTGGGGCGTATCCGTGCGATAGGTGGAACGTGTGACGGTAATTTCGACTTCCGGGCGATCCCAGCCTTCGATATTCAGTTCGCCCACCGAGTCACTGACCTGAATGGTGCCGCCCGGAGCAAACTCCATGCTCTCCGTGGTGATGACGGGCATGTCCGGCTTGGGCAGTTT
>Ga0116114_1001072_pt1 | contig 15368 bp, 17 predicted proteins | sample June2015DPH_10_5_FD_89823 | JGI IMG/M metagenome (GOLD analysis project Ga0116114, IMG submission 89823) | Peatland microbial communities from SPRUCE experiment site at the Marcell Experimental Forest, Minnesota, USA - June2015DPH_10_40 | ecosystem: Environmental > Terrestrial > Soil > Wetlands... | reverse complement strand
TGGCTGAACTTTATAAGCCTGCCGTACGTATGGACTTTATCTATCCACATCATCATGGGCCCGGTTAGTTGAGATTATCACTCACCGCAGTTCCTCGTGTCCCTGCGGGACACCCCAAACCATGAAAAGACCCGTAGGATGGGTCGAGCGGAGCGCAACCCATAAGGTCTTTTCGAGACAGAGGAGCAGGGAGCTTCCCGCTTCCCGCTTCTTGCTTCTTGCTTCTTGCTTCTTCTTTTATATTTGCGACTATACTATTTTCAGAAAACTTTTTCCACACTCTCCGGACACAACACTGGATCGCGGAACGGCCCACGCAGGATCAAGTCCGGGGCAGGCTTTGATCCGGGCTCCCCGGCAGGCTCGGGCGGAGGGTGGACATAAAGGAAAACGGGCATGCAGGAAAAACCGCAAGCAACCAAGGGTCAGACTCTTAGTTTTACCGGTTCATTTAAGTTTCTGTCTCTGTGCTTTCCGTGTCTCTGCTGGTGAGCGCTTACGTCGCTCCAGACAGGTAGGCTTGAAGACTGGTCTTCTGATTGGTCAACCCGAGCTTTTTTCTTATACGCTCTCTGTGTACTCGGACAGTCCCGTCACTGATAGAAAGCAGGTCCGCGATTTCCTTATTGCTCTTCCCAGCCCTGATCATTTCGGCAATTCTAACCTCGGCAGGGCTCAGGCCCTTGCCGGACAAAAAGCTTGGGAAAGGGGAAATGACATTCTCCAAAGTGCTTCTGATTTCCCGGATACAGGCAATGAGTTGTTCTTTGGTAACAACGCCGTGCTCCACCCGATCCAGGTGAGGGAAAACCAGTTCTTTGATGTTGTGGGTTACTGTCTCCTGGATTTCCGTTTTATCCTCTTCCCTATGCCTCAGAAGGAACTTTAAGGCTATATTTGACTCCTCGAGGTCCTTTGCTTTTTGGACCAATTCCGAGGTGCGCATTGCAACATGCTGCTCAAGTTCTTCGTTCCACTCACGCAATGCTCCCTCAATTTTCTTTAGTTGTGTAATATCCCTGGCAACATGAATCCCCCCAATAAGATTACTCTGATCATCAAGATACGGAGAGACACTGACAAGAAAGACCCCCTTGAGATTCTCCTCGATAATCTCGGCATTATGTTCTCGCCCATCATTTAGCATCAGTGTCATGGGGCAAAAATCGGGAGGCGACGAGAGGTCGTGCACAACCTCATAACATGAGCGGCCGATCAAGTCCCCCGGTTTCGATCCAAGCCGATCGGCCATCGCCCTGTTGACACGCTGAAATCGATGGTTTCGGTCTATAATGGCAATCGGATCGGGAACAGCGTCAAAGATTTGCTCCCATTCTTTCTTGGCTCGCATCACCAAGGATTCCACCCGGTTGCGCTCCAATCTATATCTTATGTACTGCTCCAGGAAATCCCCGCTAAAGTGGTCCTTGGTCAGACGATAGTTGTCCATTCGTCCAGTCGCATTGACATCGTCAATTCTTGACTCCGCACCACTGGTTAGAATTATTACAGGTATTTTCCACTCTTTTCGGAGCATTTCCGAAAGCATATCGATCACATCGTGTTCACCGATATGTGAGGGCGCAAAGCAAATATCATAGTTCCGGTGTTGCACCATCGAAAGAGCTGCGGCATAGGAAGGCGCCAGGTCAAGTTCATACTTACCGCGCGTTCTTCCCGAGAACAGTTCGCGGATCACCTGACATCTGTCATCACGGGGTTCTACCAGTAGGATGCTTATTGTACTTTTATCCACCCCCATTGCTCACCTTATTGATTGATAGAGAGGAACAGGATGGAACCAAGGCTTTATTTTACGGAATGTCCCATTTTAAGGTAGCAGATTTCTCTTGACAACCGCTATCTCCCGTGCTAGCTTATGTCCCAACAGGAGGTAGTGACCATGAACATCGTCAGAATCTATGAACTTTTCCCGACCGAAGCGGACTGCATCAACCACCTTGAAAAAGTCAGGTGGAGAGGCAAGCCTGCTTGCCCTTATTGCCAGTCTCAGAATACCACCCCTGCACCCAAAGAGCAACGCCACCATTGTAACAACTGCAAAACCGCTTTTAGCGTGACCATTCAGACGATTTTCCACCACACCCATTTGCCGCTTCAAAAATGGTTTCTCGCTGTCTCCCTTATCCTGAATGCTAAAAAGGGACTTTCTTCCCGCCAGTTATCCCGCGATCTCCAGGTGAACAAAGATACTGCTTGGCGAATCGCCATGAGAATCAGGGAAGCTATGAGCCAGCACCAGCAAAGAGAATTGCTTACTGGGATTGTGGAAATTGACGAAGCATACATAGGCGGGAAGCCCCGCAAGGGCTGCCCATCGGACACCAACTACAAAAGAGGCCGGGGAACTGACAAGACGCCTGTTGTGGGAATGGTGGAAAGAAATGGGAACGTGAAGGCCAAGGTTATGAAAAAGGGCGATTTAAACGCAAAAAAGCTGTCCGCCCTGGTCAGATCGTTTGTGGATGTACAAAGCGCAACCTTGATGACCGATGAATATACCGGGTATGTTCACCTGAAAAGATTCGCAGAACACCATACCATCAATCATAAAGTCTGGTACGTTGACGGTAACATTCACACAAACAGCATCGAAAGTTTCTGGGCAATTTTAAAGAGGGGGATTGTCGGCCAATTCCATAAAGTAAGTCTGAGACACCTTCCGAAGTACATTGACGAATTTTGCTACCGATACAATAACCGGAAAACCAATGGTGGAATGCTTTTCGATGCAACCATTCAGAAAGGATTGGGATTATGGCAATAGAGGCCAAGATACCAAAGGCAACACATGACGGTTATCTGAACTTTCCGCACATCAAAATCCCCTGCTTTGTCCTTGATGATGGGACCAGGGTTATATCGGGAAGAGGATTAACCGGGGCGATTGGCATGAAAGGACGTGGCCAAGGAGCGACCAGAATTTTGACTCACAAAGCGCTCAAACCCTTTCTGGGTGGAGATTTGACCCTGGCCATTCAAAAACCCATTGAAATGAAAACGCTTGGGAATAAACGCGCCACTGGATACGAAGCAACGATTATCAACGATCTTTGCGAAGTTGTCCTTAAAGCACGCGATGCGGCGCTGCTCAAAACAGAGCAAGAATGGCGATACGGGCAATGTGCGGAATCTCTCGTTCGAGTATTGGCTAAGGTCGGCATAATAGCGTTAGTCGATGAAGCGACAGGCTATCAAGCTGATAGAGAAAGAGATGAACTGCATAGGTTTCTTGAGTTGTATCTTTCGGAAGAACGGTTGAAATGGGCCAGAATGTTTCCTGATGATTTTTTCAGGAATATTTATCGCTTAAAGAGATGGCCATATCCAGGCGGAAACAAACGCCCACCTTTTATTGGCAAGATCATAAACAAGATCGTTTACGAAAAGCTCCCTGACGGAGTTTTGAAAAAATTGAGAGAACTGAATCCGGTAAGGGAAACGACAAGGCGGCGAAGGTGGAAGCATCACCAATTCTTCTCGGTCAACATTGGCCAACCCGACCTCAAGAACCATATTATACAACTAATGGCTCTTGAGCGGGCAGCGTCTAACTGGAAAGTATTTGAAAGATTGGTCGAAAGGGCATTCCCAGGCCCAGGGCCAAGACAGACGGAGATGGAAGAGTTTATCGACGTTTAAAACTTTCTGCCATTTTCCTGAGGTTGTTTCAGCCCCTCCGTTTTCGTTTTAAGGCTCGGCTGAAGTCTCCTTTTTGTCAGTGGGCGTGCTTCCTCCAATATCTGTTTGGATTGAGACTTGCTCTTTAGGCTCGGGGGCAGTAAGTGTTGTGACATATATGTCGGTCCTTTCTCTCGCCGCACTTTCTGCTGCACGTTCGCTCTCGCGTTGAGCACTATAGATGCCGTCAAGCTCATTAATCATATTGTCTGGTATTGGCCAATAAGTACCAAGCTTTGGTCCCACCATGAACATATCTGTCGCCTCGCCAACCCCAGGAGCTACTTCGGCTCGCTTTTTTGAATGATACACCAATATCAAGGTTTCTGGGAAATCTTTGTGCTTGGTTTGCCCAGAAAACATCATTTGTGATGTTGCATGCCACCATCCAATTCCTATCGCCGCAAACCCAATATGGTCATGGCAATGGACTTTTTCGTTTTCTACCCTATAGATATGCGCTCCCGTAATATCTACTCCAACAATTAATGCCGCCACGCCAGGCCCGGGAATTGAGAAATTTAGCAATTCTCGTGCCAACATCTGCACTAAATTTGCATCCATCTCTTTCTGACGGCTTATGAATGTATTGCTATCTAACCCTAATGGGACCAAAATCTCCTTTTCTGCCCTTTCGGAGCGGATTTCACAATAATACCTGCTATAAAGTTCTGCTACATCACGAAGGTTAAGCCATTTAGTAGGATCAGTCGCAACCTGTGAATTTACCTCTATCTGGACTCTTTGCATAATCTCAGATTGAAGAAGCGAATCCCCAGCAAGCATAGCAGCAATAGAACTGGTTAAGATTACCACTTTCGTCTGCTGAGGTTCGAATTGAATATCGCCCGCTGTTAGCATGCGATCCGATGCGCCTATGACTGAAGTTCCCCAAAACATGGCGGCAACACAAACTGTCACTGGGATCGTCTCCTTCTTGGGTGCTTTACGGATGATAAGTTTTTCTGTAAGCTTATTATGCATAGCATTCCTCCTTTGTCAAAGGAAGAATGCCACTACCGTAAACTGGGACATTCCGTTATTTTAATACTAAGACCCGGATTTTGTCAAGGGGGTTTATAAAGGCTTGACTTCGGCTCTGCGCGGCCTTGACCACTCTCTTTGCTCATGCTTCCGGCAGCAGGCCGACAGCCATGTAATGGCCTCTTCCAACCTCGGTCTCAGGAATTGTTGTTTATTAAACAACCGGCCTGGCACTTTACTTGTCAATTGAAGCGGACATCTTGAAAAGCTAACGATATCTTAAAACCTGCCTGCACTCCCTCCAATAATACGTATTACATACAATTGATATGCATTTTATATGCACTTATATGTATCAACTCACCGCATGGGATTGCCGATTAATGGTACGTAACTAATTGAACGAACATACAATTCATTCCACATGGCAAGGATCTATCCTATTTCGGCAAACGGTAACACGGTCCGGGCCATGTGAGCAGGAGGCATTTATGTTGAACAAATTCAAACTCTCAACGAGGATACTTCTTCTTGGAGTTATCATGGTAGCATGTTTCTCTGCAGTATTTGTAGGCCTTTTCCCAAAGGTTAAGCAAATAATGCTCGACGGCAAGTATTTGAAAACCAGGCATGTGGTGGAAACGGCCTGGGGCATATTAGATTATCATGCAAAGAAGGCAAAGGCGAATGCCGTATCCCTGGAGGAAGCAAAGCTCAGGGCCATGGAGGAGATCAAGAATCTGCGCTACGAAGGGGATGAGTATTTCTGGATCAATGACATGGAACCACGGATGATCATGCATCCTTTCAAGAGCGAATTGGACGGCAAACTCTTGTCCGATAACAAGGACCCAAACGGAAAGCCTCTGTTCGTGGCCATGGTGGATATGGTCAGAAGCAAGGGAGGGGGATTTGTTGATTATTACTGGCCCAAACCCGGGCATACCCAGCCAGTAGCGAAGATTTCTTATGTAAAGGGATTTCCGGAGTGGGGGTGGGTTATAGGATCAGGGATCTATCTTGATGAGGTGCAAAAAGAATTCAGTCAAATCCTGTATATCATTTTCGCGGTGGTGATCTTTGTAGCAGTGGGCGGTTTGTTTTTGGCTTATGGCATGGCCAGATCTATTTCACGCCCGATTGACCATATCATTGTTGAATTAGACGGTGCCGCAGACCAGGTTGCATCCGCCTCCGGCCAGATTTCATCTTCTAGCCAGCAACTTGCGGAAGGGGCATCGGAGCAGGCGTCAGCCATAGAGGAGACATCCTCATCCCTTGAGGAGATGTCTTCCATGACAAAGCAGAACGCCAATAATTCGAATCAAGCCAACCAATTGATGAAGGGGACTAACGAGACAGTCTCACGGGCCGGTCAGTCCATGGGAAAATTGAGCGCCTCCATGAGAGAAATATCCACGGCAAGCGAAGAAACCTCCAAGATAATCAAAGCAATCGATGAAATTGCGTTTCAAACCAACCTTCTTGCTCTCAATGCGGCCGTCGAGGCGGCACGCGCCGGAGAAGCCGGAGCGGGTTTTGCGGTGGTTGCCGATGAAGTGAGGAATCTCGCAATGAGAGCGGCCGAAGCCGCAAAAAACACTGCCAACCTCATTGAAGGTACCGTTAAGAAGGTGAAGGAGGGTCTCGAAATGGTTGACAAAACCGAACAGGAGTTCAGGGAGGTTGCAGTCGGTGTCGGGAAGTCGAGCGAACTGGTTGGTGAGATTACCGCAGCATCCCAGGAACAGGCCCAGGGCATAGAGCAGATCAATAAAGCCGTGAGTGAAATGGACAAGGTGGTCCAGCAAACTGCCGCCAATTCCGAAGAAACGGCTGCTGCATCTGAGGAAATGAGCGCCCAGGCAGGGCAGATGAAACATTTTGTGGGAGAACTAAAGACTCTGGTTGATGGTTTGAAAAGTAATGGTGTTGCCGGAAGCACTGAATCGATGAACAAAAAGTCAGTGGCACGTAAAATTGGCAGGAGTCCGTCAACAGCTCTTGCGGTCCCTGGGAAGCAAGGCAACGGCAATGGAAAGGAATATGGGCACTTCAAGAACATTGGGACACGGTCAGAGCAGTTAATCCCCCTTGACGGGTAAGTCTCAAATCTCTAGTCGTTTGGTGGATTAGACGAGAGGGGCAGGAGAAGTGATTCTTGTCCCTCCGGCAAATCAACGTGACGTAGCAGGAATGTATTCGTAAATCCGCGAATGAACAAATATAGTTTTCTTAGTCTCACATTGTGGAAAAAGCTGTCAGGCATTGAAAAGAGAATATTTGGCGGACCGGGTCGGACCTGCCCGAACCGCCGACCGCGTCCAAACCGTCCCGGCGAAAGCCGGGAAAGCTGAACTGGTTAACACCGTGATGCTTAGCAGGTCCTCCTGCCATGTCGTTCCGGACGTCACACCTTTCCCACAATTGCCGACGGCCAAATGGGCGCTTAGGGCGCCTATTTCACCTCCCAAATTGACCTTTTAAGGTCCTGAACCTCCGTTTCTTTGAATCCTTTCGCTTTCAATTGAAGTGCGTGGTTTGGTGCGGTCCCGTACGCCCAGGACAATCTGCCTTCAAATTTTGATGGACTTTCGCACAAACTATCAGATATCGTTTATAAAAGCGGCCTCGGTTGGAATTCCACACTGAGATCGCGTCGATCACCTTATTGGATGGTGCAACATTGCCCGTACTGAAATTTTCGAGATATTCACCTCCGCGCTTTTTCACCAATGGGCATTTTCAAACCATTTTCACAAACGTCCGTCGAGTACCGGCTGTTAACTACCGGCGGGAGCGGCTCATCACTTCCGACAACGACTTTATCGATATCGACTCCTGTATCATTGGATCGGATCGAACGGCGATCATCAGTTGCGGGTTAGAGGGAAATTCCAGTCGAGCGTACGTTTTGGGCATGGTACGGGCATTGAATCGTAATGGCTGGAACGCTGTGGTTTGGAACTTTCGGGGATGCAGCGGAGAACCTAATAAGAAGCTCCGGTCTTATCACTGCGGCGATACGGAAGATCTGAACGCTGTCCTCCAGTTTGTTCTCAAAGAAGCAAATAGCCGCAAAATTGCCATGATAGGATTCAGCGCGGGTGGAAGTATGCTAATGAAATTTCTTGGTGAGCAAGGCATTGCGATCGCCCCATATGTTTCAGCAGCCGTAGGGATCTCCGTGCCCTGTGATTTAACGGGAGCTGTGCTGAAAATGGGAATGCGTTCAAATCGTATTTACAGCATGCGTTTTCTGCGAATGCTTCGTGGAAAACTACAATTAAAAAGACAATTATTTCCTGGGTCAATTCCAAACCATATCAAAAAAGTTAAAAGTCTTATCGAATTCGATTCTGTTTATACCGCTCCGGCGCATGGGTTTAAAGATGCTTACGATTACTATCATAAGAGCAGTTGTCTTCCATATCTGGTAAACATAAAAATACCTTCACTAGTGTTGAATGCACTTGACGATCCGTTATTGTCCCGTTCATGCTTTCCTTTTGCACAGGCTGAATCCACTCCACAATTGTACCTGGAAGCGCCGCCTCATGGCGGGCACGTTGGCTTCGTCTCGTTCAACGATCTAAATGAGTATTGGTCGGAAACACGGACGTTAGAGTTTATCAACGAGCATGCCATATAACCCTTTAAGGCCCGGAATCGCCGTTCCTTTAAATCCTTTTGCCTTCAATTGAGGCGCCTGGTTTGGTACTGCCACCGTCCGGTGGCTTTGCGAAAGCTCCGGCAGGGAAGCTGTGATCATTCTTCCGTTGGTTTTTCTTGACTCCATGGTGGATACGTCTATACTATGTATCTATAATTTGTGTGTCCGATTTATCCCGCGAAAATAAAGGGAGCAAAACAGCCATGAGGGCGCAATTAAAGAAATGGGGAAACAGTCTGGCGCTTCGAGTCCCAACCGGGCTTTTGGCCGAACTTAATTTGTCGGAAAACTCGACTGTGGATCTCAAGGTTGAGGATGGAAAGCTCATCGTCGCTCCCATGCAAAAAAAGAAATGGAAATATTCGCTTGAAGAACTGTTGGCGGGTGTCAGCGAAGAGAACATCCACCCCGAAACAGACTGGGGGAGCGCTGTTGGAGAAGAACTGTGGTGAACCGAAAGATTTTTTCCCAAGGCGTGGTGATGTTATCACGATCGACCTCGATCCCGTGAGGGGGCACGAGCAAGGCGGACGGCGACCGGCGCTTGTCTTGTCGGCGGACGACTATAACCGGGTCGTGGGGCTCGCTATCGTCATCCCGATTACCATGAAGGCGAAGGGCTACCCCTTTGAGGTGCAGATACCCCAAAGATTCAAGGTTAAAGGAACGATCCTTGCCGACCATATCAAATGTATTGACTGGCGCAGAAGGAACGCCGAGCATTTCGACACCCTGCCTGCCGAAGTCCTTGAAGAGGTCGAAGCAAAGCTTGGCCCACTGATTTTTCCATGATTGCCTTCTAAAGCAGAAAGCAGAAAGCAGGAAGCAAGGAGCGGGAAGTTAGCGCCAAACAGTCAATAGACCCGTGAAACAGCGAATTTTCCTACTTGTTCCGGCTTCCCACCGGAATGACGAAGTCATTAGCAATTTCCAGACGTTTCTCCCACCAGAGAACCCATTTTCGTCACCCTGCTAAATCCCTGCCCGGAACAAATACGCTGAGGCCGAGCACTTCTAACAGCGCTCGCTTGAGACCCGGGAAAAAGCCCTTGGCAAAGAGCACCCGACTTTGGTTTTGGTTCGCGCGAACCTTGTTGCGTTGCTGGAAAAGAAAAATGGAAAATAGGGGTACTGAGGGACCTTAAGTTAATCTTGCAGATAGTTGACAATTGGCAAACATTGCCATAATGTGACAATGACGATAAGGTTAAAAATTACCCATGACGGAAACGGGAGGTTGCCATGGCGATGAACGTCAACCTAACCCCTCAGCTTGAGGATATGGTACGGCGGAAAGTGGCGTCCGGCCTCTATGCATCGGCAAGCGAGGTTGTCCGCGAAGCATTGCGTCTTATGGAAGAGCAGGACCGCCTGCGGGCAGCCAAGCTCGAACAGTTGCGGCAGGATATTCGCGAGGGACTTAACAGCGGCGAGGCTACTCCGTGGGACCCCGAAGAGGTTAAGCAGGAGGGCCGCAAGAGAAGAGCCGCAAGGGTAAACCCGAGCCCCGAGGCATAAATGCCCGTCATCATCAAGCGCCCGCGTGCCCGAAGCGACCTTGCCGACATTTGGGATTATATCGCTGATGACAGCGAGGTCCGGGCGGATGCTTTCGTTGAAGCCATTGATCAAAAATTTCATGCGTTGGCCGCCCAGCCCAACTTGGGCCGGGGGCGCGATGAGCTGGCGAAAACCTTAGTGAAGTTAATGGAGCATAGAGCAAAATCTTCTTGCTTCTTGCTTCCTGCTTCCTGCTTCTGAATTAATTCCTAAATCCCTAGATAAGTTAATTGACAACGCGCACTAGACCACGGCAACCATGTTCCTGCCCTTCTTTTTCGCCTGGTACATGGCTTTGTCCACTCGGTTAAAGGCCAACTCCACGGTTGTATCGGATGCCCTGGTTTCAGTGACGCCGATGCTTACGGTGAGGCTGATTTCCTGCTTGTGGTACACGAACCGGGTATTCTCGATTAACTTTCGGAGTCTTTCGGCAACCGCAGCCGCACTATCCACGTCGGTACCCGCAAAGATCACCAGGAATTCATCTCCCCCCCAGCGTCCCATGAGGTCCGTTTCGCGCAGAATGGGCTTGATGCGCTTTAGGATCTCCTTGATGCACCTGTCCCCAGCCCAGTGGCCGTGCCGGTCATTTATCACCTTGAACTGGTCTATGTCAAACAAGAGCATCGAAAAAAACTGGCCATATCGCTGGAAGCGGTACAATTCGTTTTTGAGGCGATCCCTCAAAGCTCGCCGGTTGGCTACACCGCACAAGGGGTCGATAAGGACCTCCTTTTCGAGTGCCCTGCGCTTCGCATGCACCTGGTCCACTTCTTTTTTCATCCTGTCCAGGTTTTCATTCAGAGATTCCATCTCCTCCGTGAGCTTCTCCTGGACGAGCGCTTCAACGCGGCGCTTTTCCTCGAGCGCCGTCCGTATGGAGGCCAGCCTGGACATAACGATGCCCCTGAACTCGGTGAGCGTAGTGCTTAGCTGCGCCGATTTTTTCATGTCTTCCACTTGATTTTCGAGCAGGCTGTTAAATTTTTTGTTTTCGCTATGGCTCTGCCCTGTCTGATTGATCGAATCCAGGTACTGCCGCTCGACCTCCAACAGGCCGGCGCCAATTTCGGATATGAAGTCGGTGGTGAGGGTGCGTTCCGCGTTTATCATCTGCATGTAGTTCTGGGCGAGTCCGATGATATCATCCTTGAGTCCTACGATATCTTCGATCAGGGCGCATTTTTCGATTTTTTTTCGAACTGTGAGCAGAAGCCCGGCGTAGTCTTCTCCATAGTCGTGGTCGAATTCTGAAATCAAACCGAGAAAAATCGACTGGAGCTTATTACGGAAGTCGTTTGCGTCGATTACCGGCGCCGTTTGCGCGGGTTTTGAGAGGGGGCCGCACACTTTTTGGCCGTTTCCGTCGGCAAGCTGTTCACCATTGAACATCGCGTGTCTTAGAGCGGCAAGGCTTGTCTCCATCTGCTCGATGGCAGTTTCCTGCAGCACTGTGTTCTTGAAATCGGCGAGCCTTTCACTTATGGCTGAGTTCTCCTGTCTTGCCAGGGTGGAAAGAGCAGCAATCGAGCGCTTCAGCAAATCGCGCATCTTTGTTGCCTCTTCCCGGTCCTCAACTGCCTTTCTGAAACTGACCCCCTGGTCGGAAAATTTTGCCGCATCCGGATGCGTATTTTTCCCGGGTTCTGTTTGGTCCAAATGACCGCCACTAGAGTTTGCCATGGTATGAAGGCCCTCCGTATTTCTCTTGGTTGCTTACGCCCCCTCGAACGGGCCTCCCCCCGGACTTGGGTTTGAAAAGCTGGCATTGGATGCCCGATGAAGCATAAACGGCATTCTGGGGGTGTTGTGCAAACTTGATGCCCCACGCAGAGCAACCGTAAGGAGCTCCAATGTCCCAGGTTATAAAGAAGTGGCTGCAACGGGCGCAGTCGACCCTTTCCATGCGGTCCCCCATTTGGAAAACATTCAATTGGCCGTAAATTCCCGCCGAATCTAATTATATCAATTTCCATGCCAGCCAAAATTATATGAATTTTGCGCATTTTTATATCAAGTAAAAGATGTATTAAGCCGATATATAGGTCGGAGGAACAGTAACATGGTTATCACCGGCTATAGAGTGCAGAGTGTCTTGCGAACCTATACTCTACAGTTGCAGCGGTCGAAGCTTTCGGCGACGGGTGGCAGGGACTCGGGGGATGCTGATGCAAGCACGCAGAAAGTGTCAATCTCCGACGAAGGCAAGCGCAGGCTCATGATGGACCGGATGACCAGTCAGGTTCTGGAAAAGATCGGTCCCAAACAGTATGATAATGTTGGCCCGGCAGGAGGGACATCCTAGCCGGCGACGGGGGGTAGGAGAAGGAAACAAATGGCCATAAGCAAAATCCCGCCATATCTGACAAATGCCGTGAGCAATTCCGGTGCGGCGGCAGGAAAAACTGGAGCGCAAGAAAAGACCACGGCTGGAAATGGTGTTTCTTCGGACCGGGTACAGCTTTCGAAGGATTATCAGGACCTTGCTCAAGCGCAAAAGGCGGTTGCGGGGACCGATGAAGTCCGCACCGCAATGGTCCAGCAGATCAAAAGCCAGTTGGAAAGCGGAAGCTACCAGGTAAACCCCGGTGCAATCGCCGGGAAAATGCTGGATGAAATAATTTAACAACCGGCATTTAATTGACGCAGTTTGAAGCGGCCCGGCATCGAAGTTTTGACACCATGCCCGGGCCGTTTTTTTGATAGTAAAATCAAGCAATCGGGTGCCTGTTTCCATTAAGTTCGATATAGAAGCCTTGCCCAATATCATTCTCACGAACGAACTCGGCGAGCTGGTAATAGGCTGGGCGGGAGAATCTTGCCAAAAAACGTCCTGCCGACACCCGACAATAGAGAATATTATCCCTTCCGGTTGCCAGCGTATCGGGGTCCAGGACTTCGGATCGTGAAATGTTTTTGAGTCGAATTATGATCCGCTCCCGGCCGGACTCATCGTGCTCGAGGTCCACTCTTGAAACCACAAAGGGCGTATCGGCAACATCGAGGAGGCATGGTCCTCTAAAATCAGTCAGGATAAATTCACCCGTGGGCGTCTGGTCCAGTTTTTCATAGAAAGTTTCCAGGATCTGAGGCCGGAAGATCCTGTTTCCGTTATGAAACCAGTCGCCGTTTTCATCGACCTGGATGCCGCAAGGCTTAAGCTCTCCGATCGAGTTATTCACGCTTTTCACTCCCGGCGGCTTTTGGGTGAAACCTTTCCATCTCGGAGTAGATGCATCCGCAATATTGTTGTCTATACATGCCGAGCGCCTTTGCCCTCTGTTGACCCTGAGCCCATCCGGACCTGAAATCCTTGTAGAGGAAAGCGATCCCATGTTTTCTGGACGCTTCTTCAGCAATTGAGGCTATCAACTGGTGCTTCTGGTGCCTGCTGTAAAGAAGCGTTGTGGTGAACGCGTCGAAGCGGCTCTTTTTTGCCAGGCTCGCTGTCGCGTTCAGTCTCAGAGAATAGCAGTAAAGACAGCGATTGGTTTCGCGAAAAGCTGCCTGCCGGAAAAAGGTTTGCGGATCATAGTCAGCCCTGAGGATAACCGGCAGGTCCTCGCTTTGCGCGAAGGCTCGAAGAGTGTTGAGCCTTTTTTCGAATTCCTGATAAGGTTGAATGTGCGGATTGTAAAAAAATCCGTGTACGGTCAGGTTCTCGCCGCGCAGGACCGAAACCGGGTAGATCGAACAGGGACCGCAGCAGATATGGAGAAGAACTCGCGGCATTTGGTTCAATCCTTGTTCATTGTCGCTCAATCACGCTCTGGTTTGCGCCCGGTGTTTGCCGATGGACACGCCCAAGATCTGCGGCCAGTCTGCCGGTAAGCCCATCGAAGCTGCCGTTGCTCATGCAGACGATCAGGTCGCCGCGTCGAGCCGACTGAAGCAAAAACTCGAGCAGTTCGCCGGTAGTCGGGAAGAAGCGCGCATCCTTTTGCCGTTTGCAGATATCATCTACGAGCCGTTGGGCGTCGAGGCGTTGAGGTTCGGCAATGGAGTCCATCGCAGGCGGCTGCTTGATGCAGATGATGTCCGCCGCAGAAAATGCGTTCGAGTAATGCTCCTGGAAAACGTTTCGCCTGCTCGAGTTGCTCCTGGGCTCAAAAGCAGCGATAATGCGGCGCTCGGGATAGAAGAGCTTCAGACCAAGGAGCGTTTCGTGAACCGAAGTTGGATGATGAGCGAAATCGTCCACCACCAGAATTCCTTCGAACTCGCCTATGACGTCCTGGCGCCGTTTTACTCCATTGAAAGCCAGCACCGCTTCCTGAATGCCGTCTAGAGACATTCCGGCAATGCTTGCGGCAGCGATCACGGCTGTTATGTTCCAGACGTTGTGCCTTCCGGGTAGAAGGGACCGGAATGTCTCTTCGCGGAAGGTTCGGGGATTTCGAAGTTGAAAAGATACCTCGCCTGGGCGGAAATCAACCCATTTAATACGCCAATCCGCCCGGTGCGAGCGGCCGTAGGTAATCACGCACCCTTTGCATTCAGAGGCGAGCGACATGCTGTTTGGGTCGTCGGCATTGATGATAAGGTGTCCACGCTCCGGGATCAGTCTAACAAAGTCGCGGAACGCTTTCAAAATTGCGTCGAGGCCGGAGAAGATGTCCGCATGATCGAATTCGATGCCTGTAACTATCGCAGTATAGGGCTGATAATGGAGGAACTTCGGTCCCTTATCGAAGAAGGCCGTATCGTATTCATCCCCTTCGAGCACCATGTATTCGCCCGAACCCAGCCGGCAGCTCCTGCCCCAATCCTTGAGCAAGGCCCCGATAAAGGCCCCGGGGTCTTTTCCACCCCGCTCGAGGACCCATGCGAGAAGAGATGAGGTCGTGCTCTTTCCATGGGTCCCGGTTACAACCATGCTCTTTCGCCCAGGGAGAAAAAGCCGGGAAATCGCCTGGGGCATTGACAGACAGGGTCGGTCCTGCGCCATGATGAATTGGGCTTCCGGATTTTCCCGCCGTATGACGTTACCCATGATAAAGAGGTCCGGAGCAAAGTTTTGAGGGTTTTGCGGCGAGAACCCCTCAAAGATAGGAATGCCCAAGGCCCGGAGATGCGTACTCATTGGAGGATAGAGGTTCTGGTCAGATCCGGCCACCTCAAAGCCGCTCTGTTTGAGCATCGTCGCCAGGGTCCCCATGGCGATCCCCCCGATTCCCACCAGGTATATTTTCTTGACTCCATCAGTTTCCATATGTGAGCGCTTCCATGATGATATCATGCAGCACCGGCCTTAGCTGCCTGATTTCATCGTTTTGCCGTGTTGGATGAACACGATTGGTAAGGAGAATCACAAGGACCCGTTTTTCCAGATCCAACCAGAAAGAGACCCCTGTAAATCCGAGGTGTCCGATGGTATTGCTTGAAAAATACCGCCCGGCGCTTGAATAACCCTTACGGCTCGGGGTGTCGTAGCCTAAACACCAGC
>Ga0116114_1001071_pt1 | contig 15376 bp, 14 predicted proteins | sample June2015DPH_10_5_FD_89823 | JGI IMG/M metagenome (GOLD analysis project Ga0116114, IMG submission 89823) | Peatland microbial communities from SPRUCE experiment site at the Marcell Experimental Forest, Minnesota, USA - June2015DPH_10_40 | ecosystem: Environmental > Terrestrial > Soil > Wetlands... | reverse complement strand
TCGGATCAAACGCGGTCAGGCTTCGGCTGAGATCATTGACTTGGGCCATGGGGCAACCTCCATCAGTTCGTATGGACGATGAAGGTGCCACGACCTCCGCTCGCCCGCCCCATAGCTTCTCCCCGCTCGGCTGTGTCGCGGCGAGCATTGCTTGTGGAAACTGACAAGACGGCCCTGATGATCGGCTCATAGCCGGTACAGCGGCAGATGTTGCCGCTGAGCGCGTCCTCCACCTCGGCCCGATCGGGATGAGGATTTGAATCAAGCAGCGCTTTCGCCGCCATGAGCATGCCTGGCGTGCAAAAACCGCACTGGGCGGCAAAGTGGTCGCGCAAGGCCTGCTGCAAAGGATGCAATTCGGCATCCGCCGCAAGACCCGCGACCGTTTCGATGGTCCCGCCGCGGCAGTCCTCCACCAGCGTAATGCAGGCGAGGCGAGGCTCTCCGTCGATCAGAACCGTACATGTGCCGCAAGTTCCCTGGAGACAGCCGGCCTTTGCGGTGAGGTCGCCGATCTTGTCCCGCAAGAATTTGAGAAGCGTCATTCCACTATCGACGAATTCGGCCCGCTCTTCGCCGTTCACAGTCATTTGCACAGGTACTTTGGTCATCACGCAGCTCGCGGTAGGTGGAGGAATTCAGGTCGAGAGCAACCGGCGGAGATGAACGGGAAGCACTGCCTTCCGGTACCATTCGCTGGCGATCGCATCAGACGAGGCGTGGTGTCCGCCGCGGCTGACACCACTGCCCGCTCGATGTCGCGCGGCGTCAGCGTCGTTTCCCTTAACGCCGCTTCTAAGTTGTGTGCCCGGACCGGCGTGTTCGCCATGGCGCCAAGGGCAATGCGTGCTGCCGAAACGTGGCCTTGCGTCCGCGAAAGCAGGGCGGCGATCGATAGTACGGCGGCGCCATTCGGCTTAACCCGGCTGATTTTGACGAAACGAAAATCCTCGGGCATCGGGCGACGGAAGCGCACTGCTGTGACGATGGACCCGCGGGCGAGTTGCCTGCGCGACTTAAAGAATGTCTCGAGATCGACTTCGTTGCAGCCTTCGGGACCCTCGATGCAAACGACGGCGTCCAGTACCAGCAGCGCGACACCGAAATCGCCATGGGGGCTCCGCGCGAAAAGATTGCCGCCGACCGTCGCCGCGGAGCGTACGCCAGGCCCCCCGATCGATCTGGCGACCGGGGCGAGGAAGGCAAGCGCAGGGGTCTTGGCGATCGTCGCCATCGTCACGCCGGCACCGAGCCGTATTGTGTTGTCGGCGACATGGATTTGTTTGAGTTCCGGCGTGAGCAGGCGGACGTACGTGCTGATCGAGATGTCGCCTTCGTTCACGCGCCTAACCAGGATAGTTCCACCGCCCAAGAGCCACGCCTCCCGCCGTTCAGCGAGGAAGCGGGACGCTGCTTGCGTATCGCTAAAGGTCTGATAGGAAAGGGTCATCGGTCGCTTTCTTCCCTGGCGGCGCTGCGGTACCGACCGGACGTCACATCCCGGAAAATCGGCCGCGAAGCCAATCCCGGGGATAACGACAGTTTAGCCGGACCACAACGGCGCACTTATCAGTCGATCTGGTTTTGCGGGGCCTCGGGGCCGGCATTGACGCCGGGCGCGGTTGGATTTTTAATCCGCGCTACCGTAGCCAAATTTACAGCCTACAATGCATGCGGCGTAGCAGAAGCCGCGCGGTTTGGGTGGAAACGCAATGTCGAGGATTTTTCGCGTCCACCGTGGCTCGTTTGGTCACGTTTCGGCCCTCGAACTGACGACCGAACTCGTGACGCACGCTCACTCGAGCGCAAAGGTGAGCTTCTGGTTGTCGGGAACCCCGGCGCACGTCCTGATCAATGGAACGCCGGTCGGTCATGATGCGAACAAGGCCGCAATCATTGATCGCTTCGTGCCGCATTGCGTTAAAGTCGATGGCTGTTCAGGGCCGGCACAGAGCCTGTCGTTCTATCTCGACCCGGATTGGCTGTCGCGAAGCTTGCCCCCTCACCTGCCCAGAGGTTTTACGCACCTCGACGTCCCGATCTCGGCGCCATTGAGAGAGGAACTGTGGTTGTTGAGAGACATGCTGCTTGACGATATGAGCGACGAGGTCGAGCTTGATTGCGCCTTGGCCGCTTTCCTGAAACACGCATTGATGGCATGCCGTGAAGCGGCGACCCCAGATGCGACGCGGGATCACAGCGCGCGCGATTTCAGGATCCGCAAGGCGCTGGCGCTGATGCGAAGCAACATGGCACGAAATCTTGACATGGAGACGATAGCGCGAGAGTCCGGCCTCTCGCGTCCGCATTTTTTCTCGTTGTTCCGGGACGAACTGGGCCTTACGCCGAGCATATTCTGGAACTCGCTACGGCTTGAGGAAGCAATGCTCCAGATAAACCAATCCCAGGCGAGCCTCACCTCGGTTGCGAGCTGTCTCGGCTTCGACGCGCAATGCAATTTCACGCGGTTCTTTCGTCAGCACACCGGCGTTGCACCGAGCGAGTATCGGCACGCGCTGACGCGGAACGCCGAGGCAGCGACGGCGCGACATTGAAACGCCCAATCGCGGCACGCTAAAGTGGTTGGCTCGCATGCGCCTCACAGCCGGAATAAGACTAATCCGGGCTCGGAACCGCATAGTTCCAGACTGCTCGACCGCGCGGTCGCCGAGCGGGAATCAGACGAGGAGATAAGCAGGTGCCGGCTATTGCACCTATGGTCGGAATGGCGTCGGTCGGTATGACTGTCGTGCTTCAATCACGCAGAGGAAAGGCAAGATGATCAAGGTGCTTTCAATGATGAAACGAAAGGAAGGCATGAGCCTCGATGGGTTCCGCCGCTGGTTGACCGAGGAGCACGTCAAACTGGCGCGTCAAATTCCAGGTCTCGAGAAGTTCGTTGTCAACATCCCCGGTGACGGATTCGAGGGACAATCCGTTCGATTCCGTAAACGAGCTATACTTCAAGGATGAGGCGACGATGCAAGCGGCCTTCGCTTCCGAAGCCGGCAAGTCTTCCGGTGTCGACGCCCTTGCACATATTTCCGGCCGCGCACGGCTGACAACGACCGAATACAAGCTGATCTGACAACAACGCCTGAATCCGCACCCGTCTTTTCCGTGAGTGCCTTCTTATATTAGTTCGCAGCAGCAATGAGTACTGCAAATGAGCTTCGCGTGGGTTGGTTTGCCGCCGCGGCGAAGCCGGACCGCCGATGCGCGGCCAGGAATTTTTATGGATGGTATTCCACGCCAAATGCAAAATTGACACAAGTGCGCCGTGTTCATAATCTCGATTGTCGATCAGTGACCGTCGACGAAAAGACGCCCGGGAAGACCAAGTCATGATTGCCACTTTCTTCGGTGACAAAGAATTTCCGATTGAGTGGGACGAGGGGCAAAAGGAACTGTTCTGGGTCTACGACGACTTGCATATCCCCAACCCGGTGTCGCCGATGTATGCCGATATTGGCGGTTGGTGGTTGAGTTGCGATTACATGTTCCGCCGGTTTGGTACTCCGTTCGCGTCCGATTGGCTGGTCAAGGTCATCAACGGCTATGTTTACAGTGCTGCGATCCCGGCAAAGCCGGAGGTCCATGCCGCGGGTTCGGAATACGGGGCTCGCTACATGGGTCGCACACCGCTTGATGCTGCTTATTCGGCGCAAATCGGCGCTTACCTCGGCTGGACGCTCCCTTACTACGCCGACCACTTCCTGGATTGGTGGCGCGAGCGTTTCCGGCCGGAAATGGAGCGCAACTTCGCTCGGTTCGACACCTACGATTACGATGGCGCGTCCCTGCTCGAACTAGCGATTCTTCTGGAGGATGCAATCGACGTTCACGACCGCCACTGGAAAATTCACTGGCTGCTCAATTTCTCGCAGTTCTCAGCGACCATGGCTCTCAACCAGACGATTGCCGAGGTTAAAGGCGAAGGCGACCGCCGGGAACTGATGGGACGTTTGCAAGCGTCGACCGAGGACCGCAACTGGGACTCGATCAAGGGGTTGTGGGAACTAAAAGAGTTCGTCAAGGACGAGGGTGGAGACGTCGCCAAGGCGTTCACGAAGCCCACGGCGACGGACGTGCTCGCTGCCTTGAAGGAGAGCAAAGCTGGGCGTTCGTTCATTGTCGAGCAACTCAATCCCTATCTGAACGTGTTCGGCTATAAATCCATGTGGGCGCACGAATTCTCCTTCAAGACGTGGAAGGAGAACCCGGCGCCGGCGATCGAAGCCATTCGCGGTTACTTGGAGACGAACTACGACTTCCGCGTCGATCTCGAGAGGGTTGCTCGCGATCTCGAGGCCGCCAAGGCGGAGGCCATGGAAGGGGTTCCGCCCGGCGAAGGTCGTGACAAGCTGGCCCGCGCCCTCGCGCTGAGCCTGAAAATGAATCCACTCACGCCAGATCATCACTTCTACATCGACCAAGGGACCAATGCGCGCGTTCGCGTCGTGCTGATCGCAATCGGGAGGAAATTGGTGGCACAAGGGGTGCTGCTCGACCTCGAGGATGTGATGTATCTGCATTACAACGAACTGCGCGCAGTCATGGCGGGCAGTTTTCCTGGCGATGTGTCGGAACTGGTGTCCGATCGCCGTGACCAGCGCGAGGACGCCTACAAACTGCGTCCGCGCGATTGGGTGGGAACCGCTACCGACGAAGCGTTGGCCTTCCCTTATCTGACAAACTGGGGATTCCCGGACAAATTCCACCGCAAGCCGCCGACCAGCGACAGCGTCATCAATGGGCTACCCGCATCGAGCGGGGTGGTTGAAGGAATCGCCCGAGTGCTGCTGACTGCAGATGATTTCGACAAAGTTCAGAAGGGAGAGATCGCCGTTTGTCGAACAACGAGTCCAGCCTGGGTAGTGTTGTTCACCCGGATCGGCGGTCTTGTGACCGATGCGGGGGGTATGGCCTCCCATCCTGCGGTTGTTTCCCGGGAGTTCGGTATTCCGGCCGTGGTCGGCACATCGGATGCAACGCTGCGCATTGGAACGGGAGACCGCGTTCGCGTGAATGGCTCGACCGGACAGGTGGATGTTCTCTCGAGGTCCGGGAAACAGGCGGCGAACAAGGCGGCGGAAGATTCGCTTCTCCATATCTGATCAGGACGGCGCGAAAATGACCGGCTCGTCCTTTGTGCTGTCCTTCGGCGACCCGCGATGTCGCATGGTGAGTCTAAGCGGCGGCAAGGGCGGAAGCATCGCGACCATGGTGCAGGAGGGACTGCCGGTTCCTCCAGGCTTCGTGGTCACCTCTGCCGCCTTTACCGCCGCGGTCGATCGGGAGCGGCTGCAAACTTGCTGCCGTGCCCGGGACATCACCGGCGCTCGGCAAATTGTCGCAGCGGCAAAGCCACCGGCGACGATCGTTGCCGAGCACTACACCGCGCTCAATGGCCTCGTGGCGGTGCGTTCGTCGGCATGCGCGGAGGACTCCGAGGTAGCGAGCTATGCCGGCCAGCAGGAGAGCTATCTCAACGTCGATGGCCTTGCTGCCGTACTCGACAAAATCGTCCAATGTTGGCTGTCTTTCTTCACCGACCGCGCCGTCTTCTATCGCGCCGAAAAAGGCTCCTTGGATGACATCGCTATGGCTGTCGTTATCCAACAGATGATCAACTCGAAGAAGTCTGGGGTGCTCTTTACCGTTGACCCGGTGCACGGCCGCAAAGACCGAATGGTCGTTGAGGCGGCATTTGGCCTCGGCGAGAATGTCGTCGATGGCGAGCATACTCCCGACCACTACTCACTGGATCGGAAGGGAACGATTAAACGCTGCCAAATCGTTGGGCAGCAAGTTCTAGACGAGACCGAGTTGCGGCGACTGGCGGCTCTGGGACGGAAGTTGGAAGAAATTCATGGGTGTCCGCAGGACATCGAGTGGGCATTCGATCAGATCGGCGACCTCTTCCTCCTGCAGTCCCGACCGATCACCACCATCTAAAGGTTGGCTGCTGTGGCCGCGAATTTCGCCCGTTTCGGATTAAAGGCGAGCAATTGGAGCCTTGAGGCAAACCGCGCGTTGACTTTCGGCTGGCCACCCGCATCGGGTGCGCGTGTTGTCAACGCGGACGGTTGCTTCCGATTGGCGTCTGCTCTCTTGCGGAACCAAGCGTAGCGGCATGGCAACTGAATCGGAGCCAGCGGCGCCTAAGATTTCTAGAAATGCCCGGATTACGTCAGACTGACGCTACTTGGCAGAAACCGGCAGAGTCATGGAATAGACCGTGCGACCATTTCGCTTCGTGAGACCCCCTCGCCTTCAGGAAGTGATCGGCTTCCTGGAGGAGTACGGCGCCGCCGCTGCGTTGCTGGCGGGCGGGACCGACCTCGTCGTCGGTCTGCGCGACGGCAAGATTAAGCCGAGCGTGATCATCGACCTGAAACGCACAAGCGACTTGCCCGCGAACATTATTGAATCAGATGGTTGGCTGACGATCGGTGCCGCGGCAGCGCTAAGCGACGTCGAAAGGCACGAGATTGTGCGTTGCCACTTCCCGGCGCTTGCGGAGGCCGCAAGCGTCGTCGGATCCATTCAAATCCGCAACCGCGCCACCTTGGTCGGCAACGTCTGTAACGCGTCTCCAGCCGCGGATACCGTTCCCGTGCTTGCAGTATACGGCGCTGTTGTAAACTTGCTTGGCCCCGGTGGCGAACGGCGGTTGCCTGTTGTCGACTTCATCCAGGGCAACCGGCGCACCGCACTTGCGGCCGCCGAGCTCGCGACGAGCGTGAGCATCCCGTTTCCAAAGCAGCCTTTCGGCGCTGCGTTCACCCGAATTACACGACGGCGCGGCGTCGACCTGGCCACCGTGAACCTCTGCTGCGGCATCGACAGCGCCGGCGTGACAATTTTCGCATTCGGAGCCGTGTCGCCGCGACCGCTGCTGCTGCGAGACGCCGGTGGTGTTCTCGCCGATCCATTTGCGGCGACCGAAACGAAAGCGATGGCCCTGGAAGCTTTGATCGCCAAGGCCGCTCCCATTACGGATGTGCGAGCGAGCGCGGAATACCGCCTGGCGATGCTTGGGGTATTGGCGAAGCGAGCCCAATGCCGAGCTGCCGAAAGACTTGCCGTTGGAAGGAAAAAATATGGGTGACACGAACCCAATCAAAATTACGGTCAACGGCCGACGCCACTCGTTGGATATCGGGCCAAACATCTCCTTGTTGGACCTCCTGCGCGACACGTTGCATCTGCACGGTTCGAAGGAGTGCTGTGGCGTGGGCGAGTGCGGCGCATGCACGGTGTCGGTCGACGGCCGCACCGTCAACGCCTGCCTGATGCTTGCTGTTGAGGCGGACGATGCCGAAGTCGTCACGATCGAAGGGCTCGGCGCCGAGGGTCTCAACGCATTACAAGAGACATTCATCGACCAGGGTGCGGTGCAGTGCGGGTTTTGCATACCGGGCATGTTGATGTCGGCCCAGGCGCTACTCGATGAAGATCCACAACCGGACGATGACAAGATTCGCGAACGCTTGTCAGGCAACCTTTGCCGCTGCGGCGGGTACAATCGGATTGTCGCGGCCGTCCGCGCCGCGTCGAGGACCAGTGGAAGCGGCCGGGATAGCCGCCCGAAAAACTCTGTCGGCAGCGCAACGGAATATGGTCAACGTCAACCGGACCACGCGACCAGGCGCGACGGACAAAACGTCGAACCCTGGGTCGGTGCCAATGTGCGGCGTTTCGGCGGACGCGAACGCGTAAGCGGGAACCAACAGTTTCTTGCCGATATCCCGCTTGCGGGCATGCTTCATGTCAAGCTTGTCACCCTCGACGCGGCCCGAGCACGCATCGTCTCCATCGATACGACCCAGGCTCGCGCCGTGCCCGGTGTCGTCGATGTCATTACGGCCGACGAGTTGCCAACACCGGTTCCGCGCTTCGGGCCGGTTTACAAGGACCGGCCGGTCCTCGCGGTCGGCGAGACGAAATACCACGGAGAGCCCGTGGCGGCGGTGGCGGCAGAGTCGAAGGAGGCTGCCGAACTCGCGGTTTCTCTGGTGCGCGTCGCATACGAGGCGTTGCCGGCGGTTTTTTCCGTGGCGGCGGCGCTCGCAGCGGATGCGCCACTCGTGCAGGACCCGGCCCTTCGTGCCGGCGATCCGTTGGCCACGACCAATATCTTCAAGGAGCGGCGATATGGTTGGGGCGGCGTCGACTCTGCGAAGGCCGATCTCATTGTCGAGAATTCTTACTCATTTCCAATGGTTACGCATTTTGCGATCGAGCCTCATGGGTTCATGGCGCTGTTCGATAAAGGCGTTCTGAAAATTTGGAGTCCGGTCCAGCATCTGTTTCTGCTGCAGCGGATCATGGCCGAGTTGTTTGACCTGCCGCTCAGTCAGGTGCGCGTGTTTGCTCCCGATCCGGGCGGCGGTTTCGGCGGGAAGCAAAACCCAAAGTTTGAGCCGTTGGTGACGTATCTGGCGCTTCGTACTGGCCGACCTTGCCGGCTGGTCCTCAGCCTGGAGGAGACGTTCCAGGCCGTTCGGCGGACCGCGGCAGAAATACACGTTCGAAGCGGTTTCACCCAATCGGGCGATGTCGTCTTTCAGGACATCAAATCCGACTTTCTGATCGGCGCCTATGCCGACATTGCTGAACGGGTCATGACCAAGGGGAACTACTTGGGCTGTGGCCCGTATCGGACGCCCAATGCCCGAATCCGCGCCCGGGCCGTGCTGTCACACACGACGCCGAGCTGCGCCTTTCGCGGCTTCGGCGCGCCTCAAATCACCTGGGCAGTGGAGTCGCAAATGGACGTAGCTGCTCGGCAACTGGGCTTGGACGGGTTGAACATCCGCATGCGCAATCTTGCTGGGAAAGGGGATGAGATCGTGCGCGGGGACGTGCCCGCAGACGGCGACTGGCCGGAGTCGCTACGCCTCGCGGCGGACGCACTAGGCTGGAACGCTCCTCTTCCGCCTGGGCGCGGTCGCGGAATTGCCGTGGGCTTCAAGTCGGGCGCCACAACTGGTCTTTCAAACTCGACCGTGCGACTGCTCGCCGACGGCAGCGTCATCGTCTATGCCGGAACATCCGACATGGGCCAGGGAGCCCGGACGATTTTCGCTCAGCTCGCGGCCGACGCGCTCGGCGCACCGCTAGAAAAAGTGTCGGTGGTGATGGGAGATACTGCCGTAGTGCCCTTCGACCTGCAAACTTCGGCGAGCCGTTCGACGGTGTTCATGGGCACCGCCATCGTTCGCGCGTGCGAGGACATCCACGAGCAACTCTGCGAGATGGCCGCCGACCTGCTTGGGTTGGAAAAATCCCAAGTGCGGGTGGCGAGCGGCATGGTCCACCTTCCAGACCGCGAATTGTCGATTGCCGAATTCATCACCGGCAAGCTTGGGCGCTGGAACGGCGAACTGATCGGCAATGGCCGGATGCGCAAGCCGACCGCGCCCGACCATCCGCTGGGTGGCACGCCGGCTTTCTACGAGTTCAACTGCACAGCGTTTGAAGTCGAGGTGGATACCGATACCGGCGAGATTGTCATTCACAAGCACGTCACGGTCGGCGACGTCGGAAAAGCGCTGAACCCACTTCAGGTCGAGGCACAGGATGAGGGCGCGGCCATCATGGGACTCGGCCATACCCTGATGGAACAGGTCATTCTCGATGGTGAAGGACGTATCAGCAATCTCGGTGCCCTGGACTACCGCATCCCGACTACCAAGGATGTGCCACTGGCGCTGGAAGCGTTGAGCGTCGAGAACGCGGACGGCCCTGGACCTTATGGATCGAAGGGAGTGAGCGAGGGTGCTTTGCTCTGCACCGCCCCGGCGCTTGCCGCAGCTGTAACCCAGGCAACCGGTGTCGTCATCAGGGACCTGCCTCTGACGCCAGAGCGGGTATGGCGGGCCATACAGGATGTCGCGGACCCTGCCAGGTCGATGACGTCGCCCATCGGCGTCAGAACATAATGTCCGGGCGAATGCCGCCTGGAAAGCAGAGGAGAACGCAATGAGGATCGTCGATCTGAGCCGAGAACTCTATCACCGTACGCCGACCTATCCGGGCCAGCCGCCTATCATCTACGGCGTTTGGAAGACGCATGAAGAAGCGTTCGTCGATTCCGGCTACATCCAGGGCAACGCGGTGATGTTCATCTCCATGCCGGACCATGGCGGCACACACATCGATGCGCCGCGCCACTTCGGTATGAGCGGCACGCCGATCGACAAATACCCCCTCGAAAATTGCATCGTCAAAGGCATCTGCATTGACCTGCGCCACATCGCGCCGCGCGCGGAAATCACGCGGGCCGATCTGCAAGCGGCGGCGAAGAAGGCCGCCGTACCGATCCCGAAGCGGGGCACGGTGTTGCTTTGTACCGGCCATCACGAGCGCACGTTCCCCACGCCGACCTATGCGACGGATAATTCCGGCGTCAACGTCGCGGCGACCGAATGGCTTGCGGAACAAGGCGTTGTGCATTTCGGCATCGATGCGATGCGGCCGGGGCCGATGGGCAAGATCAACTCTTTGGTGCACAAGGCTTGCCTCGAACTCGACATCACGCACATGGAGAGCCTGTGCAATCTGGAAGCGTTGCTCGGCCAGGGCGAATTTCAGTTCATCGGCCTGCCGCTCAAATGGCGCGATGGCACCGGCTCGCCGATCCGCGCAGTGGCGGTGTTCGACGATTGATTTTTCGCCGCAGGCGATGCGCCGATGAAGTGTAGACGGACTGTCATAACAACTACATGAGTCAAAATAGATTGCAATTCGAAACGAACGTTGCGCGGCTGTCGACGAACAAGTAGTGTCGCGCCGACGAGAAATGGCGGTCGAATGATCGCCGGATCAGCTTGGAACAATAACTGTTTAGGCGAGTGACACATGGCACGTCGATACACGCGAGAAGAGGTGGAGGCACGCCTGCGCGCCACCATCGCAGCGGGCAGTCCGATAATCGCCGGGGGTGCGGGCAACGGGCTCTCCGCAAAATGTGCAGAGCTTGGCGGTATCGACTTGGTCGTCATTTACAATAGCGGAAAGTTTCGCCTGGACGGTTTGCCGTCTATCTGCGGCCTGATGCCGTACGGAAATGCCAACGAGATTGTGCTGGATCTTGGTGAGAACCATGTGCTGCCGGCCGTAAAGAAGACGCCGGTGCTTGCCGGGGTCTGCGGCACCGATCCCACGCGAAACATGCATAGTTATCTTAAACAGCTTTGCGAGGTCGGATTTTCCGGCGTCATCAATTATCCAACCGTATCTCGGTTCGACGGCAGTATCCGCAATGACTTTGAGTCGGTTGGACTGGGCTTCGCCCGCGAAGTCGAAATGATCACCATGGCTCGAGAGGTCGGTCTTTATACAACCTGCTATGTCCGTACCGCTGAGGAAGGCGCCCAGATGGCGCAAGCGGGCGTAGACTTAATCGTTCCTCATATCGGGCTCACCAGCGGAGGGACGACCGGTTCCGCAAAGGCCATGTCGCTCGACGAAGCTGCAAAGGCGACCCAGGACATCATCGACGTGGCGCGCGCTGTAAATTCGAATGTGATTGCCCTGGCGCACGGCGGGCCGATCGAGAGTGCGCAAGATGTCGCTTATGTTCTGGAGCGAACGACCGCACAGGGCTTCGTCGGGGCCTCGAGCATCGAGCGGTTGCCAGTCGAAACCGCGATTGTTGGCGCAGTTCAGGCATTCAAGAAGCTGGCAGTGCCGAAAAGAGGATAAATTTATTACCGGATTTCCGAACATCCATTAGTTTGACGATCCAGGTCCTTTTTCTCACGCCCTGTTCTGTCTTGACGTGTCTGGATTTCGGCTCTGGCAGGTACGCGCGAAGGCGCGCACAACTTTTCCGCGAGAGTGCCCACTCTTCGGTGGTTTTGGCCCTGAACTTTTTTGCTGCTTCTCTAGAATAATATTCCGCTAACGTACTATTTTAGGAATAATATTCCGCTTAACGCGATTCATCTCACCTACTTTAGGGGCTCGTCAGGAGAATATTCCACTCGATGCGCCACAACAATCACGTTCATTTCACGTTCATTTTGAACGTGGTGGTGCGATAACGCGAGATCGCGCGCCGAGATACGTCAGTCGGCGGCGCGGCGGCGCGCGACCGGCATTGTTTTGCGGCCAGCGCGCAAGCGCTCCACCAGCTGCAAAAACGTCATGGCGTTTGGGTAGTGTCCTAATTTGACGGCGAGATGGCGTTTCGGTCGGATTAGGCCGGCGGCATTGTGTAGCAAAAGTCTGGTCCGCCTTTCCCGCTCTGCGTACATTGCCACTCAGGCCCGAAGCCTGATGGTCGCTGCCAATCCGGATGCTTAAGAGCCCAATACAGCCAAAACGATACCAAGGCGATCACCAGGACAACCTCCGGAATATCTTTCCGCTTAGGCCATCTCATCTGTTGTGATCCCGTTGCTCCGCTACGATAGTCCATTAGATCGCGCATACGGCCAGCTCTCCAAGGACGTGATGGAGGGCAACGTGAAATCCGTAGCCGGACGGCGTGGACCTGCGCCCGGAGCCGATCGAGGTTCGCAAACGCACCCTCGAGGGGCTATTGCCGCGCGAGCATCGCCGCATCACCTTCAACCGTCATTTCGCCGGTGAGGGGCCGATCATCGACAAACACGCTTGTGCGCTCGGCTGTGACGGCATCGTATCGAAGCGCTGGGCTCACCGTACCGACCGGGCCGGCAGGATTGCTGGATTAATATAAGGTCAAGAATCCTGCCGCGCCAGCGATGCGTCGCGAGGCGGAGGAAGATTGGGGCTAATGCCGGATCGCCGCTTCCCGCCAGCTTGGACGATCGAGGAGCACAACGACGCTTGCTTCATTGTCCGCGACAACAACGGGCAGGCGCGCGCCTACTTCTACTTCGAGGACAAGCCCGGGCGGCGCTCGCGGCGAAGCTGCTTACCAAGGACGAGGCCCGCCGCATGGCCGCGAACTTCGCCAAGTGGCCTGACATGCTGCGCCGCTAAACCTCCGGCCGCCCCGAGTAGCGAGAGACATTGCACGCAGCGATTGGTCTCCTCATAGCGCGGATACGGTTTTCGGAAGGGACAATCCTCAAAGGGCGTTCACTGCTTTGCAGCGGCCGCGAGCACCTCGGTCATATGAAGACCAGGACCGCGCATCTTGCGATCCGCCCAGATCTTCAGATCAGCAACCGTGAAGTGTTCGAGAAATGGGTTAGCTTTGATTATTTGCTCGCGTTTTGATCGACCCGTTGCATCGGCACTCGCCATCACGAGTGCCGCGTCAGCATTTTCCGGCGCTGAAAGGATCGCGACAGCGCCCGCGCCGCCAGCAAAGTGCGCCAAGTAGACGGTTGCAGCGGTGACAGGCAAGCCCCGTTGCCTCATGATCGCAGCATTGCGTTCCACAAATCGCGTCGTGATCTCACGGGCGAGTTTCGCCTGTCGGCGTAGTTCTAGGATTTCGCTTTCGCTGCGCCCCCTGGTCAGATCGGGCCGGTAGGCCCGGATCAGCTCTAGCCAGGTTTCGCTGAGAAATTGACCGGGTCCTGCGGCGCTAGAGCGGTCATTCTTCGCAGTTGGATCGCCGTTCGCTTCAACGCCAATGATTCGTTCGACCACCGCATTGATAGCTGCTCCGCCGGTCAGCTCGTCTCGTCCATCAAAATACCGGGACAAATTTGAGCCGCGAAACCATCCTAGGCCAAGCGCCATTAAAAGCGCGCCCGTTACAACAACGAGCCGCAGTCCTCGCCCGCTGCGAGCCTCGTACGACACGCAGCGTGCATCCTGACTAAGGACCGCAATCTCGTGGACCCTTCGAGGAGCTGCGTCAGATGTCGTAACTGCCCGATATGCTCGGGTGTCAATTAATGCGGCTGCGGCGTCGTAGAGGATCGATAGCTGCTTATCAATCTCATTGAGGATGCCAATGCTCTTTAAATCCAAGGGCGCGGGCGGGGCTTCCAGCACCGGGTTTTGCTGTTGTCGTACAGACCATTGACCGGCCCCCGGCTCATGGCAGTTGTTGCTGACGCTTGCTGCTTTCATGATATGATTGGCCGAATGATATAAGCGCACGTCATATCGACGAATGAATGCACGAAGTGCGATAAGTTTCTATCCGCCAACCACTTGTTGCATTCTTTTCTAAAGACAAATTGAGTGGTGCTCCGTGCAACAGTGCACACGTTTAGAGTGGCAACAGAACGGCAACAGGCAATCCGTTCGGTCGTTAAGTTAACGAGAGCATAACGAGTTGGCGAGAGAGCAACTCATCTGAGCGGAACTTGCGGTGATGCGGCATAACTGCAGTGTGATGCGCACGTACCAATAGATAACAAATCGTAAAAATAGGACATTGTTAATTATCGTGAGCAAGGATGGAAACGCTGTGACGGCGATAGCCAATCTGAGCTAATAAGGGCTGGCTCCGAACGGCGGCCTTCAGATGGGATGGGAGCATAGGATGCGTGTAGCGACCGTTTGCGCACTGGCGATCTCGATGGCTCTCGCGGCGAGCGCCGCGTCGGCGCAAAATGATCCGGTGAAAGCGCTGGCAGTGGCGGCAGCGACAGCCGCGCCGGTCGCGACCGAGGCAACATGTCCGGGCAATCCTAACCCTCTCGGCGTCGCGCGCGTCGTGGAAATCGACACGACCGGGGGGCCGGGCTTCGGATTCCAGCACTTCAGAGCCTACGATTTCCTGCGCGAGGGAGAAGTGGTGCTGACCTTCGACGACGGTCCGTGGCCCGGCAATACGCCAGCCGTACTCAAGGCACTGGCAGCCCAATGCACCAAAGCGCTGTTCTTCCCCATCGGCAAGCATGCCATGTGGCACCCTGAGATACTTAAGCAGGTTGCTGCGGCAGGGCATACGATCGGCTCGCATACTTGGTCGCATGTCGATCTGTCGAAGCTGACATCCGACCAGGCGAAAGAAGAGATCGAGAAGGGCGTCAGCGCGGTCCGCGTGGCGCTCGGCCAGCCCGAAGCTCCGTTCTTCCGCTTCCCGGCCCTGCGGCACTCGCCCGAATTGCTTGCGTATCTCGGCACACGCAACATCGGCATCTTCTCCACTGACGTGGATTCGTTCGACTTCAAGATCCGCGAGCCCGAGAAGGTAATCGCCTCCGTCATGTCCAAGCTGAAGAAGAACGGCAAGGGCATCGTCCTGATGCACGACTTCCAGCACCCGACATCGCTCGCGCTGCCTGAGCTTCTCGTCCAGCTCAAGGCCAACGGCTACAAGATCGTGCAGGTGAAAGCTAAGGGGCCGGTGGAGACGCTTGCCGAGTACGACGAGCCGCTCCAAAAGGAACTCGGCGGCGAGACGGCCAATTCGCGTCCAATCTTGAGCGTGGTGCGCACGATCAGTGAATGATCGTCAGGCAGGCCT
>Ga0116114_1001064_pt1 | contig 15439 bp, 8 predicted proteins | sample June2015DPH_10_5_FD_89823 | JGI IMG/M metagenome (GOLD analysis project Ga0116114, IMG submission 89823) | Peatland microbial communities from SPRUCE experiment site at the Marcell Experimental Forest, Minnesota, USA - June2015DPH_10_40 | ecosystem: Environmental > Terrestrial > Soil > Wetlands >... | reverse complement strand
GCGCGCGTCATTCGCAGCAACGCCGCGGGCCCGCTGGCGAATCTTGAACTGGTGCGGCTCGACACGGGCGGACAATTCACCGTGCAGTTGAGCAAGGAACAATTCCAGCAATTGCAGCCGAAAACGGGCGAACCGGTGTTCGTGGAATTGCGGAACGTGAAGGTTTTCGCCGACGATTATTCGATTTGAACCCGGCTGCAAACCCTGAGAGGCTGGTGTCGACGGACGAACTTTTTTGGAAATTATTATTTCCACGCCTGCCGCCCGATTTGCAAAGGCGCAAGATTAGCACCCTCCTGGCGGTTCTGTGGGTTGGCCTGCTCCTGGGCGGCCTGATTGCGTTGATGATGGTCTTACAGGCATAATATTGCCTACTTGCATTTCGTCCAGTTGCCATTCACCTCGTGTCCTTGCCAAATTGTGGCAAGCAATTCATTGAAGGAACAATTCCAGGCAGAGATATGGCCACTTCAATCTGGCCGCGCCCTTGCGGCAGAGGATTCTCGGTCGCTGGTTCGATTCCGACCCTCGCCTCCAGCTTCGATGCTTGGGCATCAACGAGTTGTGAAGAACCAAGTTGCAACTGCCAGCAAAACTGCCAGCAGACGGCGGACTTGGTGAAACTCGGCAACGACTCGCCAAAACTCCGCTGAAACTCCGGCAACACTCGCTGACAGGCAATTTGTCCGCGTCGGATTGTGTAAAGCTTACACAACGCGGAGCCAGAGCAGGCTTATCCGGCCGACCAGCCGTCCTGCCAGAGGTCAATGAGGTTACGGATCCCTGTCATCTTCTAAATTTTGTCAGATCCCGACCGTGAAAAACAACCATCGTCTTGGTTCGAGTTTGCTGCATCAAACAAACCGGAGCGGCCATTGCTGCTAAAGGATTTGATCCGGCAAGTCCGTGCTGAATTGACCGAGGGGGTCAATGAGCGCGAACGGAACAATGAGCCGGGCATGTTCGTCGTCTCGAAAACCTGACGTTGGATGTCAATTTTGTGATTGAAAAGGAGCAGACGCTCGACAGCGGAGCCTAGCTAAAAAAACCATTTGCCGAGAGATGTTCAAATTTTAACAAAAAGTATTTGTGTTTTTGACTGCCAGCAAATCACGCAGACGTTTGAGAACCATGGGCTGACCTGGTATCGGAACGAGGAGTTGAGCGAATTGTTACCGGACTGGAACAGGTCTTTGAACCGCATCCTCAATTAACGCATATACCATGCAAACCAAAGGAAACATCATCACTGGCAAATACATATCGCCTGAAAAACTATTGGACGTCCGCTGGCTTGAAAAGCGCATCGAAGTTTTGAAGCGCGATGGAGAGCGGTGTCAGGGCATGGATGAGTTATTTCAACTCGTTTGCACATGTGCCATGATTTGCTCAAGTTAAATCACAAAACGTGCGAAAGTTACTCTTAATACGTCATTTCAGCGCGGTATAAAACACCAAGGTCATTATGGAATGAGGATGACTGCTGGTTTCGGCCGCCTTGTCTTCTACCCACAGATAAAAAGGCTGTTCGGTTACCGACGTGTTCATAACGATCACGGCAACCCGGCCATCCGGGTTTAAAAAGGCGGTCGTCAGCAGGTCATCGGCGGTCGAAGAACTGATGATCCGGTGGGCGCCCGGACGGATAAATTTGGAAAAATGGCCGAGGTAATAGTACGAACTCATGTACGTCAACTCCCCAGTTTCGGTATTGGCGTGAATCGGGGCGAAGCAGTAATTATGGATATGATTCGGCCCGCCCTCCTGATCCAGCAAAACATTCCAATCTGTCCAACCTTCGGCGCCGTTGTTGAAATCGTCGATCATGGAAATTCCATACCTTTCGCCCCAGTGCCAATCGTGGATACGGACTGCGTCAAACGACTCGTTGCAACCTTCCGTGAACAGCAAATGCTTATTGGGAAAGGCCTCATGGACACGTTCCACGTTCTCGAAGTGATCGCCCACATACCAGTGAAAAGCCACGCCCCAGATGTATTGAGCCGCTTGCGGATCTTCCAATTCCACTTCCGCGCGTTGGTACATGATGTTCCGGTTATGATCCCAAATCATAATTTCTTTATCCTTGAGGCCGTTCGCCGCGAAGGTGGGGCCCAGATAATTTTTCACAAAATCGCGCTCTTCCTCAGGAGAGTAAACACACGATTCCCATTTCTGCACCGCCAATGGTTCATTCTGCACCGTCACGCCCCAGATTGGAACGCCTGCCTTGGCATAGGCTTTGATGAACTTGACATAATATGTGGCCCAAGCTTGGTAAAACTCGGGCTTCAGTTTGCCGCCGTGCAGCATGTCGTCATTGTCCTTCATCCATGCTGGTGGACTCCAGGGGCTGGCGAACAGTGTAAAATTATTTCGACCTGCTGTCGCCAGTACTCCCTTGATGAACGGAATTCGATATTTCAAATCATGGCTGATATCGAAGCTCGCCAAGGTCGTGTCGTCGTTCGTGACGTAAGTGTAACTTTCGCTGGAAAAATCTCAACTATTGATGGAAGTGCGCCCCAACGTATAGCCGATGCCTTTTTGCGGGTCAAAAAACGCCGTCAGGATTTCGCGCTGTTTATCGGCGGGCAGTTTATAAAACGTTTCCGCCGCAGAGTCAGTCAGAGCGCCACCAATGCCAAGCATGGTTTGAAATTCCTTGGAGGGATCCACAAAAATGCATTCCTGCTTTTCGGTATGTTGCGGCATATCGGTGAAACGCAATTCGCCGGTGTCGGCAAGCCGTTGCCCCGTATCCTTGGCCGTTACATAGACGGTGACCGGCCCTGCTGTATAATTGGCGGCTTGACTTACATCGACACCGAATACTGCGGTCAAAACAGTTGCGCCTGTAAACAGGCTCGGCATCATGGTGGGAATCAATCGGCTTATCATAATAATTAACCGGCTATTTCCAGAGCTTTTTTAACAATCTCAATGTCGCTAATTCCCCTGAACCCGCTAAATCCAACCGAAAGTTTCGACCCATCTTTTAAAGCAACCGGTTGGCCGCCTTGCCAGCCAATAAAATCGGGACGGCTTATCCCATAAATGCGCTCATCGATTTCGCCATTGAAAACTTTTTTTTCGTATTCGCCTGTGGCCATTCCGGTTATCCAGACTTGGCTGGCTTTGGTCCACGCAATTTGGTAGGTGCGGCGCGAGCGTGCTTTATCGTCTCCATACAATTTGCCATAAACATTGCCCTGCTCATCGATGATACAAAGCGCCACGTTGCCATCGGTAATTTTGCTGTCAACCGGACCCTCCATGTATTTGGGCAATAAACTGGTAATGGTTTCGATAATTTTCTCTATTTTTAGACTTAACGTGCTGTTTTCCATCCGTTTTTGTTTTTAAAATTGTTGTTAAGACTTATTTAAAGTAAATGCACCGGTCAAGGAATGGGCAATGGAGCACCATATTTCTGCAATGAAAAACGGAAAGGGGGAAACGGCCTAAGATTCACCCACTGTCATCCGGTTGCCGGGGGTGGAGAATTTGTGGCAGATGCTTACCAAGAGCTTTGCTCAAATGCAGCCGCGTGACCAGTGGCTCCACCATGTCCAACACCCGGCTCTCCTTCAGGTCCGACACCGAAATACGATTGGCCTCCCGATTTGTACACCGTTTACCCGAATGGAATCGGAAAAGGTCAATTGAAAGGTGGTTTTGGGCAATTCAGCGGTAGAAGTAGTTCCTGCATGCATGTAGCCTCAGAGAATTGTCTGCCGTTGGCAGACTTAAGTCCTGAAATGCGCACGATTCGCTTTACTTCCGGGTCACACCGAAATGGTTACCTTGGCGAGTTGCCGCGCGAGGCGAGATTTGCCCGGAAAAACCGGCCAAACTGGAAATCATATGAAAAAGTTCATTGTATTAGAGATGCTGCTTGCCTGTTTTTATGCAGTGGCCGGCAATGTGAGCGAAACGACGGGATTAGATAACGCTCGTTTTGTAAACCCATTCATTGGCACCGGATCTGCCGGGGGACCGGCGCTATGTGGGCCTGGGCATACCTATCCAGGCGCCATTGTTCCTTTCGGCCTGGTGCAAGTAAGTCCTGACACCGGAAACATCGGTTGGAACTATTGCTCGGGCTATCGTTATGAAGATTCGAGCATTATAGGGTTTTCTCACACTCATTTGAGCGGAACCGGATGGATGGACTTGGGGGACTTGAGGTTCATGCCATTTACCGGGAACGTACAGCAGGAGGATTATCGCAGCCGATTTTCGCATGCGGATGAAAAAGCCGATCCCGGTTACTATTCGGTGCAGTTGCCGGATTACAACGTCAAGGTAGAACTGACGGCCACCGAGCATTGCGCCTACCACCGCTACACATTTGCCACCAACACCGCGCAGCTGTTGATTGATCTGCGATACGGCATCGTGCCAACGAAGGAGGATTTGGAAACGCACGTGATTAAGAGTGAGATTGAATTTGAAGGATCAAACGCGCTTTCCGGTTACACCATCACCAAGGGCTGGGCCGGAGAAAAGCACGTCTATTTCGTGATTCAGTTCGGACAGCCGATTGCCGCCACCACTTGGTTGAGCCCAACCAACGCCACGCGCAATCAACGGTTGGTATTGACATTCCAGGACCAGACCAACGTGATGCTTGAAGCCAAAGTCGCCGTCTCCACCGTTGACGTGGATGGCGCGAAAAACAATCTGGTCACGGAGATTCCCGGCTGGAATTTTGAAAGCGTCAAGGTAGCGGCTTATCAGGAATGGAATAAATGGCTAGCAGCGATCCAAATTGAGGGGACCCCGGAACAAAAAGAAATATTCTACACCGCGCTATATCACACTTTGGTGGTGCCGAATAATATCGCGGATGTGGATGGGCGGTATCGCGGAGCGGACAACAAGGTGTGCGTTTCGAAGACCAAAACCTATTATTCCACCCTTTCGCTGTGGGACACGTTTCGGGCGAAGAATCCGCTCTATACCATCCTCTGGCCGGGCGTGGACAGGAACATGCTAGAGACGTTTTTGGCGCACTTTGACGTTCAAGGATATTTGCCAGTGTGGACTTTATGGGGACACGAGAATAATTGCATGATCGCCAACCATGCCATTCCAATAATCGCCGACGCCTATTTGAGAGGAATTTGCAAGGATGATGCGGAGCGGGCTTATACTGCCATGAAAACATCCTCGACGGTGAACCATCTTAAATCAGATTGGGACATTTATATGCGTTACGGCTACTATCCTTCCGACCTGATAAAGGAGGAGGCCGTTTCACGGACACTTGAAAGTGCCTTCGATGACTGGTGTGTGGCTCAGATGGCGAAGATGCTAGACAAAAAGGAGGATTACGCGCTTTTCACGCGACGGTCTCAATTTTATCGAAACCTGTTCGATAAGACCACCGGCTTGATGCGCGGAAGAAATTCCGATGGCTTCTGGGTAAGCCCATTCGACCCTTTAACCATCTCGCATGCAGGAGACGTGGGTGGAGATTACACCGAGGCCAATGCGTGGCAATACACCTGGCATGTGCAACAGGATCCTTATGACTTGATTAGGTTGATGGGAGGGGATCAGGCATTTGTTGCGAAGCTCGATAAAATATTCACCATGCCTTCCAAGGTCGAAGGTGGCGTCACTGTAGATATAACCGGGTTGATTGGCCAGTATGTGCATGGAAACGAACCCTGCCATCATGACGCCTATTTGTATGATTACGCAGGAATGCCATGGAAAACCCAGGAGCGGGTGCATCAAATTGTTTCCCTGCTTTATAATAATACGCCGGGCGGGATATGTGGGAACGACGATTGCGGGCAAATGAGTGCCTGGTACATATTTTCGGTGCTGGGTTTTTATCCGGTGAATCCCGCCTCGGGGATTTTTGCATTCGGAAGCCCGTCACTAAAAAAAGCCACCATGATGCTTCCCAATGGCAAAACCTTCACTGTGGAAAGCATGAACAATTCACCAGACAATATTTATATTGAGCGCGTTGAATTCAATGGCAAATCATGGCCGTACAGTTACATCCGCTACAAAGACATTGCTGAAGGCGGCCAGTTGAAAATATTCATGGCCGCCACGCCAAATTATGAATTTGGGAAATCGAGATCCGATCGTCCGCCCTTGGAATAAATTTACACTAATCTCCACTGGAAATAATTCCGACCCATGAAATTCTCCTCTCTATCGCCCCTCCTGCTGACGATCATTTGTACCGCGCTTTGCTCCTCATTTGCGTTCGCCGCCGAAACTGCGCCTCGCGAACATCTTTCGCTCGATGCCAACTGGAAATTTCATCTGGGTGACGACTGGCCGGGCGCGCTGCGTTTGGACAAGGCCGGCGCGAGCACGGGCCCGGCGGCCGCGGAATTCAACGACAGCACCTGGCGCACAATCAACTTGCCGCACGATTGGGCGATTGAATTGCCGTTCGACAAAAATGCCGACACCAGCCACGGCTTCAAGCCGATCGGGCCGGGGTTTCCTCAAAACAGCATCGGCTGGTATGGCCGCACGTTTGATTTGCCCGCGTCGGATTCGGGCAAAAGAATCTGGCTGACGTTCGACGGCGTGTTCCGCGACGCGACGGTATGGGTCAATGGCTGGCTCGTCGGGCATCATGAGAGCGGCTATTATCCGTTTCGTTACGACATCACGGACGTTGTGCGTTTCGGCGACAAAAACACCATCGCCGTGCAAGTGGACGCGAGCAAGTTCGAGGGCTGGTTTTACGAAGGCGCGGGCATTTACCGCCACGTCTGGCTGGACAAGACCGCGCCGGTGGCCGTCGCGCCGGACGGGGTTTTTGTCTCGCCTCGGTTTGAAAAGAACATGCCGCAAGGGCGTTCTGAAATTGCCGTCGAAGTCAGCCTTCTCAATACGACGACAAACAAGGCAAATGTGACGGTGAACTGTGAAATCATCGCCCCGGACGGAAAGCCGGTGAAAAAGTTTTCCGAATCGGAAAAATTGAAACGCGATTCGTTCAGCCTGGTTATATTGGAATCGAATATTTCCTCGCCCGTTCTTTGGTCGCCTGAAAATCCAAAACTTTACAAACTTGTCACCACCGTCGAAGTGGACGGACAGGTTGTGGACCAGGTTGAAACGCCCTTCGGTATCCGCACTGTCGGCTTCGACAAGGACAAAGGACTTTTGCTGAACGGCAAGCATTACGAACTTTACGGCACGTGCAATCATCAGGACATGGCGGGCGTCGGCGCGGCATTGCCGGACGCGTTACAGTATTTCCGGGTGAAAAAGTTGAAGGAGTTTGGTTGCAATGCCATCCGCACGTCGCACAATCCGCCCACGCCGGAACTGCTTGATGCCTGCGACCGGCTCGGCATGTTGGTGATGGACGAAAATCGACTGCTCGGCAGCGATTCGGAAAATCTGAAAAAATGGAGCGACCAAATCCGCCGCGACCGCAATCACCCGAGCGTCGCCATTTGGAGCATCGCCAACGAGGAATTTACCGTGCAGGACACGCCACAGGCCGCAAACGTCGCCCGCACCATGCAGGATTTTGCGCATCGGCTTGATCCAACGCGCCCGGTGACTGATGCCGCGAACGAAGGCGACGTATTTGCGGGCATCAATTCCGTTATTCAGGTGCGGGGCTGGAACTATAATGTCGGGCCGGACATGGACAAATACCACGCCGAGCATCCCAATCAGCCGGAAGTCGGCACCGAACAGGCCAGCACCGTTTGCACCCGCGGCATTTACAAGGACGACCCGCTGCATGGCTATGTCAGTGCCTACGATCTTCAAGGCACGCAGACGGCCGAAGACTGGTGGAGCTATTTCGACGCGCGTCCGTGGTTGTCGGGCGGATTTGTGTGGACGGGATTTGATTATCGCGGCGAGCCGACGCCTTATGGCTGGCCGTGCATCAATTCTCACTTTGGCATTTTGGACACCTGCGGTTTCCCCAAGGACAATTTTTATTACTACCAGGCATGGTGGACAACCAACGTCGTTTTGCATCTACTGCCGCACTGGGATTGGGTGGGCAGGGAAGGCCAGGACATTGACGTGTGGGCCTACAGCAATTCCAAGGAAGTGGAACTGTTCCTCAACGGCAAGTCTCTTGGCCTCCAGACCATGCCGCACGACGGCCACCTGGCCTGGCGGGTCAAATATGAACCGGGCACCTTGAGCGCGAAAGGTTTTGACGCCGACGGCAAGGTCATCGCCGAAACAAAGGAAGAAACCACCGGTGACGCGACGGCAATTCAACTCACGCCCGACCGCTACGCCATCAACGCCGACGGCGAGGACGTGAGTGTGATCAAGGTTTCGGCAGTGGACGCGGACGGCCGCTTCGTGCCGATTGCACAGAATCTGGTTCATTTTGAGCTGACCGGCGCCGGTAGAATTCTCGGTGTAGGCAACGGCGACCCGAGTTGTCACGAAGCCGACACGCTCGTGCTCGAATCGCCGGAAACAGTGATTCCGCTAAAAGACTGGCACTGGAAACTCACCACTGATGTCCAAGACTCCAACCTCGTCGAATACACGGCCACACTTGACGATTCAGCTTGGAACAAGGACACGTTAGAAGAAAATGACTATTCGCAATTGGAGCCAAATCAATCAGCCGTTTTCCGGCAACGTATCACATTATCAGCGGCTGATTTGGCCAGTCCCAAGATTCTAATCCAGATCGGACGCATTGATGATCTCGGTTGGGTTTATGTGAACGGCCAGTTGGCGGGCGAAGCACACGATTGGTCCGCGATGCAGACCTTTGATATCAAAAAGTTTTTGCAGGATGGTGACAATGTTATCGCTGTGGGCGTGCAAAATATCGCCGCTGGCGGCGGGATGGGCTGCGGCGTATATCTGCGGCTCGCGGGTCATCCCATTGCGCCCGCGTGGTCGCGCAGCCTGTTCAACGGCTTGGCCGAAGTCATCGTTCAGTCCGGCACGAACGCCGGCGAAATCAAGTTGACGGCGAGCGCAGACGGCTTGCAATCCAAGACGGCGACGATTCAAACTGTTGCCGAAACGGCGAGGTCAAGTGCCGAACATGTGGTGAGTCATTGAACCGATTTCTCCAAAGATTAACCTGAATACAAACTTCACAACAGCAGTGTCTGGTCCACGAGACGACCATGAAACATTTTCTCATTAAACTTTTGGCGGTTCTCGTTTCTTTCCGGGTTGTCGCGGCTTGCGCACAAGTGGATGAAGTTGATCCCAGCATTGGTGGAGTGCCCTTCCTGCTCCAGCCAACGCCGCCGGCGGTCTTTTTGCCCAACAGCATGGTGCGCGTGTATCCGATGCGCATGAACCAGTTGGACGATCAGATTCATTCGTTTCCTTTGACGACGGTCACTTACCTGGGCGGGCTGTTCCGGCTCATGCCATTCGACGGAACACCCAATGACGATACTTGGAATCGTCCGCAGGCTTACGACAACGAAATTGAGACACCATACTACTATTCCGTTAAGTTTGATGATTCGTTGATTCAAACCGAATTTGCTCCAACCGCGCGTTGCGGTCTCTTTCGTTTCGCCTTCCCGTCCGGCAAACCGGTAGTGTTGCTGGCCAACCATCGAGGCGGCGATTTTTTCAGCGACGGTCAAAATGCCGTTTCCGGTTTTGAAGAAATTGTGAATCATGGCCAGGTAACACCCGGCGTGGTCCGCGCCTATGTTTATGGCCAGTTCAGCGCACCGGTCAACATTGAAACAAACCCGACTGCCAGTGGGAAACGCCTGACCATCACGGCGGGGAACGGTCAGAACGTTTTGGAATTTCGCTACGGCCTTTCCTTCATCAGCGTCGAACAAGCCAGGAAAAATTTACAGGAGGAAATTCCGGCATGGGATTTCGACCCAGTCAAACGAGCCGCCCGTGATCGCTGGAATCAAGTTCTCGGCCAGATTCAAGTGGAAGGCGGCACACCGGCTCAGAGGAGAGTTTTCTACACCGCTTTGTACCGTTGTTATGAGCGCATGATTGACGTGACCGAAGATGGAAGCTATTACAGCGCCTTTGACCACAAAGTTCATCGGGATTCCCGCCCCTTTTACACGGACAATGGACTGTGGGACACTTACCGCGCTTTGGAACCACTGCAAACCATCCTTAACCCGGGAATGGAAGCCGACAAGGTGCAATCGTATGTCCGCATGTATGAACAATCGGGATGGATGCCGGAATTTGGCGTGCTTTGGGGCAATTTCGAATGTATGACGGCAAACCCCGCCGCCGCCTGGATAGCCGACGTTTGGGCCAAAGGAGTTACCAACTTCGACCTTGCAACCGCCTACGCGGGCATAAGGAAAAATTCTCTCGAAGGCACGTGGCTGCCCTGGCGCCGGGGACCCAAATGTTCACTCGATGATTTTCTTGACCAACATGGCTACATGCCCGCGCTTCATCCCGAAGAAAAAGAAACCGTCGAGCGGGTTGATTCGTTCGAGCGGCGTCAGGCCGTGTCCGTCACGGAAGGGCAAAGTTACGATGACTGGTGCACTGCCCAGATTGCTCGCGACTTGGGCAAAGAAGCCGACTGCCAACTTTTTCTGAAGCGCGCCGCCGATTACAGGAATATCTTCCGCGCGGACAAAGGCCATGTATGGCCGAAAGACGCCGAGGGCAATTGGATTGAACCGTTTGATCCGGGATGGTCCGGCGGTCTGGGCGGGCGTGATTATACCACCGAAAATGACGGTTACACTTTCGATTGGAGCGTTCAACACGATTTGCAGGGACTGTTTGAATTGATGGGCGGGCGCGCTCAAGCCGAAGCGAAATTGGATCAACTCTTTCATCAACCGCTCAGCCGGGACCAATACGAATTCCTGGGTCATTTTCCAGATTCCACCGGCCTCGTCGGACAATTTTCCATGGGCAACGAACCCAGCTTGCATATTCCCTATCTCTACGACTATCTGGGCGCGCCCTGGAAAACCCAAAAGCGCGTTCGGATGTTGCTGAACGGCTTTTTCACCGACTCACTATTTGGAATGCCTGGTGACGAAGACGGCGGCGGCATGAGCGCGTGGGTGGTGTTTTCCATGATGGGATTTTATCCGGTTACGCCCGGCGTGCCGATTTACGTCCTCGGCAGTCCGGTTTTTGATCGCGTCACCATTCATTTGCAAAATGGCAAGACCATTCGGATCATTTGCCGGGACAATTCACGGGAGAACAAATACATCCAAAGCATCCAACTCAACGGCAAGCCGCTGCATCAGGTTTGGTTCCGGCACGCCGACATCGTCAACGGAGCCAGGCTGGAGCTGCAAATGGGCAATCTCCCAAACAAGCAATTGGGCGCGGACCCCGCCACTTTTCCGCCGTCGGCCATTTCGCTTGATCCTGATAAATTTCAACGGTTAACAGATTGAGCATGGAGAATTTGGCCCGATTGACATGCTCATTTATCCATATTGATCAGGAACGTTGTCCGCAGAATAACAGTGTGCGAAACTTTACAATCACTTAAAATGAGAAAATTAATAGCTGGTTTAGCAATCGTATTTTTTTGTTTGGGAACGCCAAAGTCATTCGGTCAGGTTTACTACAAAACAGACATCCCAAACAAATATCTTGACGAAAACATATTCCTGAAAGAGAAGCCAGATACGACACGTCCGCCTTCGTTCGACCAGATCAAGCCATTATTGCCAGAGCCACATTGGCCCGCCAATCCCGATGCCATTAAATGCTACTGGTCAATTTGGGAACGTGAATTTGCCCATTTGCATCAGGTCACTCCCGAAAATGGATTTGTATCTCCCTATTTAGAACCGCCATTTAGTGGAGATATCTTTATGTGGGACGACTGCTTCGATATGATGTTTGGCAGTTATGGCCACCATGCGTTTAACTTTATTGGGACATTGAATGACTTTTACTGCAAACAGCATAAGGATGGTTTTATCTGTCGTCAGATCAGCATGTCAAATGGACAGGATATTTTCGAAAAATTTAATCCGGTCAGCACTGGCCCAAACTTAATGCCGTGGGCCGAATGGGAGTATTTTTTAAATTTTAGCGATACGAATCGGCTAAAAAAAGTATTTCCCCCATTGCTTGCCTATTATCAATGGTATATGACGTGGAGGTCCTGGCCGGATGGTTCTTATTTTTCGAGCGGATGGGGATGTGGCATGGATAATCAGCCAAGGCTTCCGAAAGGGGAAGGGTTCGATCCGCGCTTCAGCACGGGGTTTATGTCCTGGATAGATATAACCCTTCAACAAATATTTGTTGGCAAGATATTAATCCAGATGGCCGACGTGCTGGATCGCAAAGAGGATGTAAAGAACATAGAAACCGAAGTGGAAAAATTAACCACATATGTTCAAACAAATATGTGGGACGAAAAATCGGCATTCTTTTATGACCGGTACAGAGATGGCTCATTGAATCATTTAAAAAGTGTAGCTGGATACTGGGCTCTATTGGCAGGTGTTGTTCCTCCTGAAGATGTCGATAGATTTATCGCTCACCTTGATAACCCCGACGAATTCAAAAGAGCGCACCGGGTGCCGACCCTTTCAGCCGATGATCCCGGTTATGTTCCAGGGGGTGGATATTGGTGTGGGGCGGTATGGGCACCGACCACCTACATGGTATTGAGAGGACTTACAAAATATGGAAGAGATTCACTGGCGCATGACATAGCCTTAAATGATCTGGATAACGTGGTGAAAGTATTTACTGAAACAGGGACTTTTTGGGAAAATTACATCCCAGACGGAACGCAAGGAAGTGGCATGAAAGATTTTGTTGATTGGGATGGACTGATTCCTATTAATGAGATGATCGAGTATGTATTTGGAATTAGACCAAACGTCCGGGAAGGAATCATTGTATGGGATGTCCGCCTTTTGGATGAACATGGAATAAGGAACTATCCATTTGGCAAAGACGGATTGGTAAATCTCATTTGCAAAAAAAGAGAAAAGATAACCGACAAACCTCAAATAACTGTTTCTTCAAACGTGCCGTTTAAATTAAAGTTAATATGGGCTGATGGAAGTGAAGTAATTGATGTGACTAAAACACGTGATTGATATTATAATGTCAACTAACTTTAAAAGTCAGCGACTCCTCCTTTCCCACAATTTATTTCCGTCAGACTTTGCAAAACCTCTTGATTGGCTCCCACGTTGAGGACACACCATCCTGATTCGCTATGAAAAAATTTACGATGCTCGTCGGATTGCTGGCCTCCATTGCGGTGATCCACGCGACGGACCGTTCGAACACTGCACCCAAAGAGCCGATGAGCCCGTTCGGCATCGGCTCCGGCGCAACCGCCAGTCGCACAATTGAGACCCTGCAGACCTGGGCGCCGCAAATGCGGGACATCGGGATCACATGGTATCGGACCGGTGGAAATGCTGGTTGGGGTGACCTGCAAAAACCGGATGGCCAATGGCAGTGGGAGGAATTGGATAAGCACATGGCCTATTGGGACCACTTGGGCATCAAGTATGGCTTGCTTCTTTGGGGCCACAATTCCAAGGATGCCGGAGGGCTGCCGGTCAAAGGGATCAATGATTGGAAAACCTATGTCGAGAAGCTCGCTGAGCACGTAAAAGGGCGGGTCCAATGGTTAGAGGTTTGGAACGAGCCGCCGAACTTCACTGCCAAGGGCCAGACAGCGGAGGACTACGCCAAGATTGTTGCCGCCGCCTACGACGCGGCGCACCGGGTGGATCCAGGCTTCAAGGTCGGCCTCACCGCAAAGTCGGCGGACATCAACTATCTCGAGCATGTCATCCGTCGCGGAGCCAAGGACAAATTCGATTGGATTTCCCTGCACCCGTATGAAGTCCTCGGGGGCGTTTCGGACAACAAGGGTACAGAACCCCTTTTCATGCACATCGTGCCGACTCTACGGAAAATGCTGGCGGCGCAAGACCCGGCCAGGGCGAATGTGCCGATCCTTTTCACCGAGCTGGGATGCGATGCCGACCCGCCGGGGAAGGCCTATGGCAAGGGCCCGGACGGCGCCGCGCACGCCCTGATCAAGGCCTACACCTTGGGAATTGCGCAAGGTGTCACGCAAATACAGTGGTTTGAAGGGCGTGACGGCGACAGCGGACCGATGGGCCTGCTCGACGCCAGGAGCAATGCGCGCCCGGCCTATACGGCCTACGGGAACATGATCAAGCACTTTGGCGACCATCCCAAATACCTCGGCTGGGTACTGCTCAACGGGCGAGACTACGGCTTTGTGTTTGAGGGCGCCAACAGCATCGTGCTCTCGACCTGGGCGCCCAAGGGGGACCCCGACAGCGTGTATTTCGGCCAGGCGGTAAAAATCCTAGACCCGCTCACCGGAAACATCATTAACGCTCCCACCTACGACCTGACCGTTTCGCCCATTTTCGTGCTGGGCGTGCCGGAAAACCTGGTCGCACAAGCGAAAGAGAACAAGAACAAGCCCCTTCCTTGGGACGGAGATTACAGCAACGCGAAATCAATCTCCGTCTCTTACAGCGAGGACGGAAAGGCCATCGCCAAAGGATTGCATCCCACCTCAGGCGAAGACATTGGCCGGGCCGTGGTGCTCTATGGCGGCGGGTTCCGCGAGGGCTCTGTACCCGGGGGCGACGCGTTCATCGTGGACCCGAATTTTCTGTCCTATAAAACCGGACCAATCGAAATCAGTACAACTGTGCGTCGCAAAGATCCGGCCAAGTCGGTGTCTGTCACGCTGCGATACGAATATGACAATCCGCTGGATCCGGTGGGAATCGATCCGTTCAAGCAAATGCCGCCGAAGGAAATCACCGCAGGAGGTGGTTGGACGACGCTCACGTGGAAACTTGACGACGCGGAATTTAACAGCTACTGGGGTTACAATTTCAGCTTCAACGCTGGCAACTATTTGGTGAAGGACGTGACGGTGATGAAGCTTGCGGGCATGTAACCTACTTGGCATTCCATTTTCGGCCGCGATGGAGAAAATGGCTTCATTTCTCTGCGGATAGAGGTCAACCATCGGCTGGCCACAACAAGGAAGACTAACTAGTGTCTGGCCGGAAGCGCGAATTTTCGAAATAGTGCCCGCCGTGGATGGCCGGCGGTTTTCCACGCATATTTTCTGACGCCGTTTAACTCAACCTGTCCAAATCGCAGTGAGACTTTTCAACAAATTATTAAGCTTTCTATTGCCTTTCTATTGCTGAAGGGTGATGTTCCATTACCTATTGCTTGTCTTGGAAATGTTTTGCATGTTAGACTGTGACAATGATAATTCTGCGGTATTTACTAGTAATTGTGCTTGTTTTCGGTGTGTGTGTTTTGCGTTGCAACGGTACGCCTTCGACACCGGCTTGGATAACTGCGAGTGGCAGCGCAACGTCGGTGACTGTAAACTGGGGATCAAGCTCCGGTGCCACCAGTTATGAGATCTACCGCGGCACTTCCAGCGGAGGTGAGACGCTTCTGATAAGCG
>Ga0116114_1001053_pt1 | contig 15505 bp, 9 predicted proteins | sample June2015DPH_10_5_FD_89823 | JGI IMG/M metagenome (GOLD analysis project Ga0116114, IMG submission 89823) | Peatland microbial communities from SPRUCE experiment site at the Marcell Experimental Forest, Minnesota, USA - June2015DPH_10_40 | ecosystem: Environmental > Terrestrial > Soil > Wetlands >... | reverse complement strand
GAGTGCGAAATCGCCGCTGACAGCGATGGTGGTGATGTTCAACGTTGCGGTTCCGGTGTTGGTCACAACTACCTTCTTCGCCGGGCTGGTCGTACCGACGACCCTCTTGCCCCACTTCAGCGAGGTTGGATTAAAGCTGGCGACTGCCTGGCCGCCCGCCGGTGCCAGTACGTTGATCAGGCCGTCCCCGTTGGGACTGCCCCAACCGGTCACCAAATCGTAGCCGGTTACTGCAGGATACCCGTTGCTGCCGCTGGTGATGTCGTGGAAATCGGAGTCGTAGCTCGAGCCCACGCCGACATTGTAGATAGCGGGGTTGATGAACCCGATATTCCCATCGCCGTTGGCAGCCGCCTGTTGATTGGCCAGAGCCAAGTAGCCGGCCCACATGGGCGCGGCAAAGCTGGTTCCGCCGTATTCATTGGCCGTGCAGCTGGTTTGGTCGGCGCAAACGTAAAAGGTAAAATTCGCGTTGGCCGACACGTCGGGGGCGTTCCGATAGGTCGTGGACCCTTCGTTTTTCGAGTTAATTACACCCGATAGTTGCTGCCAGGCCGGAATCGGAATGTCGTCCGGCGCCCAATAACCGCCGCCGCTGTATTCCCACGCGGTTTCCGAAGCCCAGGGGCCACCCGCGCTTTTGGTCTCTAAGTCCGTGCCGCCGACGCTGGTGACGTACGCAGAGTCGCACGGCCAAGTTGGATAGTCGGAGTTAAATTCGGCATCGTCGCCGGACGCTTGAAAATAGTTCTGACCCTGCGTCGCCATCTTCTCGAAGTACGGATCGTCAGTACTGGGGTCCGACGGGCTCCAGATCCACGAAGCGCTCAAATTCAAAGGCAAGGGAGTGTCCGTTGACATCGCACCTAAAAGGGCGGTGTCGCTGGACCCAACGTACTCGTAAATTGTGGTTACCCCCGGGGCCATGCCCCCCGCCTGCGTGATGTCAATGGTCTGTTCCGTATCGTCACAGGACGGCTCAGTGCAGTTGATGCTGGTTCCATCGGTCGAAATGCCTGTGACCGCATAGGTTCTCGTTTGCTTGACGTTCTTGTAATAAGTGTTCACGTCGGCGATATCAAATCCGGCGTACTCCAGCAACCCGATGTTCTGACCGGAGCCGGTGAGAGCCGTGCCCCCGTAGTAGGCCGCCCTCATGTCGCTGCCGAGAAAAGAGTCGTCAGGGCCGGAGCCAATAGTGGCATTGGACTTCACTTTGAAATCTCTATGCACGAGCGCGGGGCGTGGAATCGAATAGTTGTCCAGGCCCGTGATGTGCCAGAGCTGGAACGGCAGATCTACCGAGGGCTCGCGGTCGGGAGCAAAGAATGTGCGGTTTTCCGTGGGATGCTGGTAGACACCCATGGTCACATGCAAGGCCTTCTCGATGGCCCCGACCGTACCGTTGAGCTGTACGTCGAAAGCATCGCGGGAGCCTTGAACCACTGTAAAGCCGCTCGCTTTCGCGAAGGCGATCAGGGCGTCATAATCTTCCTGGCTGGGACCAAAGCGCGCGGTAAACTCTTGCGGGGTCACGAACTGCTTGTAAGAGGAACTGGTAGGGTCGTAGAGGTCTTGCAGGAAATTTTTCAATTCTGGCTGATGGCGGAGCGCTAGAACAACGTCAAAGCGCATGGACTGGGTTGCGGGGAGTCGGTTGAGGGGTTTTGCCTCCCCATTGCGAACCGCATCACGCACATGACGCGTCAACAGGGTCTGGGACTGCGCCTGGCAAACGATATTCATGGCCGACACGATCGCGACGAGCATGAGCAGGGACACGCTTAATTTTCGAATCACGATTTCTCCTTTGAGATACATCCTGGAAGATCTTTATGGTCGTAGCACGGCGGCAGAACCCCACACTAAAATCCGCGACATGCCTGATTGAACACCGGAAACCCTCGCCCGGGGCGGTGAGGGAACTGAGGGAGGAGTATAACTCGTTTAGCGGAATCCCGACCAACAAAATTGCGAAATCATTCGGTTGACAAATATATAGTGCATCTTTGTGCACATTTGTGGGATATATATGCTCCCGCAGGATATCCCGCTACCGTGCGCCGTTTGCAGGCGAAGACGGTGCGCACCGTCGCCCTAAAACCGCTACGACGCTGCCGTTTCCGGGCTGGGCTGCACCGTCAAACTGTGCCGGCGAAGCACTCGGCGGCGCTGCGATTCCTGAAGGGGCGCGGCCGCGGCAATGGCGCAGAGTACGTAAAACAGGGCGGCGTTGGCCGGAATCTGCAGATTGAAATCGAGAAAGCTATGCACCAGGATTCCAACACAACCAAGCAGAGCTGCAACCGTCAGCGCGCCGCTCGCGGTCTCGGTCCAATTCTTAAGCTTGCCCGCCGCCCGGCGGAAGACCAGCACCAGAAACCAAATGGCGATGGAGAATCCGGCCAAGCCGGTCTCGACCAGCAGTTGCAGATAATCATTGTGTGCCTGGTTCACGAAGAAGTTGGTATAGAAACTGCGAAACCCCGGATACACGATCGGAAAAGCGCCGAGTCCCCAACCGAGGAACGGCCTCTTCATCAGCATCCGTAGACAGTCGCGATCGATGGCGAGGCGAAACCCTCCGTTGATCTCTTCGCGGGCTTCCGAGTGAATGCTCATGAGGCGCTGGGTGAGTTCGTTGCCACCGATCCAGACGAGAAAAACAATCACCACGGTCAGAAACACTCCGAGCATAAAAGGCTGTTTCCAGCTGCCTTCGCGCTTGCGAACCAGAAGCACGCCCAGCACGATCATCTGCGCGAGGAACGCCGCCATGCCTCCGCGCGAACCAGAAAGAAAAATACTTCCAGCCATCAACGCGGCGATCCCTGCCACTGCAATCTTGCGGTTGCCGTCCGTGAAGTGAGTTGCCGCCAGCACCAGCGGGAAGGGCAAGAGCATTTCCATCAGGCCGGCGTAATGATTGTGATTAACGTAGGGGCCATAGATCAAGCCCCCTTGCTCCAATCCCCAGATCCAGTAGAGTTTTCCATTCGGCGCCAAACCCTGCAACACTGCAAATGCAGCCACTACCGCGCCGTATCCGGTGAACAACTTGGCTATGAGTTCAAACTGAGAAGATCGACGCAGAGTCTGGGTCACGACGAACACTAGCATTCCGTAGGCGGCGTAGAGCAACAAGCGAGAGTAGGTCCCATGACGGTATGCGGTGGTTCCGGCGACCCACTGCACCAGCACCAGCGCAAAAAAGGCCGCCATGGGCCGGTAGAGCGGGTGATCGGAGAGATTGAGTTCGCGATTGATCCACTGGCGGTAGGCCCAAGCCGCCAACAGCAGCACGGCGCAACCTTCCAAGCCAAAAATGGACCAGGGCTCGACCGCTCCAAAAGCCAGCGGCCCCAGCAGCAGCACGACACAGGCGCCGAAAAGCAGGGTGTTGTTTGTAAGTCGCGCTTGCGAAACTTTAGCGACGGGCGCGGGCTCGGGCTGGGTTGCCAAGGCGGAACTCACGGGTTGTCCTTGGAAATGGATTTGGAATTGTTCGGGGAATCGTCGGCGGAATTATCGGGAGAGAGTTCGGGAGAAAGCTCGAAATCGTCCAACCAAAGTTTGCCGCGAATGGGAGAACCGGCGGGGAAGCGCTCGATCGCCAGCCGCAGCAGCGTGGTGGTGTTTGGGATCGTAATTTGCGAATGAACTTCCTTCCAGAAGTCGGCATCGTTGAGTGCGTCGCTGGCAAAGAGCGTCGCGCCCGTGTAGGCATCGCGCAGAACGATCTGCGGCCCGCCCGCTCCTTCAAATTCCGCCGACTTGTAGTAGGCGGAGAAGTCGTAAGTGGTCGCGCCGTGCACCGGAATCAGTTGTGAAATCCCGGCGTCGTTAATCCCTGGACCTTCGAAGGTTAGGAAAAGAGAGCGATGACCCTGATGGAAGTCGCTCGGATCGAGCAATGGCCGAACCCCAGTTCGATCGACGTACGTCCAGTCGAAACCTCCATTTAAAATGTCGAGGCTAAAATCGCCATTCACGACTAGGTTGTCGTCGGTGGGCAAGTACGCGGAGAGGCCAAGAACGTCCGCGCTTTGCTCCCATGCCGACATGGCGGCGTCGGGACGGCGCGCTTCAATAAGATAATTCACATACTCGTATAGATAGCGGCTCTGGAATTTCTCATGCAACTGGGTGAGCCGCTCCCACGTCTTGATGGTGCCCTCGGTTTCCTGTTTAGTCATCAACAAATGGAGAAAAGCAATCACGGAATCGGTCCGAGCCGGCACTACGTCGCGGAGGAGCGCGTCCGTATCCGGCCGCACGCGCCAGCATGCACGCAGGGAGGCGTCGACCAGCCCATTGTCGTTCGCGATGACAACCTGGAATTCGCGCAGGGCGCGGTCGATATCGCCGTCGATGAGAAAAAAGTTAGCCGCCTCCCACGCCACATCGGGCGCGGTCGGTTCCGCCTGCAACGCGCGCTCCAATGCGGTTCGTTGGCCCGTAAGGTCGCCGGTTACCTGATATGCGGCGGCCAGGTCGAACCAATAGCGGGCATCGTAGGGATTGAGCGTGACGGCAGTTCGAAGGCTGTCGATGGCGGACTGAGGATCGCCCGCGACAAATGCAAAGTAGCGCCCGAGGCGATGGCGATAGTCTGCGTTCCCCGGCGAGAGCCACACCGCGCGCTCGAGTTTGGGCAACTCCGGATGCGAAGCAAAAATGCTGGCAGCGAACTCTTTGCCGGTTAGAAAAAGGTAGACGCAGACGAGCAATGCCACGCCGGCAGCAAATTCCCAACGTTGCCGGTTTGAAAGTGGATTGGCCATGGTCCTGTTACCAGTCAGGTCTCGGAACCGACAGGCAACTTGTTTTCCTAAGCTCTCCCAAGGTTCGAAGAGTGTACCGCAATCGCGAGCGCGGCGAAAAACATTACTTCAAACCGCTTTCGGTTCCGCATCGTTCCCGGCGCTCGGAGGATCTTCCTGATAATACTGACCGTATTTCCCCTGATACTCGTAATAATAATAATAATCGGGGGAGGTCAGATCGACAGCGTTCAGGAGCACGCCGGCGATGTGGGCATTGACCTGCATCAATATATCGCGGGCGCGACGCAGCGCTTGTTTGGTGGTCTGGCCGGAACGAATTACCAGAATCGTGGCGTCGGCGCGAGGGGAGAGGACGACCGCGTCGGTAACGGAAAGTGTCGGGGGAGTGTCGATCACGATGTGGTCGTACATTTCGCGCAACTCGACGATCAAGTCCCGCATGTTGGAGGACGCCAGCAATTCGGCAGGATTCGGAGGCGGCGTGCCCGCGGGCATGATGAAAAGATTGGGCAGGATCGTAGAGGTCGTAATCGTTTGCTGCAGCGTGGCGCTTCCGGTCAGCACATTGCTGAGACCGCTGCGGGGGCCCATGCCCATGGTCTTGTGAACGCTGGGGCGGCGCAAGTCGGCATCCATGAGGAGAACCCGGACTCCCTTTTGCGCGAGCACGATCGCGGTGTTGATGCTGGTCGTGGTCTTGCCTTCCTGCGGACGCGCGCTGGTCACCATGATGACTTTCGGCGGCGCTCCCAGATTGGAGAGCAGAAGCGACGTTCGCAGCGCGCGATACGATTCCGCCATCTGCGATTGCGGTCGAACCTGGGTTACTAATTCCACCACTTCCTTCGAAGTGGTCAAAGCCAGTCGCTTGCCCGCGGGCCCATGGTTGCCTGACTTGGAGCCGAGCGGAATCATCCCGAGAGCGGGAAGAAGCGACAGCGCGGTTGCCTGCTCGGGAGTGCGGACCGTGTTGTCCATGTTCTCGAGCAGAAAGGCCAAGCCGACGCCGGAGATCACCCCCAGCACCAGCGCGAACAATAGGTTGCGCGGGATGTTGGGTTCGCTCGGAGAAGTAGGAACACGGGCCGCATCGATGATGCGGAAGTTATTGGAGCGCAATCCCGCGGTGACGCCCGCTTCCTTCAGTTTCTCCAACAATCCCTCGTAGAGGGTACGGTTGCTGTCCAAGTCGCGTTTCAGGATGCTGTATTCGATCGCACTCTCGTTGAGCTTATTCGCTTCCTGTTTTTGCTTCTCAAAGGAACCGCGCAACATCTCTTCGCGCTGCAAAGCGGCCAGGTATTGTCCCTTGAGGTGATCGACGGCCTTGTTGGTTTCCAATAGCAACTGGCGGTCAATCTCCTTCAGTTGGTTATTGAGTTGTTCGATTTTCGGATACTGTGGACCGAACTGGGTGCTGAGTTCGGCAACCTGGATCCTGAGACCGGCCTGCTGGTCGCGCAACCTGTCCAGAAGGCCGGAAGTGGCGACGCTTCCGCTTCCGGTGGTATCGGAAATGATCGCCGCGGCAACCGCCACCGGATCGTTGGACTGAGTCTGGCGATAGAGCGCTTCTTTCTGCATGCGGTCGGATTCAGCCTGGGTCATTTCCTTGTTAAGTTCGTCGAGCTTCTCGGTGATAATGTTCGTCTTTTCGTCCGTGCCCAGAATTTCGTGCTCTTTCTGGTAGCGTACGAGCTTCTCTTGCGAGGTCTCCACCTTCATCTGCAAGTCGACGAGTTGTTTCGAAAGCCAGTCGGAGGCCTGCATGGTGGATTCGAACTTGGTCTGGAAGTTCTGCTTGATATAAGTATCCGCCAGAGTATTCACGACACTGGCCGCGAGCTGAGGATCGGTGCTGGTGTAATGAATCTCCATGATTCGAGTGCTCGGAATAAGAGTCACATGGAGGTTGCCTCGAAAGCTTCCCAGCAGCGCCGAAATGTGTTTCGAATCAGACTGCAGCGGATCGGCGACCAGGTTGGCTTGCCTTTGATCGGAATGACCGCCAAACTCTGGGCGCTTATCGAGATTCAGTTGCCTGATCACCTGCAGCGCCATCAGATCGCTCTGCAGGATGCGGACCTCGGTATCCAGATCGGCTTGATCGTAGTAGTCCACCACCGGCGTGGAATCTTTGAAAGTAATGAGATTCGAATCGGCCTTATTGACGACGATCTGGCCTACCGCTTCGTAGATGGGAGTCTGGCGCAGGCTGGCGACGGCGACGGCCATGAAGATGCCCGCGATCACCAAGATGACCATCCATTTGCGCTTGATGAGAACGCGCATGTATTCGCGCAGCGTGGATTCCTGCGCCGGCAGCACGTTATAGAGTGCGGAGCCGACCGGCCTGAGGAATTCAGGCGACTCGCCCGCCAGCAACTCGCGCGATCCGTCGTTACTTCGTGGAACCAAGGGTCCCAATGACATCATTACTCCTTAGGCCGCCACAGGCTCGAGCGGTAGCGCGCGGCGTCCGACATGCAGGTCCCCGCTCCCGCCCGGCCTTCCCACCGAAAACCGGGCACTCAGAAGCGGACTGTTATGAGGATTTTGCCTGATTCTAGCATCTCGGGAGTGAGACGCAGGCAAAATTTACTTAACCACTCTTATCCCCCGGCGCCAGTTGAACTGCAACCTGCGGACGATGTTCCAAGCCGGAGCCACGCGATAGTTATTGTTGGGGTCGTTTTCCGCACAATCTACAATGAACCAGTTTTTTGCTGTTCCGATTTTATGTTGCTAACCTCTACACACTAGAAATGCACGCTGACAAAAAGACCAACGCTTCAATTTTGCTCATCGCGGCCGCAGGCCTAAGTTGTGCCTTTCAACTTTTCTGGTTCGGCTCGCGGTGCTTCAACCAAATCGACTACGACGGCATGGCCTATGTGGGAATAGCCCGTCACCTTCGCCTGGGCGAATTTCACGCAGCGATCAACGCATTTCGCAGCCCTCTATTGTCCTGGTTGATAGCAGGAGCCACCTTCAGAGGTGGGGACTACTTGCATACCGGTAAGCTCATCAACATCGGAGCCTTCCTGCTGTCTGCGGCGTTACTCTATGTGCTTACGGAGAAGCTGTGGCATTCAAGACTGGTCGCGGCGCTGGCGGTTCTATTGTTTGTGCTGGGTCGTGGTCTCGCCGCCTGTGCGGTGCAGATGATTACTCCCGATTTCCTTTTTGCTGCGCTGGCGCTCCTCTACTTTATCGTCCTTCTGCGTTGTCTTCGCAATGACCGTTGGAAAGACTGGTTTTCTCTGGGTTTTGTTCATGGCCTTGCATTCTTGGCAAAAGCGTTTGCTCTGCCTTGGCTGGCGGTCTGTACTTTGCTCGCTTTGGGCTCGTCCGGCAAACCTCTGAAGACGAGAGTTGCGCAGCTTGGCTTGGCAGCATTGATTCCCGTGTTAGTGGCGGCGGGATGGGCTACGGCGCTGCACTCAAAATACGGGGTGTTCACAACCGGCAGCCAGTTCAAAACGAATCTTCTTCAATGGACGTTGCATGCGTATAGCGACCACCATGACACAACCTACGCCCTTCTGACAGATACCACGAAGGAAGTCGACGAGTATGTCGTGGATGACCCGATGCCGCCGGGTTCGTGGCCGTGGGATTATCCCGTCAGAATGAGGCAGGCGCTTCCCAAGATGATCCTTGCCGAAGGACGGAATATCCCTCAAGTGCTCAAAGAAATGATTGTCGTCGCAACTCCGGGCGGACTGATCGCCTTTATGACCATGCTCGCAATTGTCGCGTTTCGGAGACTTCAGTATCCCGTGGAATGGCGATTTTTGTTTGTCGTCGCAGCCAGTGCGCTCAGCTTGGTACTGGCATACTCAATGTTGGTATTTGACAGACGCTATTTGTTCCCATTGATGCCTTTGATACTGGCCATCGCTGCACGCTTCTTGATCCCTGATCGTGAGTTTAATCATGATAGTTGGCGAAAGCTGAATATTTTGCTGGTCATTCTCGGCATAATCGCTGCGATGGTCTACCCTTCTTCTCCGTTTCGCCAACTTACGCGGGATTTTCAGGACAGTTGCTATGATGCCGGCAAGCGGTTGCGAGCGCACCCGGGTTCCAGCGTAGTAAGCATCGGGTCTGGACCCTATCCCGAGCACGGCGTCGGATGGGAGGCGGGTTACAAGGCCAGTTTCTTCGGTGGGCGGAAAATCATCGCGACTATGGATTCTTTACCAAACTCAACTCAATTGAGCAGCCTCGCCCTTGACATCCTAAAAGCATCTCCTGATGCCATACTCGTGTGGGGCAATCCGGATGACCCGAGATGCACAGGTTTGCTGCGCAGCCTCGTACTTCAATATCCGGACAATTCACGCGAGAAGATTATCGATTCTTCCCTTGGGGAGGTCGGGGAAGTGCTGTTCGTGACGCGGTGATTAGTTTTGGATCTGATTGCTGCCTCTGCTTGGAGGCCGGTATACGGGCCGGATATTTCTAATCTGGCACCAATACCCGCGACAAGTCCTCAGCTATACTGTTGAGCACAAGAACCCGAAAAGGTGAAGATTCTTCTGGACTCCGGAACCAAGGCTAGTCTGACGGCGTCCCGCCGCCTAATTCGACAGAACGAGGATTTTGAGGAATAAGAATGGTGAATTGGTCGCAGGAATCGATACTGGTGACGGGCGGAACCGGGTCTTTCGGGAAGAAGTTTGTGGAGATCATGCTGCGCGATTACCAGCCGCACCGACTGGTAGTTTTCAGCCGCGACGAGTTGAAGCAGCATGAGATGAGGACGGCCGGCTTCGATCATCCCAGCCTGCGTTATTTCATCGGAGACGTTCGGGACGTGGAGCGCTTGAAGCGGGCGCTCTCGGGCGTGACGGTGGTCGTCCACGCAGCGGCCCTCAAACAGGTGCCGGCTTGCGAATACAACCCGTTCGAAGCGATCCAGACAAATATCATGGGCGGCCGTAACGTAATTGATGCGGCGCTTGATCAGGGCGTGCGCCGCATCCTGGCGCTCAGCACCGACAAGGCGGTGAATCCCATCAATCTGTATGGCGCCACCAAGCTGTGCGCGGAGAAAGTGTTTGTGCAGGCGAACGCTTATGCGGGTGCGAAAAATACGCGCTTCAGCTGCGCGCGCTATGGGAACGTCGTAGGCAGCCGCGGCAGCGTGATTCCGGTGTTTCTGGAGCAGCGGCGACGCGGGAAGATCACGATTACCGATCCTCGCATGACTCGATTCTGGCTGACGCTGGAACAGGGCGTGAAGTTTGTGATCCGCTGCCTGGAACAGATGCACGGCGGCGAGATTTTTGTCCCCAAGATTCCCAGCATGCGACTGCTGGACCTGGCCGAGACCGTTGCTCCCGGCTGCCAGGTGGAGTACATCGGGATTCGTGCGGGAGAGAAGTTGCACGAGGTGCTGGTCTCGGAAGACGAGTCACGGCAAACGCTTGAGACAGAAGATATGTATGTGATTCAGCCGGCGCATCCGTGGTGGAAGTCGGAAAACTGGGTGAATGGCAAGCCGCTAGCCGAAGGCTTCCGGTATTCGAGCGATACCAACGAGCGCTGGCTGACGCGGCGCGAACTGGAGGAACTCGTGGCGCCTGAAACCAGCGCTGCCGAGGCGGTTCCGACGTCGGCCTGACATGAGTGCCTTGCCTACAAAACTGGAAACGCTTGCCATCCATGGGGGTACGCCCGTGCGGGAAAAGCTGTTGCCGTACGGACGGCAAAGCCTGGATGACGCAGATATCCAGGCTGTAGTTGATGTTCTAAAGTCGGACTGGCTGACCACGGGACCAAAGGTTGGTGAGTTCGAAGAACGGTTTGCAGCTTGGATCGGGGCGCGGCACGCGGTCAGTTTCAGTTCGGGCACGGCCGCATTGCATGGTGCGGCTTTTGCCGCCGGACTGGGGCCCGGGGATGAAGCGATCACCACCCCCATGACTTTCTGCGCAACCGCCAACTGCATTTTGTACCAGGGTGCGATGCCGATCTTCGCCGACGTCTCGCCCGACACGCTCAACCTTAATCCTGAGGAAGTTGCCAAAAAGATTACTTCGCACACGAAGGCCATCATCGCGGTCGATTATGCGGGGCATCCCGCTGCGGTTGAAGAATTGGGGCAGTTGGCGCAGGCACACGGGCACGGACAAGGACAAGGACAATGCCCGGTGCTGATTGAAGACGCCTCGCATGCGCTCGGCGCGGAATACCGCGGGAAACGCGTCGGTAGCATTGCCGACATGACTGTATTCAGCTTTCATCCGGTGAAGCACCTGACCACCGGGGAAGGTGGCATGGTTGCGACCAACGACGCGCGACTGGCCGAGACGCTGCACCGTTTTCGCAATCACGGTATCAGCAGCGAAGCGCGCGAGCGGCAGGAATCCGGGCAGTGGTTTTACGAGATGGTGCTGCTCGGCTTTAATTACAGGCTGACCGACATCGCCTGCGCTCTGGGATTGTCACAGTTGGAAAAGCTGGCAGCAAACCTGACGCGGCGGCGGGAGATTGCTGCGCATTATGCGGCGGCATTCCGGGATTTGCGGGCGGTTGTCATCCCTACCGTGCGCGCGGACGTGAATCCGGCGTGGCACTTGTATCCAATTCGTCTGAACCTGGAAGTTCTGGCTGCGCGACGAGGAGAAATCTTTCGCGCCCTGCGCGCGGAAAACATCGGCGTGAATGTTCACTACATCCCAGTGCATCAACATCCGTACTACCGCCAGCACTTTCAGTCCAAGGAAAGTTTTCCGGTGGCCGAAGACGCCTATGAACGGCTGATCAGCCTGCCCATGTTCCACTCCATGACGGCGCAGGATGTGGCCGATGTGACTCACGCCGTGAATAAAGTTGTGACTTACTATCAGGGGAAATGCGACGGGAGCGGTGAGCGCTCGGATTTGCTCGAGACCAGGCAGTCACACTGAGCTATGCCCGCCTACCAGGCCGTCCAACCGCCATCCACTGCCAAATTGATTCCGGTCACGTAGGAAGAAGCATCCGACGCCAGAAACAACAAGGGCCCCTGAAGTTCCGAAGGTTCTCCGGTACGGTGCATTGGATTCTTGGCTTTGAGCTGACCGTGAAACTGGGCATCCCGCTCCAGATATTTTGCGCTGGGAAACGGTCCCGGACTGATGCAGTTCACCCGAATCCGTTGGCTAGCGAGATGACAGGCTGCATAACGCGTAAGCTGGATCAGACCCGCCTTGGCCGATCCGTAATACGGAGGACTATTGGCTCCGCTCGTTCCATAAATTGAGGGATCCGGACTTACGCTGCCATACATCGATGCAATGTTGATCACCGACGCGCCCGCCACCCTTGAAGCTCCCGCACTCTTCAGCAAGGGAATCGCCGCCTGGAGAAGCTGAAACGCCGCCACCACATTGACCCGGTAGAGTTGCTCAAAGTCCCGAGCGGTGGCGCTATCAATCGTGCCTGGCATGCCTGCGCTGGCATTGTTGACCAGCACATCCAGCCGGCCGTGTTGCTCGCCGATCAGGCCGATGTGGCGGCGAACCGCAGTTTCATCGGTCACGTCAAAACAAGCCACCGACGCGCTTAGACCTGCATTCTTCAACTCGGCAACAAAAGCCTCAAGAGCATTCTGCGTGCGTGCGTTCAATACCACGTGAGCGCCCGCGGAGGCGAGTGCCTTGGCCATGGGTCGGCCCAGCAGGCCGGTCGCCCCCGAGAGAAAAGCGACCCTGCCATCAAGGCGAAACATCGATAACGGATCCTCATTATTGTTATCGGTACCGTTTGCGTTACTTTGCAGATTGCTCATGGACAACTTTCCATTGGGATGGATTCAAAAGACCCTCTGGCGCTTTCGGCGTCAAACTCTCCAGTTCGCCGCACTGCTCCGGGTTCAGCTTGGGCAAACAGAACAATCTCAGATTCTCATTCAACTGCTCCATCGTCTCCGAACCCACGACCACGCTCGTGATCCAGGGTTGCGAGCGAACATAAGCAAGACACAGATCCGTCAGACTCTCGCGCTCGAACTCGGCCGCCAATCTTCGGAGCTGGCGCAAGCAACCTGCTGCATCGAAGTCAGCCGATGAGGGCCAGGATTCCGCCGGTGCGACCAGAAGTCCCTGCAGCAGCGCGCTACGGGCATGTACCACCACATCCGGACGCCCCGCCAGTGCCCGATCCACGCCCATTGCCTTCCAGCGCCAATCCAGAACGTTCATCGGAATCTGTAAATGCACGATCGCTGGATCCTGCGAGAGTTCGAGCGCTTCGCCGGGCTCATAGACCGAAGCCCCCAAAGCACCAATCGTTCCCTCGTCGCGCAATTCCAAAAGCCGGCGCCAGACCGCGCCTCCCCAAGCGTTGTGGTGGTGGGGGCGATGCAACAACAACGTCGAGAGCTTTGTGACTCCCAGCGCTTCGCAGGAGCGTCTCACACTGTCGTCAACCGCGGCGCGAACTTCACTCGCGACCGCATCATGCGTCAACGACGCGAGAGGATCGAGCTTGGTGATTACCTCAACCCGCGATCGCCAGGCTCCGCTGAGTGCATCGCCCAGAACTTCTTCCGCCTCGCCATAGCCGCGAGCCGTATCCAGCGCCGTAACCCCATGAGCGATTGCCGCGTGCACCATACGAATCGCCAGCGGTCGCGCAGGTTGCCCTGCTCGGTTCACGATTCCATACTCCATCCCCAGTTGCGCGGTGCCGAGCGTCAACTCACTGTGGATTCCTCCCGAAGAAACGCGACAGGGCACGCGAAACCCTGGTTCGCCGGGAAGAAGCGCTAGCTTCTTCGTCAGCGCAAACCACCCGATGTGAACCGGATCGGCCACGGCCTCAAACAAGCGAACCATCCTCTGATAGTCCTCTTCATCATCAATGGTGCAGCGCAGGTGGCTGAAGTCAGCTGCGCCGATCACCTGGGGCGTGTGAATCATCACCGCGCAATTCCGTCGGATCCACGGGGTCACATGCTCGCGATCATGCGGACTGGTTGCAAGTGCGTGCGCCCGTCGCAGCGTCGCAACCGTAAAAGCCTCTCCACCCACTCCGTGTGGAAGTCGGCTCTGCGGAAATTCTTGCGAAGAATACTCCGCGCCCGACCCGGCAAAACCCAATACTAATTCTTGCACCAAACTGCCATCAGGAACCACATTGTCGCCCGTTAGCCGAACCACAACGCAATCCTCGGGCAGTTCCGCCACTGCCAGAGCATATCGCGCCAGCACATCCTCCAAGGGTCCGCGCACTACACGGATTTCATGTTGGCCCAGGATATTGGCTAGAGCATCATCGGAAGGCTCGGACGACGTAGCTACTATGGTCTCGCTCCCGAGGTTGGCCGCCCGCAATGCGGCCAGCACGGCGCTGGGATATCCGCCGACCGGCAACATTGCTTTCCCCGGCAGGCGGCTGCTGTTACTCCGCGCCTGCATGATGATGACCGTTTTCATCGTGATTTGCGAAACCGGATTGTACACCTGAATCGAGGACGGCAAACGTCCGCAAAGTAGTCCTGTTTTCCGCGTAACTTCGGACAGGACCGAGGATTTAGAAATTGATTCGGGAGGTTTGTATCCATCTCCGGAACCCGTGATAGCATCGGCTGGAACGAGGTGCTGGTGGCGATTGAAGAGACTGCAAAAGAGGCGATGAAACCAGGCGCACTTCTGATTCGTGCCGATGCCAGTCTCGCGATAGGAACTGGACATGTGATGCGCTGCCTGGCCCTGGCCCAAGCCTGGCAAGACGCCGGCGGCACGGCAAGTCTTGCCGTGGCAGAGCTGCCGGATGGGCTTTCGCCGCGTGTGACCACGGAAGGGGTCACTGTGAGCCGGGTTCGTGCCACCCCGGGCGGTCCCAAGGACGCTGCTGCAACGATTGCATTGGCTCACCGGCTGAGCGCGGATTGGGTTGTGATCGACGGCGATCGCTTCGGCAGTGATTTTCTGGAGACGGTTCACGCCGCCGGCTTCCGAGTGCTGCTGATCGATGATTTCGCCGACCGGAAATCTTTTCCCGCCGATCTGATCGTGAATCCGGATCTTGACGACGATGGAGACGTGTATCGAAAACGAGGCGCGACCGCAAAATTGTTGATAGGCCCGCCGTACGTTTTGCTACGCCGCGAGTTCAGGCAGGAAACTGAAACAAGGGAGATTCGCCACACCGGCAAGAGGATTCTCGTAACCCTCGGCGGCAGTGATCCGGAAAATCTGACGCCAAAAATCGCGAATGCTCTGGCACACTGCTCCGATCTTGAAGTTACAGTAATAGCGGGAGCCGGCTACGACAAGGGACATGAGCTGCGAAAGCTCAGGGCGAGCAATCTCCAAGTCGTATTCAACCCTCCAAATATGGCGCAATTCATGAAGCACTCTGATCAGGCGATTATTGTCGCCGGCGGAACGCTGTGGGAGCTGCTTTCCATGGGTTGTGCGGTATTGAGCTATTCGAGAAATATTATGCAAGCGCATGTAATACAGGCCTTGTCTCATCGCGGTGCGGTGGTAGACCTGGGTGAGACGCGCCACTTTGACCAGGCAAAGCTGGTGGCCGCGGTGAAAGAGCTGGTCGATTCGCGCCGGGTGCGCGAGCGCATGAGAAACCTGGGCCGCACGCTCGTCGACGGCTTGGGAGCAACACGGGTGGTCGAAGCGGCCCGTCGATCAGGAGGGCAAGGCACGGCCGTCATGCTTCCCATCGCTCCTTCGGAACGGGACGAGTTTCTGCGCATGGCG
>Ga0116114_1001050_pt1 | contig 15529 bp, 17 predicted proteins | sample June2015DPH_10_5_FD_89823 | JGI IMG/M metagenome (GOLD analysis project Ga0116114, IMG submission 89823) | Peatland microbial communities from SPRUCE experiment site at the Marcell Experimental Forest, Minnesota, USA - June2015DPH_10_40 | ecosystem: Environmental > Terrestrial > Soil > Wetlands... | reverse complement strand
TTTTATGCGCGGCAGGACTTTGAACGACGCCTTCGTGATTCTTGACGAGGCCCAGAACACCACGAGCGAGCAGATGAAGATGTTTCTGACGCGACTGGGCTTCAACTCCAAAGCAGTGATCACGGGTGACATCACCCAAATCGATCTCGATGGGAGACGTTTCGGCCTCGTCGAAGCGATTGAGGTGGTTTCCAGGGTGCCGGGTATCTGTTTTGTTTACTTTACGGAGCGGGACGTGGTCCGGCACACCCTGGTGCAGCGCATCATCCGCGCCTACGAGGAATACGACCAGGTGCGCACCGCGGCCGCGGCGAACAACAAGAACCACAAAGGAGTCGTCACCCAATAAGCTTTCCATCTTTATCACGGCAGAACCATTGATCCTTAATCAGCAGAGCAAGTACATTGTCAGTTCTTCCCGGCTGGGGGAATTTGTGCGGGAGCTCAGGCAGGCGCTTCGATTGGGCAGGCGAGATTGCAACATTTGCTTCGTAGACGACAGGCAGATCAAGCGATTGAATTTGCTCTACCTGGGCAAGAATCGTGCGACCGATGTCTTATCTTTTCCTTGGATGGCGCAGCAGAGGCAGCTACCCCAGCGACCAGGAAGCGAACGTGCTCGATCGCGGTACACCCGCCGGAGCGCCAATGAACGCGCGGCGTGGGAGTTCAAGAACTTCCTCGGCGACATCGTCATTTCCGTCGACACGGCCAAAAGAAACGCGCGCCAAGAAGGACACTCAACCCTGAACGAGATGCGATGGCTTATCTTGCACGGCGTCCTCCACCTGCTGGGCTACAATCACGAACGAGATCATGGCGAAATGAGCAGGCTGGAGGTTGCCCTGCGAAGCCGGCTGGGTATTTCGGGAGACTAGGTCATGCTCTTCCTTTGCTCCCCGTAAGGGGAGCACCTTGAGTAGCCGTGGGTGAAACCCACGGACAGGAGCGTATCAAGCGAGACCCGGCCCTGAAAGGGCCGAACCGCCTTGGACAACCCCTTACGGGGTTGGGCAGTCTTTCAGGCGAACGCCCACCGTGGGCTGGCGCCCACGGCTACTCACGGTGCACCGCTTCGCGGTGAGAACATGTTCGTGGGTCTGAGGCGAACCCTCGGTAGCGTATGGATCTCGGAACCATCCTGATCACACTTGTATGGCTGATCGTTCTGGCCGCCCTTCTGGTGGCCGGGTCGGTGGCCTCTTATTTGAGGCTGCTGATGCGCCGCCTGACTGCCGTGAGCGCCAGGAAGCTGTTTCGTCCTGGCGAGGGAGGGCGTATCACCATCGACCGGGAGCGTGTTGGGGTCTCGATTTCCGCCCTGCACGGCGCGGCGATGCACTTGTTTGCCGTGGGCGTGACCGCGCTGCTGGTCCTGCGCCGGCCGGATCACCTCTGGGGAAACATCGGCGCTGCTGTGGTCATAGTCCTGACCGCGGTGGCCATAGCCGACCAGCTCATACCTTTCCTCCTGGTGGCGCGCCATGACGAGCCGGAGGTCATCTTGGAGCTCTGGATGCCCGCGGTGCGACGGCTGGTTTACCTGGCCTTGCCGCTCACTTTCCCCATCCTCATTTCAACCACCATGAGCCGCCTGTTGGAGTCCACGGAGCAGGAACCGGAGGCCCCCAGCCCGCAGGAGAACCTGCAGGAGTTTATTGAAGTCGGTGAGCAGGAAGGCTTGCTCGAAAAAGGGGAGGGTGAACTCGTACAGTCGGTCGTCGAATTCGGGGACAAGGTCGTACGCGAGGTGATGACGCCGCGCACGGAAATTGCCGCCATCGAGGTGAATGCCCCGGTCGAAGACCTTCGCAAGCTGTTCCGCGAAAAGCGCCTGACCCGATACCCCGTCTTTGCCGGGCAGTTGGACCATATCGAGGGCATCGTGAGCGTTCGAGACCTCATGGAGTTGCCACCCGAAGAGCAAGCCCGGGTCACCATTCGCAGTTTGATCAGGCCTGTCCCATTCGTTCCCGAAACGCGCCACATCAAAGACCTGCTGAAGGAACTGCAAAAATCCACCACGCAGATGGCTATCGTCATCGACGAATATGGCAGCGTCGCCGGGCTGGTGACCATCGAAGACATGCTGGAAGAACTCGTTGGAGAAATAAAAGACGAATACGAGATCCACGCCCAGGATATCGTCAAGGAGTCGGAGCATTCCTACCTCGTGTCGGGTCATACCGACCTGTCCCAGATCAGTGATGAATTGCATGTCCCCGTCCAAGCTCCAGGCTACTCCACGGTGGCGGGGTTGGTGCTGGCCCAACTCGGTCACGTTCCCGTTCCCGGTGAGAAAGTGGAGAAGAACGGGTTGACCATCGAAGTGCTGGAAGCTAACAAGCGGACAGTCTTAAAGGTCCGCCTGATTCTGTCTCCGGAAGCCACAAAGCCTGCTGAGAACCATGGCGGATCAGACTAAATCCGGATTCGTGGCCGTGGTGGGAAGGCCGAACGCCGGAAAGAGCACCTTGGTGAATGCGTTGGTTGGAACCAAGGTCTCCATCGTCACGGCCGTGCCGCAAACCACTCGCAATCGGATTCTTGGGATCGTAAACCGGCCCTCCGCGCAAATCGTGCTCATGGACACGCCCGGAATCCACAAGCCGTTTTCGCGCCTCAATGACCAGATGATGAGCTTCGTTCGCCAGGCGCTCGCGGAGCGGGACTTGGCGGTGCTGATTGTTGATGCCTGCGAGCGGTTCGGCCATGGAGACGAGTTTGCTTTGGGACTGCTGAAAGAATACGCTCCGCGGTCGATTTTGGCCCTCAACAAAATCGATCGAATCAAGAAGCCCAAACTTCTGCCCCTGATGGAGCGCTACTCACAGTTATACAATTTCGAGGAAATCATGCCTATTTCCGCCCTCCGGGGAGAAGGTCTTCCGGAACTTCTGGACGCCATCGTGTGCTTGCTCCCCGAGGGCCCGCAATACTTCCCGCCCGAAATGTACACGGATCAGCCGGAACGCTTCCTGGCATCTGAGATCGTTCGCGAGAAGGTCATCCTTCACACCCGGCAAGAACTTCCCTACGCGACCGCCGTCGTCATCGACGACTTCGAGGAAGGCGAAACCATCACGCGTATCCACGCCAGCATCGTGGTGGAGAGGGATTCGCAGAAACCCATCATTATTGGCTCGGGCGGCGACATGCTGAAGCAGATCGGCACCGAGGCCCGCCGGGAACTGGAAAGATTGTTCCCACCTAAAGTCTTCCTGGAACTCTACGTTAAAGTCGAACCCCACTGGCGCGATGTGACGCAAATGGTCGCGTCCCTCGACTACCGCAATGAAGGGTAGACACACGCATGATCTACGCTACGGTCCTCATCCTGATTGTTCTTGTGCTACTCACGGTCAGCGTGACCCGCATGGTAAAGCTCAAGACGCATGCAGGTTTCATGGTGGCGGACCGCAGACTCTCGGCGGCGGTGTTGGTCTTCACCCTCTTGTGTTCGTGGATCGGAGCTGGAAGCCTTTTTGGCGGCGCGGAGTTCGCTTATCGCAAGGGTCTGGCATCTTTATGGTTGCCCGCGGGTGGTTGGGCAGGTTTGCTAGTGGTCTATTTCATTGCCGGACGTGCTCGGGCGTTCGCGCAATACACCGTCCCTGATCTGTTGGAGGTCAGGTACAGTCCGATTGCACGCGTTTTAGGGACACTCTGCATCATCGTTTCCTACACGGCCATCGTCAGCTACCAGTTCCGCGGTGGCGGGCGAATTCTAAACCTCGCCTTCGGAGTCAGCGAGAGGACCGGAACGTTCATCCTGGCAGGGTTCGTCATCCTGTTTACAGCGCTGGCGGGAATGTCGTCGGTCGCTTACACGGACGTGGCGATTGGGCTGCTCGTTACGGCCGGCTGCGTCATTGCCTTGCCGGCGATGCTTGTGCGCGTCGGCGGGTGGACCGCAATGCACGCTGCGTTGCCTCCGAGCCACTTCACGTTTCGGGGTGGAATGGGGTGGAGTGAAGTGCTGGGCTACTTCTTTCCGACTTTCACGCTGATGGTGGGGAATCAGAGTTCCTACCAGAAGTTCTTTTCTGCCCGCAGCGAGCGGGACGCCCGGCTTTCAGTGCTGGGCTGGATCGTTGGGACGTTGTTCCTGGAAACGATTATCGTGCTGCTGGCCATGGTGGGGGGAGTGCTGTTCCACAAAGAAATCGAGTCGGGCGCACTTCCCGCTTGGGGGATCGTGCCTTACGCGGCGCGCCATGGTGTGGCGCCGCTGGTGGGCGCCATTTTTCTGGGCGCGGTGTTTGCCAAGGTGCTGTCAACGGGAAACAACTACCTGTTCTCTCCAGCCACGAACGTGGTTCATGACGTTTTCCAACGCTTGTTTCGCAAGAGTGCGGGCGATCGCACCTTGCTGCTTTTTTCACGGATCACCGTGGTGGTTCTTGGAGTGGTCGCATTGGCTCAAAGCTTCCAGCCCTCGGTTCTGGCCACGGCTGTTTATGCTTATGACGTATATGGCGCGGGGCTGACACCGGCCGTCGTCGCCGCTTTCTTTTGGAAGCGTACAACCACTGCCGGGGGGCTTAGCTCGATTGTCGCGGGTACGGTTGTGGCGGTGCTGTGGAAACTGTTCGGGTTAGATGCGCACGCGCCGATGATTTTTCCTGCCCTGGCGGCCTCGCTGTTATGCCTGATCGGCGTGAGCCTGCTCACCGCCCCGCCGCGCGCGGAACAATGGCGACCGTTCTTCAAAGAGCAGTGAGCCGGCGCGGCGGGACGAGTGACAAGTGACGAGCGTGAAGGGGCTGCCAGCAGTCCGCTATCAGCTTTCAGCACACGGACTTACACCGCTAGACCTCAAGTGATTGTTGAAGGAAGAAGAGCAGTGATGAGTGACCCGACGTGGCGGGACGAGCAGGAGGCCCTTGGTAGAGGGTACGGACTCCACTCCGTAGTCCCGTTGTTTCGACGGACTACGGACCACGGACCACTGACAACTCAAGTGAGGGAAAATGGAATTCGACCAGATTCAATCGACGCTTCGGGAAAACGGGCTCGACGGCTGGTTGTTTTACGACCACCATCGTCGTGACCCTATTGCCTATCGAGTACTGAAGATCAATCCGCCCATGTGTACGCGGCGGTGGTATTACCTGATTCCAGCCGAGGGAGAGCCGAGCAAGCTCATTCATCGTGTGGAGAGACAGAACCTGGCAGGTTTGCCTGGGCGAGAGTTCGAGTACTCCTCCTGGAAGGAACAACACGCGGGTCTGAAGAAGATTCTGGAAGGCAAGAGCCGCATCGCGATGCAGTATTCGGCCCTGAACGACATTCCTTATGTGGGTCTGGTGGACGCCGGGACGATTGAGCTGGTGAAGAGTCTGGGCGTGGAAGTGGTTTCGTCGGCTGACTTGGTCCAATTGTTTGAGGCACGCTGGTCGGAGGATGCGCTGGCGTCGCACCTGGCGGCGGGCAAGGTGGTGCACGCCGCCGTCCGCGCGGGTTTCGCCGCCATCCGGGATGCCGTGTGCGCTGGAAAGGGAATCACGGAGTACGATGTCCAGCAGGAAATGCTACGTGTCTTTGAGGGCGGCGGCGTGGTGGCGGATGAGGGGCCTGTTGCGGCGGTCAACAGAAACACTGCCAATCCCCATTACATGCCGATGCGTGATGGTTCGTTGCCCATGGGTGCCAATGATTTCGTCCTGCTGGATGCTTGGGGAAAAATGGACAAGCCTGGCGCGGTTTATTTCGACATCACATGGACAGGCTTCGTGGGTGCGGAGGTCCCGCGCCGTTACGCGGAGGTCTTCGAGATTGTGCGGGAAGCGCGGGATGCCGCAGTGGACTTTGTTCAGGCCTCAATGAGGAGCGGGCGGACGATTCACGGGTCTGAAGTGGATGACGTGGCCCGGGGGATTATCAACCGCCGGGGATATGGGCAATACTTCGTTCATCGGACCGGGCACTCCATCGGCGAAGATGTGCACGGTAACGGGGCCAACATCGATAACTTCGAGACGCGCGACACGCGCCAGATAATTCCCCGAATCTGCTTCTCCATCGAGCCGGGAATTTACCTCCCGGAGTTCGGCGTGCGCAGCGAGGTGAATGTGTTCATCGAGGAATCGGGGGCGCGGGTGACAGGTGAAATTCAACCGGCCGTTGTGCCCATCCTTGCCGCAACATACTGAGGTGTGTTAATTTCGCTAGGAAGGGAATTGCGCTCCCAGGCTTTGGAGTTGCTGGTGCGGCGTGGGACATAGACTTATGGCTGTAAAAGTCGTCCAGGAAGGCACTGCTAATGCCAAGCCCAAGGCTGCCGCCAGCCACCCACCGATCATCACGTTGGTGCGGCTGTGCGTCGCGGCATGGCTCGTCCCGGGGTTGGGTCACCTGATGCTGGGAAGGAAATGGCGGGCGCTGATCCTCTTCGCCTCGATCAGCGTAATGTTCGTTCTCGGTCTTGCGATGCAGGGGCAATTCTTCTCGACCAGTTCCGGGTCTTACCTTCAAACCCTGGGTTATTACGGCGAATTGTGCGTAGGCTTGGCGATGCCCGGCGCCAGGTTTTTCGGTTATTCGGGCGGTGATCCGTTCTCCGTCAGCTCCGACTACGGGACTGCATACCTCGTGGCCGCGGGCATGCTCAACGTTCTTGCGGTGCTGGACTGCTACGATATTGCCATGGGACGCAAGACCTAAGGAATTGAATCATTGATTCATTGACCCAATGACTCAATGAGAAAATGATTCAATAATTGCAATGGCTTTGACACACTTTCCCGCTCTCGTTATATTCTCCTTCCTGGTCGCCGTGGTGTTCGGGGTTCTCGCCAAGGAAGCGCCTCGCGAGCGATTTGTTTACGCCGCAAAGGTTTTTGGCGCGTTTGTTGGCACCGCCCTTGTGCTAGGGTGGTTGATGTATTTCTTTCCCAGGTAGTTTCGACCTGATGCTTACCTACACACAGATTGTCTTTAATGGCGCCATGGCCTTGCTGATGGGGCTGCTGATTGGCATCGAGCGCGAGCACGCCCAGAAGGACATCCCCTTGATCGCGGGGATCCGGACTTTCCCTCTCATCACCCTTTTCGGTTTCCTCTGTGGTTTGGCTGCGAAAGCAGGATGGGGATGGATGCTGCCTGTCGGCTTGGCGGGAGTATGCGCGGTTGCCGTGGCGGCCTATATGGTAAGGTCTCGAGGCCCGCATAAGGGGACCACGACAGAATTCATGGCCTTACTGGCGTTCGTCTTTGGGGCGCTGGCGGCATTGGGGTACTTGATTCCGGCAGCGACCTTCGCCGTGGTGGCGACTTTGCTGTTGTCGGTCAAAGCCCCGCTACACCATTTGGCGGAATCCATCCAGGAAGATGAAATCTACGCCATCCTGAAGTTTGGGGTCGTCAGCGTCATTATTTTGCCCCTCCTCCCGAACCGCGCGTCTGGACCACTCCAAGCGCTGAATCCCCGGCTCATCTGGTGGGTGGTGGTGCTGATCTCCGCCTTGAGCATGGTGGGTTACGTTCTGATGCGATTACTGGGGGCGAGGCAGGGAATTGCCGTAACGGGCATCCTTGGCGGCATTGCCTCGAGTACCGCGGCCACCTTCGGCCTTTCCAACCAAGCTCGGAGTGCAGGGGAATCTCTCGCCAGGTATTTCGCCCTGGGTATAACCATCGCTTCCACGATTATGTTCGTCCGGGTGGTTATCATTACCGCGGTGATTGATGCTCCCTTGGCGAGGGCGCTGACCCTTCCGATTGCACTTCCCTTTATCGTGGGAGTGGGAATCTCAATCTTCCTTTGGAAGCGAAAAGAGAGCGAGCGTGACGCAGCGCTCCAAGTTAAGAATCCCATGGAGTTGTGGAGTGCGATCAAGTTCGGGCTGGTGTTTGCCGTGGTGATGTTTGTTTCGAGGGCTGGTTATCACTATTTCGGATCTTCGGGAATGTATGTGACCGGTGTGCTGGCGGGGTTAGTGGACGTTGACGCCTTCACGATCTCCGCCGCGCACCTGGCCCAGGAAAGCATTCTGGCGCCCAACACGGCCAATGCATCAATCCTCGTCGCCTGCGCCACCAATACGCTCGTCAAGGGCGGAATCGCCGTTGTCCTGGGCGGGCGTCCACTCAGCAAGGTCATCATTCCGATCTTTGCGACTCTGGCTCTTGCATCGCTCGTCGCCTGCGTTTGGCTGGCCAGGTGACGCGCTTCCCCTTGACGCTGGTGGCGCCCCGACCCGTCGGGGCCAGTGGGGCGTTCATAGACGAACTGCGGACCTACAAATCACGCCCGCGCTACGTGCTCTCTCCGACCTTAAAGAACGCCAGGTAGGACTCACGCTTGGCTTCTCGCAGAAGCAGCAGCGCCAATTCCCGCGCATGATAGTCTCCCCACATGGAAGACTCCCCGCAGGGTATTTGCCGGCCGGGTGGAACGTAGTCCCAGCCTTTTGGGCGATGGTATACGGAGTGAAGGATCAACCCCTGGTGTTGCGGATGAGTCGAAAGATAAGGCTCATCAAACAGTGTATTCGCGATGGTGATGGCTGCCTGTCGATAACGTCTCCCGCTCTCGGAATTTTCGGACCGCCCTTGAAGATAAGTGCCCAATCGCCAGAGTCCCTGCCCGGCGATTGCCGCCGCTGAACTATCCACCGGCTCATAGTCGTTGAACGGATCACTCGGCTTATGGCGCCAGTCTCCCAGCTTCGGCAGTTGCGGCGCGGCGGTATCCCAATACGGAATACCGTCCTGCGCAGCCTGCTCGAGGTAGTAGTCGCAGGTCGCTTGGGCGGCTCGCCGCATCATGCCTTCCACTTTTTCGCGCTCCCCGAGCGGGTCCAACTCCGGCTCGGAGAGGGTCTGGAGGTATTCCAGTTCTTCCGCGTAGCCGCACATGATCCAGGCCAGGGCGCGCGTCCAGGTGGAGAAGGGCGAATATCCCTGCTGGGTAGAGGGGCAGCGGTAACTGCCGTCGTTCATGTTGAAAATCGACTCGTGCGCCACCCGCCCGCGCTCGTCGTACGCGTCCCGCCCTTCCCCGTAATACACGGAGAACTCTGCCGTCACCGCAGCGTGATGCACAAGCCGTTCCAGCAGCGAAATGCGCCGGTCGTTCTCGCCCATCAGCACATGTCCCAAGCGGTGGGCGAGCGCCAGTGAACGCAGCGACCGGATGGTATCCGCGAAGAGCGAGTGGGGACCGTTGAAGGAGTATATGTAGCCGCGTCCGTCGCGGAGTGGTGACCAGCGCGCCGCCTGCACAGCCCCGCTCACCTTTAGCGCCAGCGCATAGAAGCGCTTTTCAGCATCGCTCGCCGGAATCTTGCCCTCGTTTGCCAGGCGCAGCAGGTTCCCATACGTGCTGACACTATTGAATCCGTGGTCGTGTACTCCCGTGTGCGTGAGGTGCGGCGCCATGCGCTCGAGGGTGTTACGCTTTCCGTATTCCAGGAACCACTTCTCACCCGTGGCGTCATACTGGAGGAGTGCCGAGCCGTACAGGAAGCCCTGTGTCCACTCTGTCCATCCGCGCGCCGTGTAGACGCCCTGGGCTGTGAAGACCGGCGATCCTCGTGAAGCGTCAAAGGCCTTTTCGATGGCCCGGATCTTTCCGGCGGAGATTTCGAAAACGCGTTCGATCCGGGATCTCAGTTTATCCGGCGTGAGTTCTGCGTCGATGCGAATCATGATTAACTGACCACTGACAACTGACCACTGACGACTGACAGCTATGCTCGGGATGAAATGCCAATGCCCTTTTTCAGCATCCGGTTAGAGTCGGCGAATGTGAAATCCCCCGTCCACGTTGATGACCTCGCCGGTGGAAAAGGGGAAGCGGTCCTCGGCGATGGCCGCCACCGCGCGGCCCACGTCTTCCGGCGTTCCCCACCGCGCCACGGGCGTGAGGCCGTCGGAAATCATGCCCTCGTACTTCTCCTTCACCGATCCTGTCATGTCCGTCAGCACAATTCCAGGGCGAATCTCGTAGACGTTAATCCCGTACTCAGCCAGTCGCGCGGCGAAGAGTTGCGTCATCATGGAGAGCGCAGCCTTGCTCATGCAGTAGTCGCCTCGGTCAACGCTCGGGGCATAGGCGGAGGCGGAGGAGATGTTGACGATCTTTGGCTTGCCGGTCTTCTCCGGCCTTTGGTTCAGTCCGGCAATCCAAAAGTTGGCCACGGCCTGAGTCAGGAAGTAGGGGCCTCGGGCGTTGATGTTCATCACCCGATCGAAGCTCTCTTCGCTGGCTTCCAGAAGGTCAACGCGCACCGTGGGGGCCACGCCGGCGTTGTTCACCAGCAGATCGATCCAAGCGAAGCGTTCCCGGACAGCCTTCAACAGGCCGGCGCGATCTTGCGTCTTCGAGACATCGGCTCGGAATATTTCGAAGGAAGGCGTAGCGCCGCCCTTTAGGGCGGCATGTGCGCCCGAAGTCGCAGCCTGCACGCACAGCCGCTTGCACTCGAGGGCCGCCTCGTGGCGTTGGGCGTAGTTGATGGCGACACTAAAACCGAGGCGCGCCAGCTCAATCGCGATGCCGCGGCCAATGCCGCGCGAAGCGCCCGTGACGAGAGCAACCTGTGGATTCATGGCCATGGCCAATATCGATTCAACGGAGAGAACGGAGTTCGGAGCTCGTGTAGCCCCCCTTGCATTCGCCTATCCGCCGGCGCCTTTCGAGTCGCGAATTCCGGTTCGATTTCGCACAAAAGATGGTTTTTGGGCCCTTTTTGGGGTTCGTTTTGAGTTCGTTTGCATCAAAAACCAGTTCGTTTTGAGCACTTCAAAAGAACTAAGTCCTTTATTTGCACTAGATCGGTAGGTTCGTTCCCTCTATTTTAGTATCTTTTTCCCATTTCCACACCTTTTCCCCTTGCCGCGTCCCTTTCGCCTTCCGTTGCCGCCTACCTTTGCCACCGCTCTCTTGCGACAACTAGGATAGGCTACCGTAAGGTGGTGGGCGTGTCAAGAAAAAAGTGCAGGGGACAAAACGGCAGATACCAGGCGCCAGAAGCTGTGAATAAATCGCGGGCTGTCATCCTGAGCCCTTCGCCTGTCATTCTGAGCGAAGCGAAGAATCTCCGCAGTTGGCTCAGGGTAGACTCCGCGAAGGATCCCAGCAGTTGCTTTTGGTCCAGCTACTTACGAAGAACTGCAGAGATGCTTCTCCCGCAGGGCGGGATCAGCATGACAGGGTCGAATTCCTTCACACCTTGTCAGGAACCGGGACACCCGCACGTGACGCCGCTGCCCAACTGTGGTATAAAATAACGATGAGAGGGTAGGAATATGCTCGATTGGCCACAATGCCCCGCCGTCGAGAGCATCCCCGGCAAGCGTAGCGGGGCGTGGGTATTCCGGGATACACGGACGCCGGTTTCGGTTGTCTTTGACAATCTGGAAGCAGGAGCCTCGATCAACGAGATTATGGAGTGGTTTCATTTGTCCCGCCAACAGGTGGTTGCCGTGATCGAATTTGCGGCGCGAAGCCTTGACGCGCTACCGGCGCAGCCCCCCGCCCCAAGGGTCGATGCTCATACTCTTTGATAACGGTACTCCCGCCCCGCTCCGGTATGCGCTCAAGGGCCATGTGGTAGTTGAACGGGCTGCGGGAAAACCCTTCCAAGCCGTCATTCCGAGCCCTTCGCTGTCATCCTGAGCGCAGCGAAGGATCTCGCTCTGGCCGCTCAGGGTAAACTCCGCGAGGAATCTCGCTCTGAGTGTTTTCAAGGCAATGCGAGATTCCTCGTCGTCCCGATCAGATCGGGACTCCTCGGAATGGCAGGCCAAACGGGTTTTTCCGCAGCCTTTGAAGCCATCGAACGAGGATGGGACCGGCTGCTTAACGGCGAACTGATAACGGCTGCGGAGGCGGCCGGCTTCGAGCTTTTGGTAACCACTGACAAAAACATGCGCTACCAGCAAGACCTGAAAGGCCGGAAAATCGCGTTCGTGGTTATCGGCAATCAGCAATGGCCTACTTTGCGCCGGCACGTTGAAAGGGTTGTGGCCGCCGTCAATGCAGCGACTCCCGGCAGTTATGCCGAAGTGGACATACCGTTCAAGTAAACCCCCGTCCCCGACCTCCGCATCGGAACGACCATGAGCAATCCGCGCCCCTTGGTTGCGGTCGGTGAGAAGAGCCGCAGACCTTGCCCTGTACCGTACGGTGCAGGGCCTCGAAAAACAGGTCTGCGCTACTTACTCCCCACCCTGGTCCGTGCTCTTCAGACCCTCGACTCTGGACGCCGGACGTGGCGCCTTCAATTTCAATCCCCGCCATTTGCCCGTTGCCTTTTTAATCAATCGGGTTTATAAAAAACATGGGCACGTGACGCCGCGGGAGGGACCGTATTGTCGGCTCACGATTGGCTGTGGTCAGACTGCACGCCTGCCTAATTCCGGCATTGGGCTCGCGCAGGCCCCGAAACGGATCCAATTAACCGTCGGTCCTTAACGAGAACAGGACATGAATCCGAGAGTCATCAACATCGCTTCGCAGCTCCAAAAGCAATTTCTTGGTCCATCGGCCACTTCTGACATAAGCATCTTTCTTTGTGGCGGGGCGGAAGACAAAGAGCAAGAACTGCGGAGGAAACTTGGCACGGCATTGGCTGGACTGAAATCCAAATACCGATACTCTATCTTCTACCCTGAAGACATGTTCGTTGAACTCGTTTTGGGCCACCAGAAACAGGATCTGCTGACTTTGGAGAACCTGCTCGCAAGAAGCGTTAGCGCGGTGACGATTCTGCTGCAGAGCCCGGGAACCTTCACGGAACTCGGGGCATTTTCGAACCACGTGCTGCTAAAGAACAAGCTGGTAGTCGTTGTGGACCCAAAGTATAGGAAGGCCCAGAGCTTCATCAATACTGGCCCGATTCGGCACCTAATCAAGGAGACCTCTAGCCGAGTGTTGTTCCTCAAGATGGACGAGTCCAACCTGCCTTCGCTTGTCAGGGACGTGGCAGAGGCGTCAAGGGCCATAGCCAGTGCGTACCCACCTCTGCGGGACTTAACTAATCCCATCGTGTGCTACGAATTTTACTTGGCCTTACTTTATGTGCTCGACCCGGTGCCTCGACAGGCCTTTTCCGTGGTTGCGGTTGGGCTGGCACCTGCAAACCAGGAATTGGCAAGAATCGCGGCAGAAACAGTAGTGAATGGAATGATTAATAATGGGGACGCACTGCTCGTATCCCAGAATGTCACTATTTCTAAGAAGGGGATCGAAACTCTCCATGCTGGCGCCGGCTCCGCACGGAGACTCGCAAGTTTCAAGGAGATGCTGTCCAAGTTGAGGATTTCTGCCTTGAATGGCATGCTTAGAAGGAGGTATAAGAGGTTTTGGCGAGAGGCAGCGTGAACTTAGTCGAGCTCGACGGCAGGATTGTCGGGCTTGGGCAGAGTTGCTCTGCCCCGGATGTGCACCAACTCCAATGTCCAGGCGAGGGTTTTCCTACGGAAAACCCTCGCGACGCGGCCAGGCTGAGCCTTCGGCTCATTTGGCCGCGTGGCGGCTCGCACGCTCGCCGCCAAGTACATGAGTAAGGAATCGCTGCCTCCTCGCCTCCTTTCCTTCCATGTCGAAGACGTCCGCAACAATGCAGCTGTTGGGCTTTCCCACATTCAGCACGATCGAAGAGCTCTCAGAGCTCATCCGAATTGAGGCCTCGCGACTCAGCATACTGGCCTTGCGACTGGAGCGCTTCTACCGCACGTATCGCATCCGTAAACAGCGGGGAGGCTGGCGGCAAATCCATAGCCCAAGTCACGAACTGAAGGCCGTGCAGGCGTGGATACTGAGGAATATCCTCGACAAGCTATCTACTTCTTCATATGCAACTGCATACGTGAAGGGCAGGAGACTGCTCGACAATGTCAGCCCCCACGTGAGCAATCGATACTTCCTATCAGTTGATGTTCGCAATTTTTTCCCATCCGTAGGGTCACTTCGCGTCCGCCGTCTCTTTGAAGCCTTGGGCTATTCCAGGCTCGCTTCACACAAGCTGAGGCGTCTTTGCTCCTACTTCTCTGGACTTCCGCAGGGGGCCGTGACATCTCCGGCTTTGTCAAATCTGATCTGCCTTAGGCTGGATCGTCGGCTCGCGGGGCTATGCTCGCGGAGGAATATCGTGTTCACCCGCTACGCTGACGACATCACCTTTTCCACAAATAACAGAAATGCATTACCGCGATTGCTCCCAACGGTTTATAGGATCTTACGCGAGGAGGGTTTCGAGCCAAATCAGGAGAAAACAAGAATCCTTGGGCCGAGAACTCAATGTCTAATCACTGGCCTCGTGAAGAACTCCTCAGTCCCGACCTTCGGCATCGGTAAGAAAAAGAAAACGACAATGCGTGCGATAATGCACAACTTCCTTGCCCACGGCACGTCGCATCCAGACTACCCAAGCGAGGCATCAATCGAAGGGTGGCTTGAGTTCCTCAGAAACGTTGATCCCGCCAGTCGTGATCAGATGGTTCGGTATTGGACTGCGCTCAAGAGCAAATACCCAAAGCTGGCCAATGAGGGGTAGATACCTCCTCAGTGTTCATGAGGTCTCCCGCGGGCTGGCGCAGAGCGAGCCCAGCTCTGCGATTCACCCAGCATCTATCGCCGCAGCCGCGTATTTACGCGTTAGCGCTTCTGCTGGACCTTTGTCGAGACTCGGCCTAGATCGCAGAGCGGGTAGCCACGGTCAGCGTTTTTCTGACCGTGGGCTTTTCTCATGCGCGATACCCCAATGGCAATCGCACGTAATCAATCTGAATCGGGCAGGCAGCTACGGTTGCCTTCTCTAAGGCGAAATTGTTGTAGCTCGACCACCGCCAATCCTCGGGCCGCTTCACCAGCCCTTTCTTTACGGGATTCAGGTGCATGTATTCCAGGCGCTCATTGAATTCCTTCTCGTGGCGCACGAAGCGATCCCAATACTGGTGTTGCCAAAGCGGTCCGCAGGTCCCGCGTCGGGCGTGCAGCCTCAGGGTCATGATCTTCTTGGCGTCGTGCAACACCTGCTCGATCAGCAAGGGATACTGCGGCCAGATCAGGGCATGCCAATGGTCGGGCATCAAAACGTAACCGCAGAGCAGGAACCCCAACCGCCGCCGCGAAGCTTCCAGCACGTGGATAAGCAACGCATATTCAGATTCGTCGAATCGCCTGAACCGCGCACGAAGGTTCACGCAGAGAAAAAAGATACGGTCGCTGTGGCGCAGGCGATGAACGTTTGACACGCGCGCAGCTTAGCACCTCGACCCGATACGTTCAAGGAAGAACCCACGGTCAGAACTGCACTGACCGTGGCTACCCGCCCTTTAATGTCTCTAAGAAAGACATGATCGATAAGTTATGCTTTTGCCAGGGGTCCGTCAAGCTCATCGAGAGAACGCGAGTGCATGCGCGATCGGCCGCCCGCATTACTGATCACTTGGTCGTATAGTCGGAAATAACCGGCCAATCTTTATAATCACACCTCTAAGCGCTGTAGCTGAGAAGCGTTATTCTTCTCCAGTTGGGATTTTTCTCTTCAGGAGGAGGGGCTCCGCTTCCGGCTGA
>Ga0116114_1001036_pt1 | contig 15728 bp, 14 predicted proteins | sample June2015DPH_10_5_FD_89823 | JGI IMG/M metagenome (GOLD analysis project Ga0116114, IMG submission 89823) | Peatland microbial communities from SPRUCE experiment site at the Marcell Experimental Forest, Minnesota, USA - June2015DPH_10_40 | ecosystem: Environmental > Terrestrial > Soil > Wetlands... | reverse complement strand
CTGCCGACCGGTGCTGCCCGCCGTTGCCTCGACCGGCTCTCCAACCGCCTCACCAAAATCACCACCCAAGCCCACAAACTTGTCACACCCTGAGAATGGGCAGAGATTGGCCGGTTATGTCGCGAAACCGTAGATGTGCCCGTGCGTTCACATCTGGGGGGTTGTGCTTGGACCGCGGGTGACTCGGAACCTATGTGAGGGGGCGCTTCGCCGAATCACTAACGGGCTTTCCCCCGGCGTTTACTGATTGGCGGTCGGGCCGGGATTGGAAACTGCAGGGATTCTTCGTCCCGACAGGTCGGGACTCAGAATGACAAGGGGAACGTGGCGCGTACCACCGCTGGCCTGCCGGCCTCGGGAGGGGCAGATTCGCGATCAGGGCAGGATGAAAACTGCAGGGATTCTTCGTCCCGACAGGTCGGGACTCAGAATGACAGCGGGGCGTAATTCCGGAGCTCGACTCTCCGGAAACTCGATGGATTACTCGTTTCAGTTAAGCAATTTAGGCTGAGCGGATCAGAGGGCCTTTTCCCTCCTCTTTGCGCCCCCGGAATTTCCTCGGCACTGTCCATCCTTGATCCCCGCAGGGGATCAATACAGTAGCCGGGGGCAACGCCCCCGGAATACGTGCCCCATACAAGGTCCGACCCTGAAAGGGTCGAATCCGGGCCGCGTGACACCGGTCTTGCGACCTGCAGCTCAGGGTAATACGACCCTTTCAGGGTCGGGGGACGAACGTCGCGCATTCCGGGGGCGTTGCCCCCGGCTACTATCTTGTGCCCTTGCAGGGCACCAAAAACCTGCCCTTCGATCTTACCCTGCGGCGCCCGTTTCTGACATCACGCGGATGGCGCCCCGATGCACCGGGGCGTCCCAGTCTGTCGCGTTGCGAACCCGCACGGCCGAGGTTCGCGGCAGCCGGTCTGACAGCAGGTGTCAGGTGCCAGGTTTCAGGTGCCAGGAGGCCCGTGTCGGCTATCGGGAGTACGGATGTCAGGTACCTGAAGTCCGGTAGGGACACAAAAAGGTCTTGACTTATTACAAGTTTGTTATATACTGGACTCGCCATGAGAACGCGGGATTTGAAAGCCGAGCGGCGAAGGCACGGCTGGGGCCAAGTGGAAGCGGCCGAGCGCCTGGGTGTGTCCCAACCTTATCTGGCCATGCTGGAGAACGGAAAGCGTCAACTCACGCCCGCTTTGGCGCGCAAGGTGGTTACGGCCTATGGACTTCCGCCTACGGAACTGCCTGTGCCCGCAACATTCACTCCGACCGAAAACGTTGAGGGGCAGCGGTTGGTGGAGGATCTCGCGAAACTCGACTACCCGGGATTTGCTTATGTTCGCACGCGGGTGAGAAGCAAGAACCCCGGAGAGGTTCTACTTACCGCCCTGGCGCAAGAGAATCTGGAGGGACGCGCGGCGGAAGCGCTGCCTTGGCTGCTCCTGCGATATTGGCACATGGATCTGACCTGGCTGGTGGTGGAGGCGAAGAAGTTTGACCTCCAAAATCGTCTGGGATTTGTGGTCAACCTTGCCCGCCAGCTTTCCGAACGGGGCGTGGAAGCGGAGCGCACACAGGCTCTCGCGAGTTTGGAATCCTTGCTGGAGTCAAGCCGGCTGGCGCGTGAAGACTATTTCTACCGGGCTCCCCGCAACGACCGAGAGCGGCAATGGCTGTTCGAGAACCGGCCGGATGCCGCGCGACACTGGAATTTGTTGTCAGACCTGCGACCCGAGCACTTACAATATGTGGCCTAGAAACGAGGCAAAACTCCCTTCACCTTGGGACCGGTTTCTGGAAGAGCTTGACGGACTTCTCCGTGAGCAAGTTCACGTGCATTGCATCGGTGGATTCGTGGTCAGCCTCTTTTACGGACTACCGCGACCAACGGCGGATGTTGACTATTTTGCTGTACTACCCTATGGCTGTGTGGACGACCTCCAGGCATTGGCGGGGCCGGACTCGATGCTTGCGAAGAAGCACAAGCTTCATTTGCACCATTTTCCGGCTATTTCTCTGCCGGAGGACTACGAAACGCGGCTCTCGGAGATGTACCCCGGTCGGTTCAAAAACCTGCGTCTTTACGCCCCCGACCCATACGACTTGATTTTGTCCAAGCTAGAGAGAAATAGCCAGAAGGACCGTGATGACGTGGCTTTTCTGGCAGAAAGCCTCCATCTCAGTCCCGAGGTGCTGCGCGAACGCTACAAAAAGGAACTGCGTCCGTACCTCACAAATGAAGGCCGGCATGACCTTACCCTCGAGCTCTGGCTCGACGTTTGCTTCGAGGAGCATCCGCTTGAACCTTAATTCTCGACGCAGCTCGTAGCAAATGACCGGGTTTCCCGGAGACAAGCATAGGGTGCTGCCACTTGACGGTAAGTTGGCAAACCGTAGATATGCCCGTGCTGCCCCATCTGGGGGTCGTCCTTGGATCGCGGGTGATTCGGAACCTATGGTGAGGGGACACTTCGCCGAATCACTAACGAGTTTTCCCCCAGCGTTTACTGACTCGCAATTAGGCCAGGATTGAAAACTGCAGGGATTCTTCGTCCCGACAGGTCGGGACTCTCCAGGAACTCGACGCATTACTCGTTTCCATTGAGCAGCTTGGGCCGAACGGATCAGAAGGCCTTTTTCCTGCTTTTCGCGCCCCCAGAACATCCTCGGCACTGTCCATCCTTGATCCCCGCAGGGGATCAATACGGTAGCCGGGGGCAACGCCCCCGGAATACGTGCCCCCCACAAGGTCCGACCCTGAAAGGGTCGTATTAGCCTGATCTCCGGGACGCAAGGCCCGTGTGACACCACCGGGATTCGACCCTTTCAGGGTCGGGCAACGAACGTCGCGCATTCCGGGGGCGTTGCCCCCGGCTACTATCTTGTGCCCTTGCAGGGCACCAAAAACCTGCCCTTCGATCTTACCCTGCGGCGCCCGTTTCTGACATCACGGATAGCTGCTTTTCGGCTATGAATGCTCAGAATGACAAGGGGAACGTAACGCGCACCACCAGCCGGGATTTCTCACCAGGGCCGGAAGGGCGGGGCTTTAGCCCCGCCGCTTCCAGGCCCTCACAATTATTCCCATGTCTCGCGGCCCGCACAGTCCGTCAGTTGACGGACTGTGCGGGCCGCGAGACGGAAAGGGGGAAGCCGCTCCGGCGGCGGGGCTAAAGCCCCGCCCTTCCGGCCCTATGGGTCAGAACGGAAGAGCGTGGCGAGAAATCCGGTGCTGCAAGAGGACCGATCAGGGTTTGACGATTTTGCCCAGCACGACGGCTCGGCGCGCGCCGGTGACGCTGGGAAGATTTCCTGGCAAGCCGTGCAGGGTGCGGTCCGCAAGGACAGCGAAGGCGATGGCTTCTTTGGCGTCCACCGGCAGGCCGTAACGGTCGGAGAGTTCAACCGTCAGATGCGGCAGCAATTCGACCAAGCGCTTCACGAGCAAACGATTGTGCGCGCCGCCGCCCGAGACAATCAGGCGGTCAATCTTCTCACCAGGAAATACAAAGCGAGCCAGCGCGCCGGCGATGGTGCGTGCGGTCAGCTCGGCGGCGGTTCGAAGCAAGTCTTCAAAACGGGTACGCCGGCGTGAGAAGAAATAGCGGGCCACGAAGTCTTGGCCGAACTGTTCGCGTCCTGCACTTTTGGGCGGAGGTCGCAGGAAGAAGGGGTGGCACAGCGCGTCGGCGAGCAGCGGTTCATTCACTTTTCCCAGCGCCGCCACACGCCCGCCGGCGTCGTAATACTCTCGATCGCCGGTGAAGTGTTGTACCAGAGCATCGCTCACCATGTTTCCAGGCCCGGTATCGAAGCCAACAATGTCGAGTGGTTTTGCCTTCGCCGGGATCACCGTGACATTGGCGATGCCGCCGATGTTTAGGGCCACGGTTCCTTTCCGCCTGTCCCGCAGCAAGAGATAGTCCACCATGGGTACAAGCGGCGCCCCTTGGCCGCCAGCCGCCACGTCAGCGGTGCGGAAATCCGCCACCACCGGCGCTCCCGTTCGTTCTGCGATCACGGCAGGCTCGGCGATTTGGAGGGTGTTCGGGTCCACTGGCTCCACGTGGCCTTGAATCAGCTCCGCACTTCCCTGGTGATAAATGGTCTGGCCATGTGAACCGATGACGGAAACACGTTGGGGCGAGACGTGTGCTACGCGGCATACATGCAGGGCAGCTCTGGCGAAGAGTTCACCGAGCAGAAAGTTAAGTTGGCTGACTCCCTCCACTTTCGTCTGCACCCCCGCGGCAACGCGCATGATCCATTGCTTGACCTTGGGAGGGTAGGGAAGTGTGACGAACGCCCGCAAGCGCACCCGAGGTTGTTCCGCAGGGCCGGCCAAGCGCACGAGGGCCGCATCAATTCCATCCAGTGATGTGCCGGCCATCAGTCCCACGGCTAGGCGCGAGTCGTGTTTGCGGTGAGGCATGACACTATCGTCCTTGATCCCCGCAGGGGATCAATATAGTAGCCGGGGGCAACGCCCCCGGAGAAAATGCGCCTCCGAAAAGGACCGACCCTGAAAGGGTCGAATCCGGATGGCGTCAGGCCGGTCTTGCGTCCCCGGCGCAGGGTAATACGACCCCTTCAGGGTCGGGGAACGAACGTCACGAATTCCGGGGGCGTTGCCCCCGGCTACTATCTTGTGCCCTTGCAGGGCATGAAAAACCCGCCCGCTTACCCTGCTGCACCCCGCTTCTGACATCACGGATAGCGGTCTTCGGCTATCCTCGCTCAGGATGACAGCCTCAAGGGGTTTTTCCGCAGCCTGTGAAGTCGGTCGCGAAGTCTGTGAACTCTCTGACGACACGATCCAGCGATCCTCTCGACAGCCGTCCACTGGGCGGCTTCAGACCTTTCTTTGCAAGCTGAATGCGCTTCAGTGCTTGCTCGACTCGAGGGTTCGCAAGTCTCCCCGACTCGAAAGCTTCTCTCAACGCCTCGTGCACAACTTCAGCGGCTTCGGCCTTTTCCAAAAGCAGCGCGTCGCACCCCGCGCGCAGGGCGTGAACCGCCGCTTCGCCCAACTGAAGAGTTCCACGAACAGCTTCCGATTCGAGTCCGCAGGCGATCGCGACACCATTGTAGCCCAGCTTGACGCGGAGTAATCCCTCTACAACCCTGGGGGAAAGCCCGGCGGATTGCAGCAAATTAAAGTCGTAGGCTTTGTAGGCGGCAGGGCTCACCAAAACGAGGGGAAGCCGGGGCAAGAGCGCCCGGTAGGGCACCAGATCCTCGCGCCATAACTCGGCCATGGACTTGGACACCACGGGCGGCTCCGTTGGGCTCGAGTACTGCGCCGTTCCGAGACCGGGGAAATGTCTTCCGCAGGCGAGCAGGTTGTGGCGCTCGAGCCCGCGCAGGAACGCTGCCCCACACTCCGCCACCTGTGGGGGATCAGGGCTGAAGGCACGCGTCTCTGAGGTCTTTCCCGAGGAACGCGAGGCGAGGTCAAGCCCCGGGGCCAGATCGGTGTTGAAACCCAGAAGCTGCAAGGCGGCGCCCACAAGCTCGCCCAGTCGAGTCACGGCAGCGAGCCCCTTCCCGGCGGCAGCTCGAGGCGAGGGCAGAGGAGGCAGGAATGCCCTAAGCGGATCCATGGCGCCGCCTTCTTCCTCAATGGCCAGGAAGGGAACGGCGGGCGCCGCGCGCGCCAGCTCGAACAGAAACTCGCAGACGCCTTCGGCCCCGCCGGTTAGCGACCCGTCTATAACTACGCCTCCCGGGCGCAACCGGCGAAAGATGTACTCAAGTGAAGAATCCCAGCGCAGTCCATTCACTTTTAGGATTAACAGTTGGCCGAGATCATTTTCGTGCAAGTGACCCCTCACCCGGCCCGCGACGGCTGGTGAAAGCGCCGTCGCGGGCCACCCTCCCCGATTTCTGGGGTCCGATGGACCCCATCGGGGTCCACGAATCGGACTCCCCTGGGGAGAGGGCAAGCCGCCTTTGCGATGCACTGCATTTCTGATATCACGGGTAGTGTTCTTCGCCTATCCTCGTTCTCCGGAAACTTCACTCAACCGTGTCATTCCGATCCCGCAGCCGCGGGAGAGGAATCTTGCTCTGAGTTCTTTCTTCCGCGATCCGCCAGAAGCAGGGCGAGATTCCTCTCCCGCGGCTGCGGGATCGGAATGACACCCTTACGCCCCCATGTTGTCGTCATGACTGGATTTGCTTTTTCAGTTCCGCCAACAAGTTCAAAGCCTCAATCGGCTTCAGGTTATCGAGGTCGGCGCTTTCGATGGCTTTCACCACCTCAACATTCAAGGGAGTAAAAATCGTAAGTTGGACAGGTCCCGTTTCCGGCGCGTCTGGCTTGGCCGCCAGGCGCTCGCTCAGGGTGTGCTCGGTCTGCTCGTGGCGCGCAAGGATTTCCCGTGCGCGCGCAATGACTTTGTTGGGCAGGCCGGCCAGGCGAGCAACTTCGATGCCGTAGCTCTTGTCGGCGCTTCCCTGTTCCACCTTTCGCAAGAAGACAATGTTGGATCCGGATTCACGCACCGAGACGTGGTAATTGCGCACGCCGGGAAGAAGTTCGGCGAGCTCGGTGAGCTCGTGGTAGTGTGTGGCGAAGAGGGTCTTGGGCCGCGTGCGGCTCTGCAGGTGCTCGACGACGGCCCAGGCAATGGCGAGGCCGTCAAAGGTGGCCGTGCCCCGCCCTACCTCGTCAAGCAAAACGAGGCTGCGCGGGGTGGCGGTGTTCAGAATGCTCGCCGCCTCGGTCATCTCCACCATAAACGTCGAGCGCCCCCGCGCCAGGTTATCCGAGGCGCCGATGCGGGTGAAGATGCGGTCAAAAATGGGAAGCTGGGCGCGCCCCGCAGGCACGAAGCTCCCCATCTGGGCCATCAAGGCGATCAGTGCGGCTTGGCGCAGGTAGGTTGACTTGCCCCCCATGTTCGGCCCCGTGACGATCAGGATCAGGTCGCTACTGTCGTTCATGTAGAGATCGTTGGGAACGAACTTGCCGGACTGGCCTTCTTCGCTGAGGCGCTCGATCACGGGATGGCGTCCGCGCTGGATGACCAGTTCGCTGTTGTCGGAAAACTCCGGCCTGCGGTATTGGCGCTCGGCGGCGAGGTGTGCGAAGCACGCCAGAACATCCAACTCCGCCAGCACCGCCGCCGTCTGGCGGATGCGGCGCGCTTCGGCGGCCACCTGGCGCCGGATGGCCACAAAAAGGTCTCGCTCGAGCGTTTGGCTTCTTTCCTCGGCATCCAGGATTTTCGCTTCCAATTCTTTCAACTCGGGGGTTGTGAACCGTTCGGCATTCACCAACGTCTGCTTGCGTTCGTAATCCGCAGGAGCGAGATGGAGATTGGCTTTCGAGACTTCGATGTAATAGCCGAAAATACTGTTGAACCGGACCTTCAGTGAGGCAATGCCGGTGCGCTCTCGCTCGCGAGATTCGATCAGGGCCACCAGCCGTTTACTGTTCTGGCTCAGGCTGCGCAGCTCGTCGAGTTCGGCGCTGTAGCCCGGCCGGATCAACCCGCCCTCGCTCAGGAGTACAGGCGGCTCGGGATGAATCGCTTTCTCGAGCAACTCTCGCACATCCCCCAGCTCGTCCAAATGTTCCCCAAGGTCCTTGAGGCGAGCCGCCTGAAAATGGCTGAGGTAAGTGTGGAGGAGCGGGAGCGCTTGGAACGACTGCTTCAATGCCAGCAGGTCGCGGGCATGAGCGGTTTCGAGCGTCACCTTGCTCAGCAGGCGCTCGAGGTCCTGCACGCCGCCCATCGCCCGACGAAGCTCTTCCCGCTCGATGGTGGATTTCAGGAACTCCTCGACCACCTCCAGCCGCGCCTCGAGCTCGAGGCGGTCAAGAGAGGGGCGGAGCATCCACGCCTTCAACTTGCGCGCGCCCAGCGAGGTCACACACTCGTCCAGTATTCCCAATAGAGTGGCAGCGCGTGATTCCCCGAAGGCAGGTTCGAGCAGCTCCAGGTTGCGCAGCGTGGCGGGATCGAGGATGAGAGAGTCCTGTTGCTGGTAGAAGCGGATTCCGTCCAGATGCGAAAGCGACCCTCGCTGCGTCTCACGCACGTAGTGAAGAACGGCCCCGGCGGCCGCCACGGCCAGCGCATGACCCTCCAGGCCGTAGCCCGCCAGCGTCGCCACCCGGAAATGATCGCGCAACAGGCGGGCGCCATATTCCTCGGCGAATACCCAGTCGTCCAGAGGCGTTTGGGTGAGGGGAGCAAGGGGATTGGAGCGCGAGTCCGCCGGGCTGGTCGGACGCGACGCGACAAGAAGCTCGCTGGGCCGCATGCGGTCCAGTTCCTCTTGCAGGCGCGCCGAAGCTTCCGGGCCTGAAAACTCCGTAGCGCGAAAGTCGCCGGTCGAGAGGTCCACGAAGGCTACGCCGGCATTGCCGTCCCTCTCCGCCACCGCCGCCAGGTAATTGTTGTCGCGCGGCTCGAGGATCTGCGAGTCAATCGCCGTTCCGGGCGTCACTACCCTGGTGACTTCGCGCTTCACCAGTTTCTTTGCCAAACGCGGGTCTTCCATCTGGTCACAGATGGCAACACGATAGCCGCGCCGGATGAGCTTGGCGATGTAACCCTCGGCAGCATGGTACGGAACACCACACATCGGGATGGCCACGCCTTTTTCCTTGTTGCGGGAGGTCAGCGTGATTTGCAGTTCTTTCGAGGCCACCACCGCGTCCTCGAAGAAGAGCTCGTAGAAGTCTCCCAGGCGAAACAGCAGAAGCGCGTTAGGATGGCGCTCCTTGATGGCACTGTACTGCCGCATCAAAGGGGTGGAAAATTCACTCATGGGCGCATTCAACTTCTCGAACCATTATAGCTTTACTGAGGGGCAACGTTTCAATATTGCTCTGCAGTCCCGCCAAGGCAGGTCAGTGGCCCCGCCACGGCGAGTCAGCTTTCCGCCCTCCAATGGCACTGCCTTCACTGCCTACTGCCACTGCCTACTGCCTTTGCACTCGCCCCCAATGAATTAAAGGAGGAATGGTACTTTAGTAGTCTTGAGTTGGCCTGAGAACAGCGCTACGAATAGAGTGTTGTATTCGAGTTTCTTCAGGAACTCGAGGTAGCGCCAGAGGAGGCCAGACTTATGTCGCCGGCCGGTTCCACTGCGACACCCAGGAGCTCATTGGTCTGCGACGTTCAGCATTGCTTGGAACTCATTATTTGAGTTGGAGGTCACTTTGAACTGTCTTCGTTTGGGGATCCGGTTTCCGGTGGAATTTCCCGTAAAGGTACAATGGAAAGACCGGCCAGGAAAGGTACATCGGATGCAAGGTGAGATTATAACAATGAGCGGGAACGGAGTGTTCATGCGGCTGCCCTCTCAGCTTCGCCCGAACACGAGAATTACCTTAACGGTGAGTCTCCCCACCGAGATTACAAGAATTCCGCTCAAGCTCTTCTGCCAGGCCCGTGTGGTAGGCCAGAAGGAGGTCACAACCTATCCCTTCGGCATTGGCGCGATCATCGACGATTATCAAATCCGACCGGCACGTCCGTCGGCATAGGCGCGATCATCGACGATTATCAAATCCGACCGGCACGTCCGCGTGAGTGACCTCAACCCCACTTGACACTATCCGCTAGAAACTGGTCCTAAGGCCTGCTCCTGTCCGGCTTCAATCAGTGGTATATCGAGCTTTTGGTGGATGGCATACAACACCAGTTCCAAGCGGTCCGAAACCCCGACCTTATCGAAGATAGCACGCAGGTGGTTCTTCACCGTCTGCTCCGCCATCGACAGGCAGCGGGCAATTTCGCGATTGGGGAACCCTTGCATCAGGCAGGCGATAATAGCCTTCTCGCGTCGCGTGAGTGTGTCGGCAGGTCGCACGGAAGGCTTCTGGGGAGCCTGTGCTGTCTTAACCATCTCGGCCCCCGTCGCCCTAACCATTCCCGTCTTGTTGTGCTTCATCGCCTTCCTGATGGAGCTCAAGAACTGGGATAGCGCTGCTGATCTCGCGATCACCCCTGCGGCCCCGGCCTCCATGTAACGGGAGGCCATATCGCCCTTGAGGGCCGGAGTGGTGATAACGAGCTTGCTGCGGGGCGAGACGCGCCGTATTTGTTCCATAAGGTTGCCGGGAGGTTCTGCTGCAATCTCCCCCTGAACCATTAACAGGTGCGGTCTAAACCGTCCTGCCAAGGTGATAACCTGTTCACTGGTTGCAGCTTGGGCTACCACACGCAGGTCGTCCTCAAGGGAGAAGAGTTGCCTTACTCCGAGGCGAAAAACCTCTTCCCGGTCTGCTAACAGAATCCGGATTCTCTTTGGCTTGTGCGCTTTTTTCATTGGCCGAAGGGAGCAAAATACCCCATGTGCCCGCAGGCGCTGTACTGGATGGTAAGGTTTTCGCAGCTTTTAGCCGCGAGGCTCGGAGCTCGAAATCTTCAATGATCGCGCCGATCCCCTGATTCTTGCCCATGCGGCTCTTGCGAACCACACGCCCCTGACAAGAAAGCTCAACGGGAACCTTCGTTAACTCGATGGGCAAATTGATCGTGACGTTAATTGTTGTGCCGAGAGGTAGGGGGCTGGGCATCACTATGAGTAACCCACTGGAACTCATATTTCCAGTTCTCCCTCGCGCTTTGCCAACACTCCGCCCCCGGGCTTTCCACCGGACTTGCGCCGGTAGGATTAGCGGATAACGTTTGCCCTGGCGACGCTCAAGCATAACTTAAAGTCCAAGTGATCTTAGCACAGGGCTTGCGCGTTTCCTAGTGCCAAAGGTCAAAGGTGCCAAAGGTTAAAGGGCGACGATTCTGGCCAGAAGCCCGCCAATTGAGGGGAGCCCCCCTCGCATCGCTGGTGCCAAAAGTGTGTCGGGTGGCGTGCGGCCTTTGGTATACAGGCGCGGACCGAAAGAGTGCAACTCCGGCCGTACCCGGCGGAATTAAGTCCCCGCTAAGGTGGCCAAGCCCTGCCCCATTCCAGCCGGCCTGCATTCCCCCTACGATTTTTCTTGACAAAGGATGCGCCTGAGAGAATACTAAACCATATGGTTAAGTATTTCGGGCCTGAGCTCGACGCCACGTTTGCGGCGCTTTCCGACGCCACCCGGCGCGGCATCCTGGCGCGGCTGGCGCAGGGCGAAGCCTCCGTCAGCGAATTGGCCGCGCCCTACGAAATATCGCTCCCCGGCGTATCCAAGCACCTGCGGGTGCTCGAGCGGGCAAAGCTTATGGCGCGGCGGAAAGACGGACGAGTGAATCGCTGCCGCCTGGTCGCCGAACCCATGAAGGACGCGGCCGAATGGATCGAGCATTACCGGCAATTCTGGGAACAGCAGTTCGATGCACTTGCGCGTTTTCTCGCACAACCCCAAAGGAAGGGAAAGGAAACATGTCAACGCCACAACAGGGCCCCCAAACGCGGGTTCAAATCCGGAGGATATTCACGGCGCCGCGTGCGACAGTCTTCGAAGCTTGGACAAAACCCGAAAAACTAGAAAAGTGGATGTGCCGGGATCCTTCACAAAGTACGACCCGGTACTGGGATTTCGATATTCGCGAGGGAGGCGGGTTCCACCTCGAGAACCGAATGCCGGATGGGACCGTATACAAGCAGTGGATCGGGTATCGTGAGCTAAGGCCTCCGGAGAAGTTGGCTCTCGCCTGGAATTGGGAGCGTCTCGATGCCGAAGGCAAGAGCGACGGCGGGCCGCACGAGAGTCTGGTGACGGTCGAATTCCGTGATCTTTGGGGTTCGACGGAGGTTGTCCTGACACACGAATTGCTTCCGACACGGGAACTGCGCGAGCGAATGCGGAGGGGTTGGAATTGCTGCTTCGACGTTTTGGAGCGGCAGCTGCAGGCCTAAATTCAGAATACTTTGGGAGGAGAAAATGCGAAAAACACTTTGCTGGTTTGCTCTGGGGGCCATTGCGATCGGAGTGCTTGCCGCCCGCGCGGGGTCGCAAGAGAAGCCCGGGTCGGGATTCGATCGCCTAAAGACCCTGGTAGGCACATGGGAAGCCGCCGTTCCGCAAGGCGGAACCCTGACCAACACGATTCGGCTGGTCTCGAATGGGACCGCGCTGGAAGAGATATTTCAGAGCAAGGAAGACGACCAGATGGTGAGCCTCTACACGGCGGATGGAAATCGCCTGGCGATGACCCATTACTGCGCGGCGGGCAATCAGCCGCGCATGGAAACACTTGCCATCACCGGCGACCAGAAGGAGTTCGATTTTTCCTTCACGGGTATCACCAATCTGATGAATCCCAACGCCGGGCATATGCACCACTTGGTGATCCAAATCGCCGATCAGGATCACTTCACGGAACAATGGACGTGGCGCGAGAATGGCAAGGACCAGATCCATACGATTCATTTCACGCGAAAGAAGTCGTAGCCCTCTCAAAGGCAGGCCGCGTGGCGGAGGTACCGCACCTCGCGGAGGCGGCGAAATTGTTGGTTGTAATCCAAGCCGTAACCGACCACGAAAACGTCGGGAATCTGGAAACCAACGTAGTCGGCCTTGACGGCAACGGCGCGGCGAGCGGTCTTATCGAGTAAAGTGACGAGCTTCAAGCTCTTGGGCTGGTGAGCGGCGAGCAGGCCTTGGAGGTAGTGATACGTTCGCCCGGTGTCGAGGATGTCTTCGACAACCAGAACCTCGCGTCCCGCGATACTGACGTCAAGGTCTTTGGTGATTTTCACTTCGCCCCATGACGTCGTGCCGGCGACGTAGCTCTGAATTCCCAGGAAATCCACGGTGGCCTCGATGGAGAGGTTGCGGACGAGGTCGGCCATGAATATCCAGGCGCCCTTGAGCACCCCAACCAGGTGCGGTGTGCGGCCGTGATAGTCGCTGGAAATCTCCTCGCCAAGCTCGCGAATTCGCGCTGCAATCTGGCTCGAATCCAGAAGCACTTCGAGGCTCAATTCAGAGGGAGCATTACCCATGGGCATTCACCGTTGACGCTCTTTGGGAGCATCTGTTAAATTGAGTGCTGGCATCTTGTATAAAAGGAGATTCTGTGGCAAGTCACAAATCCGCATTAAAGAGCATCAAGCAAACCCGAAAGCGTACCGAATTGAACCGCGCGCACACCACGAAGTTGCGGCATCAGATCCGGAAGTTCCGCGCCGCGCTCAAAGCCAAGGATAAGGCCGCTGCGGAAGCGCTCCTGAAGCCAACCCTGGCTCTCATCGATCACTCGATCCACAAGGGCGCCCTGCATCCTAACACCGCAGCGGGCTACAAGTCGCGCTTGACCCTCGCCTTCCACGCTCTCACGTAAATTCTGTTTTCGAAGGGAGGACCATTAGGGTTCTCCCGGCTCGCCTCGCGGTGTCTGCTCTCTCGAAAATCACCCGATTCCGGTCATTCCCGCGAAAGCGGGAATCCAGCCCTATGTGGACTGACCTGGACCCCCGCTTACGCGGGGGTGACAACACAGGAGGTTTTCATCTCCCTGGGTGGGCTGCAGGCCCATGGGGCAGCCGGGAGCACTCACCGTAACCTTCTGCTTCGAGTAAGCTGAGGAGGTCACCCTTCGCCGGCCGGAGCGGGGAGTTCTTCGCCAATCGTGGGCACGCCGGAGGTTTCCTTGCCGATCACCACCTGCCAAACCAGAAACTCCAAAAGGATTTTTGAATCCTTCCACGACGATTTGATTCCCAGATCGGTGCGGCGGACGGCCCGAAGCGCCTGCTGTAATTCCTCGCGCGGATAATTCCGCAGAACGAGCGGGACGATTTCCCATGTTGAATAGGGATTTGCGGGCCGCGACCAGCCTCCCCGGCCACCGCCGTAAGGCGCCCCTCCGCCCCTCAGCGTCTGGCGAAAGAGGTCGCCCACGCACCAGACAATCAATGTCTCGGCGACCTTGCTGGCCAAAAGTTCACGGAGGAATTCCAGCGCTTGGCCACATTTCCGTTCGGCGATGGCGCGCAGAAGCTTTCCGATTTCCCGCTCCTCGCGGAAGGCTACGATCAAGTCCAGGTCAGCCGCTTCCCAGCGCTTCTTGCCTGGCATGGCGGTAAGCAGTTTCTCGATTTCGGTGCGCATCCAGAGCAGGTTGACGCCGGAGGTCTTCGCCTCGGCCCGCCAATCGTTACTGATCTCAAACTTGCTCGCAATTTCCTCTGCCAATCCGGCCTCGATCTCCACTCCCGCCTGATGGAGGAAGTCGCTGGCCCACAGCGCGGCTTGGCGACGATTGAGCGCCCGCATCTCCACCAACTCCGCCTTTTTCTCCAGCAACTGGATGAACTTCCGCCGCCGGTCCGGCTCCGCCGCAGTAAATACCACGGTGGAAAAAGGAGAGGGGCGCTCCAGGTATTCGCGCAGCGCCTCGGCGTCTTCCTCGGCCGCCTGTTTGAAATCCTCGGGGTCAGAAAAGAGCAGGAAGTTGTGTCCACCCAACATCGGCATCTGTAGGGCTGCCTCCAGGTCTTGCCGGAGCCGGTCCGGCTGAAACTCGATTTCCGCCAGGCACCATTGCCGCGCTTCTTCGGGAATCGAGTTCACCACCGCTTTGCGGCATTCTTCCTGGAGAAACCGGTCAGGGCCGCGAAGGAAATAAGCCTGGCCGGCTTTGCCTTTTCGGAATGTGGCGACAAAATCTGAAGGTTGCATGTTATGGAAATTGGAAATCAGAAATTGGAAACTGGAAACTGGCAGCCTTGTTTTCAAGTTCCTGTTTTCTAGTTCCCAGTTTCATTTTCCTTTCTCTTTTGTCTCCCTGTGCTCAGTGGTGAAGCTCTTTGTCCCTGCCGATAATTGGCGGAGTCTTGCCGCCCGTCTGAAACCGGCTTCCATGCTACCATCCGTCCCGCCTCAAGCACAAGAAAACGGGGCTTTCGGTACCGTCCTAATTTGAAATCGGAGCAAAAGAATAATTGTCTGAAAGTGATCTTAAAACAAAAAGGGCAGTCATTTCTGGCTGCCCTTTTGAAAATCAACGACGTGCTTCTTTTTGGCACGCCTGCGAAGCATCTATATCACAACTCAATCCGAATCCTGAAGGGGATAGTGCGAGGAAACACGAATCCCTTTGGAGGGGACAGGATGCAGGTCCTAAGTATTCTGAACCTGAACGCTCAATCCTGCTCTTCCGAATCCCCAGTCCTGCATTTTGCGCTTGACAGGAGGCTAGGAGCGTGATAGGCTATGTAGGTTGGTCTATGATAAAGGGCGTCAGCAGATCGCTCCCAGGGGGTTCTAAACCGGCCCGCCGGCGGCGGGAAATCGGCACCAAATGCAAAAAAGATACTAAATAGAGGGAACGAACCTAAAGAACTATTGAAAGCAAAGGAGTTAGCGTTTTCAGGGGCTCAAAACGAACCCAATTTTCACTACAACAAACCCCGATCAAAGCCAAGAAGATGGCCATTAATCGACGATTTGTGAGGCATTGAGTAGAAGAAGAAACTGGAAACTGGAAACTGGAAAGTGGAAACTGGAAACTAGAAAATGGAAACTGGCAGCCCGGTTTTCCCGCTTCTAGTTCCTGGTCCCATCCGATAAAGCAGAAAGTAGAAATCAGAAAATGGCAGCGCCATTTTCCATTTTCCATTTTCCAGCGTGTGTCAAGCGTCGTAGGTGTTTGACCATATGCCGTCAGAATTGCTATATTGGCGTAAGACATTTGTGAGATTCGAAAGTAAGTGAGGAATGGCAAACGTTCAAATCGAATTCCCTGACAAGAGTTTGAAGGAATTCCCGAAAGGGATAACTGCCCTGGAGGTGGCGAAGTCGATCGGGCCACGGCTGG
>Ga0116114_1001024_pt1 | contig 15840 bp, 16 predicted proteins | sample June2015DPH_10_5_FD_89823 | JGI IMG/M metagenome (GOLD analysis project Ga0116114, IMG submission 89823) | Peatland microbial communities from SPRUCE experiment site at the Marcell Experimental Forest, Minnesota, USA - June2015DPH_10_40 | ecosystem: Environmental > Terrestrial > Soil > Wetlands... | reverse complement strand
TTCTTCCGCAGAAATTTGTCAAGCTGCTTTTCCGCCTTGCTCATGCGGCGAGTTTAACAAGGTTCCTGCTCTTCGCGCGAAGAAAATAAAATTTAACCCACCACCCCGTCCCTCTCCCCGTTTGGCGGGGAAAGGGTGAGGGGCTCGTTCAATCAAATTAAAAGACACCGGTATTTTGCATTTCACTCGGCGCGCGCAAGGGTTAAAATGCAGAGGTCGTATGACGAAACCCGTTTCGCAACGTCCCGCACCGCCACGCCGGAGATTGCCGCGTTCCTTCAAGGATTTGACGCCGTCGAAACATTTCAATCCGCGCACGTTTTTTCGGGAACTGGTTTTGAAGGCGCTGCTCACGCCGCGGATCGGGCAATCGCGCCATCCGGTTTTCCCGAAACTCATACGCGGCCAGGTTGCGATTACCTGGATTGGCCACGCATCGTTTTTGATCCAGTTCACGAACCTGAATGTTTTGATTGATCCGAATTTTGCGAACTGGCTGTTTTTTTTGAAGCGCATCAAACGCTCCGGCCTGAAAATCCAGGACCTGCCGCGGATTGATCTGGTGCTGCTCACGCACGCGCATTTCGACCATTTTCACAAACCGACGTTGCGCCGGCTGCCGCAGCCGAAAATCGGCGTGATGCCGCGCGGCGTCGGCGATCTGGCGCAAGACCTCGGCTTCGCGCGCATCATCGAGCTGGATTGGTGGGAAAGCTTTTCCCAACGCGATTGGAAGGTGACCTTCACGCCAAGCCGGCATTGGGGCGCGAGAATGCTGCGCGACCAGCATCGCGGTTACGGCGGTTTCCTGCTCGAATATCAAGGCCGCAAAATTTACCACGCGGGCGACAGCGCCTATTTTGACGGCTTCAAGGAAATTGGCCGGCGGCTCGCGCCGGAAATTGCGTTGCTGCCGATTGGCGCATATCACCCGGAATCGTTTCGACGTGTTCACATGGGGCCGGACGAGGCGGTGAAGGCGTTCCGGGATTTGCGCGCGCGCTGGTTGGTGCCGATGCACTATGGGACGTTCAAGTTGTCGTTCGAGGAAATGGACGAACCGCCGCGCTGGCTCCGCGAGATTGCTGTGAAGGAAAACCTCACGCAAAAATTGCGAATGCTTGACGAAGGCGTGCCGGTGGTGTTTTGATCTTGAACATTGCGCCGCCCAAATATGACCGACGACAACGGTAATTCCAACTCATCGTCCCTCGACGCGGTCCGGCGTTACGTGCCACTCGCGGTTTGGGCCATCGTCATTCTGGTCGTTCTTGCCATTCCGCTGAAAATTATCGGCTACGGCTATTTGCCGGCCGACGACGCGCTGCGTCACGCGGCCAAGGCGGTGAGCGGCAAACCGTGGCCGGACATTCTGGTGGTGGGGCCCGCTTTCCAGATAGATCACAACTTCGGCTGGCATTTTCTGCTGCGACAAATTTTTCTGTGGAGCAAATGCAGCACCGAAGGGCTGGTCCTGTTTTCCGTCGTGGCGTTGTTCGCGTTGGCAAGCTGGTCGGTGTTGCCGTGGCTGAAGCGGCCGGAAGCCTGGCTGATTGCCTTGACGGCGGCGGCGCTTACAACGGATGTCCCCTTGCGGTTTTTAACCGGCCGTCCATTTATACTGACCATTGCCGTGCTGCTGACCATTCTTTTTGCCTGGCAGGCTCATGGTTCGGCTCCGCCCAAATGGTGGACGGTGTTGTGGCTGGCGCCGTTGATTGCCCTTTGCACGTTCATGCATGGAGTGTGGTATCTCTGGATGCTGCCGGTGGCGGCGTTTTTCCTCGCCGGACAATTTCGCTGGGGATTGACGCTGATTGCAGGATGGGTGGCGGGAGTATTCCTGGGCGCTTCACTCACGGGGCATCCGTTTGCGTCCATTTACCAGGCTCTCGTTATGGCATATCGGGCTTTTGGAATGCATACCACACAGCGCACGCTGGTCACTGAATTCCAGTCATCGTCGGGCGATGTTCTCGCGCTGATCCTTCTGGGTGGCCTGTTGATTCTGCGTCAACTGGCCGGCTTGAAGACACGCCCACTGACCTCCAATCCGGTGTTCTGGCTCGCCTGTCTCGCGTGGGTGCTCAGTTTCAAAGCGGTGCGTTTCACGGAAGACTGGGGCTGGCCGGCGCTGATGGTTCTGGTCACTTGCGATATGCAACTGCTCCTGCAGGCGCGCTTCGCGGCGGACTCTTTCAAGCGCCTGGCGCTGACCTGCGGTCTTGCGGCCATTGCGTTCCTTGTCATCACCAACGATCACAACAGCCGCTGGACATATAATCTGACCCAGCAATATCTCACGCCGGACAATCCCGACCTCAACGGCTGGTTGCCGGAAAAAGGTGGCATCCTTTATTCCGGGGACATGACGGTTTTTTATCAGACATTTTTCAAAAATCCGAACGCGGACTGGCGATATATTCTTGGCTTTGAGCCCGCCCTGATGCCCGATGAAGATTTCCAGGTGTATCACAAAATCATGTGGAATTTCGGCGACGCCAAAGCCTACGAACCGTGGTTGAAAAAAATGCGCCCGCAAGACCGCCTCGTCATCCGCGGCGGCCGGAGCAGCTTGCCGAGCAGCTCGCAATTGGAATGGGAGTATGGCGTCAGCGGCATCTGGATTGGACGCCTGCCGCGCATCCCGCAAAGCGGGACGCCACCACCGACCATTCCCGCAACGGCGCCGCGTGACACTTCAACCAATTCGTTGAATTCAGCGAAGTGACAGCGCGTCGAACTTTCGCGCCAGATCAAAATCCTTTTCCGTCAAACCACCGGCGTCGTGCGTCGTGAGCGTGAGCGTCACCTTGTTCCAGCGGATGTCAATATCTGGATGATGCCACGCCTGCTCGGCGAGTTCGGCAACTGTGTTGATAAATTTTATCGCGGCGGGGAAATCTTTGAACGGATACGTCCGCGCAATCGTCGCGCCTTTCTTTTTCCAATCCGGCACGGTGGCGAGCGCGGTTTTGATTTCAGGAGCGCTGATTTTTTTCATGGCTCAATGACAACCGGAACAAACCTCGGTAGGGCGGGCAGTCCTCTGCCCGCCGCTCGTCCCACAACAATTGCGGCGCGCACGGCTTGTCCCGCCATAGCCATGCGACGGCGGAAGTGACGCGCCCTACCCACGTGCCGATTCACACTGGGAGTTGGTATCACTCCCGCGGCAAATCAGAACCATTCCTTGCGTCCGTCCACGTAAGTGCGCACAAACTCTTCGTCAGACTTGCACAGGTAAATGATGCCTTCGATGAGGCCGATGATGTGTGTCACCACGCCGGCAATGCCGCAGGTCAGGATCGTCACCAGCAGCATGATCAAACCGGCCCCGGTGTAGCCGAGGATGAATTTATGAATGCCGAGTGAGCCAAGCAGAATCCCGCAAATGCCGGCCGGAATTTTGTTGGACGCCCGTGATGCAACGGCGGACGGAGGCGGCGCGATCGGCGGCGGAACCACATTCAATCCGGAGGCAAATTCAGAAAACGAACCCAGCGGTTTCCATTCCTGGGAACCTTCCATTTGAACCGACGTTTGGGCGTTGACGCGGTTCTCGGCAATCCAGCGCCGCATTTCCTCCGCGCTTGCCGGGCCGTATGGCCGCCCGTCCGTTCCGATGATTTTATACATAACGTGCCTTTCTTGTTTCAGTTGCCGTCACGAAAATTTCAGGACAGTTTTGGCGGTTGGCCGGGCACATCCGCCATCCGTGGCGGAATGGATTTTGGTTCAACCTGTCCGTCCGTTTTTGCCTGACGCAACAAACTTAAACTCGTGACCAGCGACCACAACCAGCTTGCGCCGAATAATAACAGCCCCCACTTCCACATCCAGCCGGATGAATCCGGCGGAACCGCCTCGCCGAATTGCTGGAGAAAAACGCGGTGGAACAATTCAAACATCCAGCCAACGATCAAAACAAAACCCGCCAGGGCGAGCAGCAATTGACCGATTCCGGCAAAAATCCGCCGCGCCATCAGCGAACCCAGTCCCGGGGTGGCACATAGATTTGTCAAAACGCACGTCCAGGCTCGGGCGCGGCTTAACGGTCGGGTGGTCCGGACGGTCATTGTGCATCAACTGAATTGCGACTTCACTTCCGGCTTGTTCAAAACCACCAGCGCCCAAATGCCGAAGGGCAGCCCGAGAACACAACACGGTGTCAGGCAGGGGATCATTGCCAGAATGGCGGCGGCAAATGCGAATTCAAAACTTCGCAAAGACTGCATCTTCGCCGCGCCGATCAAAACCAAAACCGACATCGCCAGCCCAAAAAGACTGTTGATAATGCCCAGCGGTCCATAGGTCAAATGCAGCAATTGCTGCACTTGGGGATCGTTAAATTGTGGTATTCCGGAATAAAGCCGGCTCACATCTGAACGGAAAAAAATCAATTTTACCAGACTCCACAGGGCCAAAACCAAATTGAGAATGGCTGTCACTTTAAGTCCGATGGCGGGGCCTTTGACCAGTTGCAAGGCCGCGTCGTGTCCTTCACTCGCACCCGCCACAGGCGCAGTCAACGGCGGCGGCGGGGCGGAACTGGCGGCCAGCGCATCGGCGAACTCAGGAAATGCGGAGAGCGGACGCCATTCGGTGTCATCTTCCTCCTTCGCCAAAGATTGTTCATTGAGCCGGCCGTCGGCAATCCACCGGCGTATGTCGTCCGCCGTGACCGAGCTGTACGGTTTTTGATCGCCGCCAATGATGGTGTAGAGTGCCATAATTTTGTCCCGTGTTTGCCGACTTCTAGTTCATTGGCCGCAAAGGTGCAAGCCGTTTTGCTGTAGTGGCGGGCATCCTTGGCCCGTGAAGCAATGCTTCACCGGGCCTGCCTGCCGTAGCCGGCGGCATCCTTGCCGCCCGGGCCACAAAACCAAACCTGCGTCATGACCTCGCTTCCACATCAGACCACCCGGCTGGACCTGCCGGCCGGCAGGCAGGAGTCCGGGCGATACGGCAGCCAGAGATGGCTGCCGCCTACGGTGGCAGTGCCTCCGGATTCGCCTGGTTCGGAGCGGGCGTCACTGGTTCCGCACGAACAACTTTCCCGGCAACTGCTTCACCACGCGCTTCATTTCCAGACCCAGCAACGCCACCGAAACCGCCGAACTCGGCAAACTGCTGCGCCGGATGACTTCGTCAATGCTCGATTCCTCGTTGTTCAACGCGTCATAGACCAGTTTTTCGTTTTCAGACAGGGTGAGGGCCGGGAGAACGCCGGTTTCGCCCGGCGACGGCGGACGGTTGCTCCCCGGAAACAAATACTCGAACTCACTCAAAACATCCTCCGCGTCTTCGCACAGCTTCGCGCCTTTTTTAATCAAGTCGTGGCAACCCTTGCTGCGCGGCGAATCAATCCGTCCGGGCACGGCAAAAACCTGCCGGCCGTATTCCGTCGCAAAATTCGACGTGATGAGCGCGCCGCTGTGCAGGTCCGCCTCCACCACCACCGTGCCGAGCGTCATGCCGGCCACGATGCGGTTGCGGATGGCGAAGGATTGCTTGTCCGCGTTGCGGTTGAAGGGGAATTGCGTGATGACTGCGCCGGATTCGGCAATGCGCCCGAACAATTCCGCGTTCTCGGGCGGGAACACAATGTTGATGCCCGTGCCGAGCACGCAAACCGTCCGTCCTTTTGCCGCCAGCGCGCCCTGGTGCGCCGCCGTGTCAATCCCGCGCGCGCCGCCGCTCACGACCGTCACGCCGACATAAGCCAGTTGATAGGCCAGCTTGCGCGCAGTCTCGATGCCGTAATGCGTCGTCATCCGCGAGCCGACCATCGCCACCGCGTTTTTGTCCTTGGCGGTCAGCGCCCCCTTGACGTAAAGCACCAGCGGCGGGTCGTAGATTTGCCGGAGCGATTCGGGATAATCCTCGTCGCTTTGAATCAAAATATGGCAGCCGAATTCCTGGATGCGTTTCAATTCACCGGCGAGGTCAACGGTTTTCTCCCAGCCGGCAATCGCCCCGGCGGTTTCGTCGCCGATGTTACGGACGCGGCGCAGTTCGCTCTGGGACGCCTGAAGAATTTTGGGCGCGTCGCCGAAATGTTCCAGCAGCAGCCGCGCCCGCACCGGGCCGACGTTTTCGATGAGGTTCAAAGCAATGAGCGCTTCCCTTGAGTCCATGCCGAATTAAAGAGTTTCAAGTTTCAGGTTTCAAGTTCCAAGTGACAATATTCACGGGAAGCAAATTTTAGCGCCGTCAGGCGCGGCATATTTGTAGAACCAGAAACAATTAAAATCTAAAGCCCCGTCAGGGGCGGCATATCTGAATATGTCGCTCCTGACGGAGCTTGGAATTTCTCTGGCGCGTTTCTACAAATATGCCGCGCCTGACGGCGCTGAAGAAAAAATGCGCGGCGGCATGAATTGTTTCGCGCTGGACTCAAACTTGGCCGGGAATAGTGTTTCAACGTGAAACGGAATAAGCTGCAAACCAAGTCGTCCAATAACTATTAGGCCACCCACGGCTTAGGATGAAAATAACCTTCTATCAAACGGCAGCTCTTTTGGGAATTGTTGCTTTTTTTCTCAATAGTATGGCCTATGACCACTGGGTGCATGCCTCGCGTCATAAGGCATATAGTATTGAAGCAGCAATGAAGCAGCACATTGTGTATGTGCGCGATATGGAGGCAGTTCGCTTAGCGCACACTGGGAATGTTCTCAGCATGGTCGGGCTAGCAGTCATGCTTTTTGGCGTCAGCTGTATGGTCGCAGCCATAATGAGACGTGAGAACGGATGGTATTTGATTCTGACGGGATTATTCGTCGCGGATGTCTTTGTTTTGATGCTGTGTTGAGCTTGATTCGTGGTCTGACAACCAGACAGGCTGCAAACTTCCTTCGCCCGTTTCCCAAGATTGATTGCGCGGCGACTTCCTGCTATTGAATCTGCGTGCCTGATCCCAGACTGTTGCTCCTCATTCCGGCTTACAACGAGGAGCGCCGCATCGAACCGGTGCTGCGCGACTACGCACAATTTTTTGGGAAAAATTATTCCGGCAAATTCCAACTCGTCGTCGTGCTCAACGGCTGCACGGACAACACGCTCGGGGTGGTTCGGCGGGTCGCGGTGGAATTTCCGGCGGTTCTTCGGATGCTGGAATTCAAGGAGCCGATTGGCAAGGGCGGCGCGCTCATCGAAGGCCTCAAACTCGCCTCCTTCGGCGATTTGATCGGTTACGTGGATGCCGACGGCGCGACGCCGCCACACGCGTTTCTCGAATTGGTCCGGCACCTTGGCGACGCGGACTGTGTCGTCGGCTCGCGCTGGCTGCTGGATTCGGTCATTCATCAATCGCAGACCGGCAACCGGCGATTCGCCAGCCGGGTGTTTCACGCCATCGTGCAACTGTTCTTCCGGTTAAACATCCACGACACGCAATGCGGGGCAAAAGTGATGAAGCGCGAAGTCGTGGAAAAAGTTCATCCCTTCCTTCGTATCGCCGACATGGCCTTCGACATCAACCTGCTCGTCGCCCTCAAGCGCGCCGGGTATCGCATCCGCGAGGTGCCAACCGAGTGGACGGACAAAGCCGGCTCCAAAGTCGCGCTGTTCCGTTCCTCGCTGACGATGTTCCTTTCCGTCGTGCGCATCCGGCTGATTTACTCGCCGTTTTACAAATGGCTGCGGCCGTTGCGCCCGTTGGAAGGCTGGATTTACAAAAAACTTCACCAGCCGCGACCGTTGCCGGGGCCGGATTCGGAAAAGCGAGGATAGCGAACGGCGGATGGAAAAGCTCCCTGCGGGGGAATCATCCGCCATCCGTTATCTGCCATCTTCCATCCTTGTTTTTGCCTTCATCCCCCACGTGAACCACGCGCACACGCCGAACAAAAGCAGGTTGAACCCGCCGAGCGTTTGCAGCACGATTTCGAGCCGCCCCGGAAAATGGTTCAGCATCAGCGGCAACGCGAAGCCATAGGCCACTGCCAGCACCACCATGAACGGCACCACACGGAATTGCAGGCGCGCCAGCAAATCGTTCACCAGCACGTTTGCCATCGCCAGCGGCACCATCGCGCCAGCATACCACGGAATCAGCGCCATCGTCCCGGCGAGGTCGCCGGATTTATAGATGATTTTCACCAGCAGCGGCCCGACCAGCCACAGTCCCGCCATGCCGCAGATTCCCAACACCGCCGTGCCCAGCACCACCAGTCCGAATAAATTGTTTTTTTCCGACTTTGCATTCGCATGCACAATTTTCGGAAACATCACCGTCGCCAGCGGCAGCACCAGCCACAACAGGCCGCGCGACATGGTTCCCGCCGCCACATAAGGTTTCATCGCCTCCGGGCTGAAATAAGCCTTTGCGAACATCGTGTCCGAAGTAAACATGAACTGCCACGCGCCAAAACCCCAAATCAGCGGCAGCACCTGCCGCAGCAATTTTTTTACATCAAACGGTTCCGCCCGCAACGACCACAAATCCCGCGTCCGCCAGATTGTAATCACCGCCGCCATCCCAATGCCGAGGAGCGCGCCCGCCATCATGCCCGACGCGCCCAAACCCAACGCCAGCACAAGCAACGCTGCGAATCCCAAACGTCCCACGCCGCCAAGAATGGACGACCAGCCCAGCCAGAAAAAATCCTGACGCCCTTGCAATACCCCGCTGAACAACGGCAACAACAACGAAATCAGCAGCAACGGCAGCGTCACCAGCAGACCCGCCGCGCCCGGCAACTGCCAGCGCTGGACAATGGCTCCCTGAAACAAAAAAACCGCCAGTGCTCCCAGCGCCCAAATGATGAACGTCCACAGCCACACCAGCCGGATCATTCCCGACAGTTGCCGTTCCCGGCCGTTCGCCAGCGCCAGCGCCGACTGCTGCGCGAACACCATCTGCAACGGTATGGTTGGCAGGCACGACACCACCATCAGCAGCACACCGAACGCCGTGTATTCCGAGTCGGGGATATGTTTGTTGAGCGGATGCACCCCCAACGTCATCACGCCCCCCACGATGTTCGCGACCATCAGCCAGCCGCTCTGCCGGAAAAACGCAGCGTGCGGCTTGTGGTCAACCGTCGGAATCGTTTCAGTCTTTGCCGTGGACATGAGCGTTGGACAATACGCTGCCGGCCCCGTTCAGGGAAGCGATTTTAGAAAGCTCAACAGCAGGTTTTTGCCGCGCTCCAGCGAATCCAGCGAAATCCATTCGTCCGCCGTGTGCGCCTGCGCAATGTCACCCGGACCAAACACCACGCTCGGAATGCCGCCCCGTGACAACACCGCCGCGTCGCAGAAAAAGTCCACGCCTGCAGGCCGCGTCTGGCCGATGCTCCGCAGAAACTGCCGAACCAACGGCAGCTTCGGACTTGTTTCCAGCGGCAGGCAGGGCGCGAGCTTTGTGCTGGAAATTTTTGCCGACAATCCTTTCGCGCGCAGCAACGCGGCAATTTCCCGCCGCACGTCCATTTCCGTTTCACCCGGCAGCGTGCGCCGGTCAATGGTGATGACGCAACGGTCGGGCACGATGTTCGGCTGGGCGCCGCCGGAAATCATGCCCACGTTTACCGTCGCCACGCCGAGCAGCGGATGACGGCGGCGGCGCAACCGCGCAGCGTAATCGGTTTCGAGCATGTCCACGATGCGCGCCATTTCGTGGACGGCGTTTTGGCCGAGTTGCGGTGTCGCGCCATGCGCCGCCTTGCCGCGCGTTTCGAGTTGCAGCCATAAACTGCCTTTGTGCGCGGTGACCACCTGCAACCGTGTCGGCTCGCCGACGATGGCCAAAGCAACTGTTTGGAGTTCCGCCTTCAGGCGGTTCGTGCGATCTCCCATTCCTTCTGGCCGCCTGAAGGCGGAACTCTGAACCGAGCCCGTGAATATGTTCGCTACCAACGCACGCGAACCGGCCTGCGCGTTTTCCTCGTCCACCAAACCAGCGAAAACGATTTCGGTCTGCAGCGGACGTGATTTTGCATTCGCCAGTTCGCAAAGCGCGGTGAGCATGGCGGCCACGGAACCTTTGGTGTCGCACGCGCCGCGCCCGTACAGCCGGCCGTTTTTCCGGCGCGGGACAAATTGCGAATCGTCGGCACTAACGGTGTCGAGGTGCGGCGCAAGCAGAATGGTTTGGCGGATTTTGTTTCGCGGCAGGAGGCGGGCAATGACATTGGCACGTCCGGGCGCGACCTTTTGAAATTCGACATCGAGTCCGGCGTGGGCAGCAAACGACGCCAGAAAATCCGCCACATTCTTTTCACCATAATGCGATTGACGAAGGCGGGCCTGTCGCGCCGAAGCTCCATCGGATGGAGCGAAGGCGGAATTCACGCTCGGCAGCGCGATGAGTTCGGCCAGCAGCTTTTCCGTGCGCGTCATGGCTTCAGAGTGGCACAGGCTTCCAGCCTGTGAAAAGTAATTACTTCACAGGCCGGAGGCCTGTGCCACTTTTCCACTTTCTTCTCGACGTGGCATTTTGCTCGCATCGAAGTTCACGGTCCATTGACCATTTTATATCTTCCCTCTGCTAAATTCCTTTTAGCGAGTTCCTTTATGGAGTCAGAAATTTTTGGATCAGCAACCAAACCCTCCACTTCGCTTTTGGTGAAACATTCATGAAGAAGCAGATCTCCAATTTCGCTTGGAAATTGGTCGACAATGTATTTTTTCCACTCATCAGTCACATCGAAAGACTTATCTGAAATCAAAACATAGACTCCGGTTTCTCGAATTCTGCGCGAATATTGAACACCTTTGATAACTTTAATCAGTTCATTCTGACTCAGCCGCTTATACCGCATCAGTTCTTCCATTCTGCCGGGAAATTTCTTGATAAGGTATTCATTCATTTCTGGCGTAACTTTGAACGATTGATCTTCAATCAAGCGGTCTAAACCATATTGTGCAGAAAAGTCTTGGTTGGTCTGACCGTTCCAAAAATCGTCACTTGTTATGAGCGAGGAGTTGGTGCGAAGTTCGTTGCAATAACTCTGGATTCTTGTCTCTCTTGCCTGTTCCCGTTTTTGATACGCGATAAAACTTTTGTTACTTTCTCGTGCTCCTTTTACTGCCTTGGGAATCTCAATACAAACATTGACGATAAGCAATAACGACGGGATCCCTCCTAACAAAGAAAGCCCCCATAATTTCTCTCTTGTTGCCACAGAAATTCCAGTGGCGATACAGGAGAGTATACAGCCAACGAACAATCCGAGGAAAATCCGACCCAGAACTGCTCCCCCAAACCAGTCACTTTGATTATGTGGCGCGATGACTGCAAAGAAATAGCCAGCGCCGAATCCCATGACCGGAAGCAGAATTGCTGCAAGCCACCATTTGCCATTTGATCGATTCATTCTATTCTGAAATTACCAATTTACAGCGTGACTGGAATTTTTTACCGGTCAAGTAAAGACAATTCGTTTTAAATAATTTCCACCGGCCATTTCGGGAGCGCGTCAAGAAAGGCCTGGCCTTATTGCTTGGTGAGCACGCGTTTGTCCAGCACCACGATGATGCCGGTGTTGACATTCTGCCACAAAAGGAATACTTTTGCCGCATGGAAACCGTCACCTTGAAAATGGAGCGGAAGCACATCACGCTCTTGAAGGAACAGGCGAAGGCGCTGGGGCGTTCTCAAGCTGCGATTGTGCGGGATTTGATTGACCAGCATCTTGCCGGCAAAAAGCGCCCGTCGCTGTATGATTTGACCAAAGACCTCTGCGGCAGCGTGCGCGGGTCGAAAAATTTGTCCACACGGCCATTGACAGGCTATGGCCGGGACTAAAATTCTGGCCGATACCGGGCCATTGGTCGCTTACGTCAGCGAAACGGATCAGCACCATCGCTGGGCGCTCGGCGCATTCAATTCCTTTTATGAACCGCTTTATACGTGTGAGGCGGTGATTGCAGAAGTTCTCTTTTTGTTGCGATCCGATGGAGTGAGCGTTGAAACTTTTCTGCAACTGCTGGAGCGTGGCGCGGTCAAAACCACTTTCAGCATGGAGGAAAATCGAGCTGATGTTTTGAATCTTCTGCGCAAATACGCCGATCAACCAATGAGTCTGGCGGATGCGTGCCTCGTGCGCATGACGGAATTGAATGACAATTGTCAGGTATTCACGACGGACAGGGATTTTCTGGTTTACCGCCGCAAAGGGCGGCATGTTATTCCATTGCTCGCGCCTTACACCTGATTTTTCTTCGCGGCAATTTTCTTTCACACAATCTCCACCGGACATTTCGGCAGCGCGTCGAGGAAGGCCTGGCCGTATTGCTTGGTGAGCACGCGATTGTCCAGCACCACGATGATGCCGGTGTCGGTTTTGGTGCGGATCAGCCGGCCCACGCCCTGGCGGAATTTTAAAATCGCCTCCGGCAATGAAAATTCGCTAAAGGAATTTCCGCCGCGCGCTTCAATCGCCTCGATGCGCGCCTCGATGAGCGGATGGTCGGGCACGGCGAACGGCAGCCGGGTGATGATGACGTTGCTCAAGGCCTCGCCCGGCACGTCCACGCCCTGCCAGAAGCTGTCCGTGCCGAACAGCACCGAGTCCACGTCGTCCTTGAATTTCTCCAGCATCGTCGTGCGCGGCGTGCCCTTGCCCTGCACAAAACACGCGACCCCAAGTTTATTGAAAAACGGCTCCATCCGCTCGCCCAGTTCCTGCATGAGTTTGTAATTCGTGAACAACACAAACGCCTTGCCGTGCGTCTGCTTCACGAAATGGGCAATCCAATGTTCGAGCGCGTCGGCGTAACCGGCTTCGCGCGGGTCGGGCATTTTGCTGGCGACGAACAATTTCATCTGCCGCTCGTAATCGAACGGTGTGCCGACTTGGAGTTGGGCGGCGGATTCCGCGCCAACGCGGCGGACGAAGTATTTTAATCCGCCTTTCCGTGGCACAGACCTCCGGTTTGTGCCTTGGGTGTGTGGCACAGACCTCCGGTCTGTGTCTGGGGCGTGTGGCACAGGCCTCCGGCCTGTGTCTGCTTCTTCTGCTGGGGTAATGTGTTGTGGCCCACCCACGCCGGTTCCAAATCCCAAAATAAATTCTCCGTCTTTCAATCTGGCACTCGCCGGGTTTTGCCGGATGTATTCTGCAAATTGCTCCAGCGCTTGCGGCGTGCGCACAATGTGATCGAATGATTCTTCCTGCCAGAGTGTTCCCGTTCGCCCGAGTGATTGGTTGATTTCGCGCGCGGTGAAGGATTTCCACGACTTGAGAATTTCCGAAAGCGTGTGTCCCGCCAGCGGCCGGACCAAAACGTGAACGTGGTTCGGCATCACGACAAAATGTCCGAGCGCATATCGTTCGCCGTCAAAATGCCTGAGCGCGGCGGCCACTTTTTCGGCTGCCTGCGGTTGCCGCAGCACACACGAACCCGCACCCGTATCCAGCCAGTTCTCAAAGCGATTGGCAAATTTTTCGTGATATTCGCGCTCATCCGCCTCCAGACGCGGTTCCGGATGAAGCGCCAGCCACTCTTCGCGTTCGGCGAGAAATTGTTTGATGCGCACTGCGGGAACGGAATCAGCCAGACGGAACGTGACGAAATAAGTTGTTCCTTCCTGCCGCCAGTGCGGGAGATTTCGTCCTGGTTTGGACATGGGTGACTTGGGATCAAAAGAGGTGAATGGCAAGGCTGTGGCACAGGTCTCCGACCTGTGTTCCTTTTGACCAGATTGAACCACTGCCCCCTTTGCCCTACACAGACCGGAGGTCTGTGCCACATCGGTCGCCAGCGTCGCACTGGTCATGATGATGCTGGTGTCGCTCTCAAACAGACGGCGGCGCAAAAATTCCGCCACGTCAATCGGCGCGGCGTTCAACGCGAGATTTTTGTGCGCCTTGCCGCTGCGTTCGACCCAGTAAACGTGATCGGCTGCGCTCTGCTCGAGGAACGCCTTCACCTCGTCACGCAATTCGGCCAGCCGGCGGTTGCACTCGACCAGTTCCTGCCCGATGTCCTTGTCCGCGCTCAATTTAATCAGGTCGCCCACGGCTTCACGCAAACGCTGAATTGGCAGCGTGACGTTGTCCTTCACCAGTTCAGCGCGGCGGATGCGGAGTTCGGTCCAAGGGCGCCGGCGTCCGCCGCTTTCGCCGCCACCGAAACGGTCGTGTTTGGCGTTTTGCTGGATTTCTTCGCACGCGGCCTCGACGTTTTCGAAAAACTTGTCGGCCTCGCTCAAAATATCGGCCACGAGTTTCACCGCGGCGCCCTTGTGCAGTGTCGCCAGCAGCCCCTTTTCCGTGCGCGGATTCCAGAGCCGGTTCAGCGCGTAACGCACCTGCCCGCTCGACACGCTCAGGCCGATGTGCCGTGATGCCACATTTTCCATCTGGTGCGCCTCGTCGAAAATCACAAAGTCATTCTTGAACAAGATGCCGCCCTCGATGTCCTCGTCCACACCGCCGAGCAGCGTGAAAAACAGCGTGTGATTCAACACCAGCACGTCCGATGACAGAATGCGGTTGCGCGCCCGCTGGAAGAAACAAACCCCGTGGTCCTTGGCAAAATCGGACGGATGTCCGCAAATTTTCGGCGAGCACAGTCCGCGTTCGGAACAAACCTGCGCCCACACTTTCATGTCTGGCTCGATGTCAAAATCCGACAGGCTGCCGTCCCTGGTTTCCTTCGACCACTCGTAGATGCGCTGGAGTTCCTCGGCCTCGGACGACGTGAACAGATTGCCGGACTGCTGCATCGCCTTGTGCAAGCGGCGCGTGCAGAGATAATTCGCGCGGCCTTTGAGCATCGTGAAGTTGAATTTCACCGGCAAAATCTGCGCGAGCATCGGCAAATCCTTTTCCGTGAGCTGCTCCTGCAAATTGATGGTGTGGGTGGAAACAACCGCTTTCTTTTTCTGCGCTACCGCGAACAAAATCGCCGGAATCAGATAGGCCAGCGATTTGCCGACGCCCGTGCCGGCCTCGACCGCGAGATGCTCGCGGTTCTGGAGCGCGCGCGCCACGGCCACGGCCATCTGCTGCTGCTGGGGGCGATACTCGAAATTCTTCGCGCGCGACAGCAGACCCGTCGGCGAAAAGATCGCCTCGACCTGGAAAACCAAGTCTGCGCCGGCGGGTTGATGTTCGGTGGGCGCAATCACGGCGCGCGAATATGCCGTTCGGTTGTTTCCCCGGCGAACAAAAAAATTCCAGGATTCCCAATTTTGCCGCCGGCTTATTCCCGGGTTGATGAGGAAATTCACATGGGCGGTTTTCGCCAACAGGCCAATAATCAGACGAATCACTGGCTTAACCAGCCGGGTATTATGGTATTAAGTATGCTGTAAATTGGGGGTGTTCGTCCCGAGTCGTTGATTGGCTGTTGTTTACATGGGGTCGCACGGACCATCCCGGATGGAAGCGGCAGAAATTGCCCGGTTCCGAATCGGTATAAGATATGAATTTTCACGCCCGGATAAAATCGGCTGATGGCATGTATTCAAACATCATGCGATCGCAGATTTTCTCATTCTGGTCCGGTCGGGGAAGGCCGGGTCGGCGGCTGGCCGGCACCGTCGCGTGCCTGCTTTTCGCCCTGGTGCCGGCAGTCTGGAGCCAGGCTCCAAACCCACTGCCCCAAGCCAACCAGGTTCTGACCAACATCGGCGAGATTTGGACTCTGCCGCCCGAGCATCGGTATGAAGAATATCGGATTCGAACTGAGATGCTGATTTATTACTTTGATGCCAAGTGGGGCAACGCCTGGGGCGAATGCCTGGGAACTCCCAGATGAGACTGTCTCAAAACTCCGGCAAATTTTTGAATGAATTGCGGCGGTTGGCGTCTGAGAGGCATGGCACAACCCATCGCTCCCGACTACGGCCAACAATTTCTTTTTCCACCCGCGCTCGAA
>Ga0116114_1001016_pt1 | contig 15891 bp, 7 predicted proteins | sample June2015DPH_10_5_FD_89823 | JGI IMG/M metagenome (GOLD analysis project Ga0116114, IMG submission 89823) | Peatland microbial communities from SPRUCE experiment site at the Marcell Experimental Forest, Minnesota, USA - June2015DPH_10_40 | ecosystem: Environmental > Terrestrial > Soil > Wetlands >... | reverse complement strand
GGAAGCGATCGGCGGCATCCCCACGGGGTCGGTGACTGAAGACGTTTTGACGACGCTCGTTCTGCTGCGGCGCGGAATCATCACGCGATATCTGAACGAACGGCTGTCGATGGGACTGGCGCCCGAAAGCATTCAAGCCTATTTCGTTCAGCGCAAGCGATGGCTCCGCGGAGGAATCCAGTTGCTCTTCCTTCGCCAGGGCCCACTCGGACCAGGATTGTCGCTGTTCCAGCGATTGACTTTCATTCCCTTCGAGTGGCTGGTCATGTGCCCGATGCGGCTTTTTGCGCTTATGATCCCTCTGGTTTATCTGTTCACGGGATTGTCGCCATTTCACGTGCCTTCACTCCAATCGCTGCTTGATTACCAAGTGCCGACGTACGTGGCGATGACGGCGCTAATGTGCCAACTGGCTCGGTCAACTTACATGCCGGTCCTTACCGCAGCCATCGGGCTCTTCAACTCGTTCCGGATGACGCCGACGTTGATTTCGAGTCTGATCAAGCCGTTCGGCGTCCCATTTCGCGTCACGCCAAAGGGAATGAACATTCGCCGCAAGGATGACCAAAAGATTCTCTGGGCGGCCGGCGCGTTGATCGGGGCCAATTTCCTGGGGATTTCAATCAATCAAATTCCCTGGTTACGGATCGTTGGAGGCGACGATTTCCTTCTCCTGGCGGTCCTCTTTGCCCTGATGAATACAATTTTGCTCGCGTTGACAATGCTGATGGCATGCGAGCGCGAACAAGGGAGCGAAATTGATCCATTCCCGTGCGACAGGCCGGTCGACTGCATCGTCGGCGGCACGTGCGTGCCAAGCCGACTGATGGAAATCTCCACCGCGGAAGCCTGGCTCGAATTTCCCGACCAGCATCTATTTGAGGGCGAAGCTATTCAGCTGATTCTGGCTGGCGTCGGCATTCTCTGGGCCACGGTTGCGGGGATCCGAGAAAAATCAGTCCGAGTCGTTTTCACGACGATGGGATTACATGAGAGGACGAGGCTCATCACCTGGGTCTACACGTTCGGTCTGCATAACGGGGTGGAAAAGCAGCAGACGTGGGAAGTAACAAAGCGATTGGCGAGGGCGGTTCTTAAAGATGGATCACGGGCGCGCGCCGCGTGAATTTGTGGCTCGATTGTTGGAACTCATTCCCGCATCAACCGAAATACGCGGATGCTTTTGCCGTTGGCCTCTTCCGTCCCTTCGCGCAGCAGCCAGCCGCGTTGGCGAATCCAGGGCCCAAACATCTCGCCCGACTGCCTTCCCGGCTCGCCGAGCAGCACGGATCCGCCCTGGGCCAGATGCGCATTCCAGAATTCGTTGAGGAACTCCCACTGCTGCCGTTCGTAGAGGATATCCGCCCCGAGGATCAGGTCGAATTGTTCGCCGAGGCGGTCGATCCGCCAATTCAGTCGCCGGACGCGCACGCGTTTGCCGAAGCTCAGACAATTGAGGCGGGCAAAGAGTAGCGCCGGCGATTCCACATCGGCGAGAGTGACCCGCGCTCCAAGGGCTGCGGCGGCGCCGCCGCCCAGGCCCATCCCGCATCCCAAATCCAGGACGCGGGTGGACTGCGTCAATTTCATTTTCCCCAGCGCCACCGCGATGCCCCGCGCGCTTTCCCACAATTCCGCCCAATACGGCAGTCGCGGCTCAGTGGAAGAATTCGCGTGGGCATCGTGCGGCGCGTCGTCGCTGGTTTTATCCCGGCGGTCCTCCTCGGCGACAATGTCGTCCAGCACGCGATTCGGATCGGCCACGCGCGTGAAGGGAATCGACGCCCCACCGACGCGGATTTGCTCGGTCACCGTCTGGAATTTCCGCTGAATCCGCGCCAGCAGGCGGCGGTAGGCTTCGGCTCCGCCTTCGGACAAACGCGATGTGGCCAAGGAGCGCGTCACGTCTACCGCTGGGCCGTTGTCTGCCCGGAGGGCACGATTGAAGCTTTGTCCAGCAGATTGCACCACAGGAGTTGAACCAGCAGAATTCCAATGATGACCATCCCCGCCGTCGCCAAGAACGTAATGACCGATCCGATGATGGCCGCCGCCACGCGAATGCGCAGACGCTCGATCGCCACGATCAACAGCAGCACGAACATCCACGCCCCGGCCAATGCCGGTCCCAGCGCCAGCCACGGCACGGTTGCACCGGGGATCAGCGCCAACAAGCTGGGGCCCATCAGGTAGACAATGCAGTTATAGACCAGCACCGGCGGCGCCTTGGCGGTCATGTCGAACGCCGTCAGCCGATAGAACATCCAGGCGACCACCGTCGGCAACAGCGCCGCCGCCGCGCCCGCCAATAACGCCTCTAGGATCGTGTTGATGACGTATTGCTGGCCATCGAGGTCCACCATCCGATCACGGGCATAGAAAACATAGAAGAAAAAATAGGCAAAGGCCGACTGAATCCCCACGGCGAGAAACCAAATTCCCCCATAGGCGACGGCCAGGCGTTTGGCATCGTCGGCGGTTTCCGGCCGGCGCATTTTGGTCAAAGTCCGCACCGGCTTGAACGTCATTCCCCAGGCGGTGGTGAAAAACGCCGCCATGAACCCGACCGAGCCCCGGTCCTCCCAGGGAATCCCCGAGCCGGAAACCATCAGGTCCACCACCTCAACCGGCTTGGGCTGGTGCGCGGCAATCCGCATCTCATTCGGCGAGGTATATTTTTCCACAAGTGACTCCGCGAATTCTCCGGCCGCCATTCAACCAAAAGTCGGCAACACCGCCACGAGCGTTCTCAAGCAATCCTATCTCACCCGCCGCCTAATGCCATCAACTTAGACCAGATTATTCACCGCGGAGAGCGCCGAGAGCAGGGAGAGAGAGTAGTGAAGTGAAGTTACATCGGATCTCGCTCACGGGCGACCTGAAGGGTACACGACCCCTAATAATAAGGGTCGTGTCCCACAAATGCGGAAATATCTGAATAATGGTTCGCGTCACCTTTAGTTCGAGCGGAAGGGATTCGTTTATGACGCGCACGGTTGCCGCAGTTCAAACCTCGCCCTGATGATTGGCTCCCTCTGGATGGGTGAAGCTGATTTACCCAAAACCCCCAAACTCCGTTGCCATTCGATAACCTGGGCGTGTCCGGTGACGCGGCGTTAACTGTTAACCGACCGGCCGGCGATTTATGACGTGTCGGCCCATGTGCCGGCCACGGCGTCGAACATAAGTGTGTAAGTTACATGTAATAAACGCATGGAATCTATGAAAATAACTCTTGACAGCAATCGATTATGGTTGTAATTTTTAGCCTGCAGTAGCGAGGCGTTTGCCTTGACGTATTTCGACGTTTTTGTGTTAAGGCTTAATAATGGAGGGTTTACGGCGGGCCGATTGCGCGATCGAGCGCGATTGCTGGTTGAAGGGCATTAGCGCGCTACGATATCTTGATGACTGCCATCTCGAGTTGTTGTGAGATCGCCTCCGTCGCCACTCTCCATTCATTTTGCCAAACTCAAGTACGCCGAACGTCTAACATTTCTTAAGGAGCTTTTGCATCCCGTCGCGGTTGGCGGCGGGATGGGTTTTGGTGCAGGCTTTTACGCAAGGCCTGCGGCCATGAAACATACCAATGTACCAGGAGAGGACTGTCATGACACAACTCAAGAGTGGAACGGCGCGTCGTGGTATCGGAGCGGATCTGCGCGGGAATTCAAATAAGAAGCGGGCAAGGAATCGACTGATTCGCGCGGCGGGACTGGCGGTCGCAACGCTGGGAACTTCGGCCGGCGGGCTGTTTGTAATGACCAACGCGTTCGGCGCCACCATCACGCTGGTAACAACCGATACCGCGGGCCAAGAAAGCTTCGACGCCAATGCTACGAATACCAGCGGTATTACGCACTGGTCGGACGGCAACGTCCCAAGCGCGGCCAACGATTACATTGTCGACGGTGGGTCCGGGTCGACGCTTGGAGCGGGCGCCCAGTTGCGGTCTCCAAACGTTCCGCTCTACACCAATGGGACCAATGAGACATTCGCTGGAAACTCCCTCACCCTGGGTGGCGGATCCGATTCGGATTGGGGCATCTTCACGTATAAGGGCAACGAACTGAGCGGAGACACGATCACCATTAACAACCTGACCCTCAATGCGGGTGTCCTCCAGTGCGGCGGCACATCGGGTGGTACGGCCAATACCTGGATACTGGCCTCAAATAATCTCGTGGTCGGCAGTGGTGGATTTTATGTCGACAATGGTGCGGTAGCGGCCCGTGGAGAAACCATTGCCGCCAACATCACCGGCGCCGGCGCGCTGACGGACATCCTCACTAACGGAGGAAACTCGGGCACAGACTCAATCAATGGCGGCACCCTCACCTTCACCGGCAACAATAGCCTGTGGTCGGGCACCGAGTTGATTAAAGGCGGCGTGTTGCAGGTTGGCAGCGGTGGAACCGCCGGAAGTCTTGGAACCGGCAATGTGACCGTCGATAACACACTTCAATTCGACCTGACCAGCAATGTAAGCTACTCGCAAACATTCACGGTTGACGCCAGTCAAACGGGCACGATCAGCAACATGAGCACCGGCACGGTGACCTTGTCGGGGGTCACGGTCAATGGCACGTTAGCGTTGTCGAACACCACCGGGGCGTTGAACTTCACCGGGCCCATCGCCACCGGCAGCACCACCGGCACCTTGGCCATCACCAATGGCGGTGGAGCGATCGCGATCGGCGGCGTGACCGGCAGCGCCGCGGTATCCGTTAGTGGAACCGGAACCACCTCCATTTCCGGCGCGGGCACGTATTCCGGCAACACGACGGTCAACGGCGGAACTTTGGCGTTTATTGGCGGCGCGCCGGTGCCCACTTCCACCGTCTGGACGGTTGCCCCGAACGCCGTCCTCGATCTCAGTGCCGCTACGGGCACCCTGACCACCACCAGCGCCGGGACCATCACGGGCGGCGGGACGATCAAGGGCAACGTCAGTTCCGGCGGCAATCTGTCGCCCGGGACTGGCACCAGCACCATCGGCACGCTCAGCATCAACGGCAACTTGTCACTCACGGGCGGGACGTTTGACACAACTCTTAACACCACGAGCGTCGTGCCGGGCGGAACGACCAACGACCTGATCGCTGTGACCGGCAACCTGGCTATTACTGGATCAGTCGGCCTGGATCCGTCGTTCACGGCCGGCACGCCGACGGTCGGCAGCCAATACGAGCTTATCTCCTACACGGGTTCTCTGTCCGGGGCCGGCGCCCTCGTGCCCCAGAACCGTTCCATTTCGATCAGCACGGCGACTCCCGGTGAAGTCATCGCCACCATCACCACCGCCACCGCGGCAAACCTGATATGGAAATCCACGTCCAGCGGCACCTGGGACATCGTGACCACGCCGAATTGGTTCAACACCGGCACGTCGAGCAATGACACTTTCTATCAAGCCGATAACGTCACGTTCAACGACACCTATGCGGGCGTGCAGACAAACGTCAACCTTTCAACGGCCCTTTCCCCAACGACGGTTACGGTTAATTCCAACGCCAACACTTACACGTTGGGCGGCACCGGAAAAATCACCGGGGGCGCGGTGGTGAATGTGACCCTGGGAGCGTCGAACTCGCTGGTCATCACCGCCAATAACGATTACTCGGGAACAACGACGATCAATTCGGGAACGGTGAACATCGGCAACGGGGGCACGACGGGTTCGCTGGGCTCGGGAACCGTGGTGAACAATGGCACGCTTCTTTACACCCGCAGTGATACCCCCACCGTTGCCACCGTCATCAACGGCACCGGCAGTTTGGTTATCAATGGTGGAGGCGTCAGCCTGACCGGGGCGAACGGATACACCGGCGGCACCAACATCGAGGCCGGAGCCGTGTATCCGCATAACAACACGGCCCTTGGCGCAGCGACATCCACTGTACAGGTGCAGAGCGGCGCTCTGCTTTACAGCATCGTGGCAGACACGTTCCCGGAGCCAATCGACCTCTTCGGCGGCACCACGGCCAACATGGAGGGCGGCGGCGCGACGACTTCGACATATTCAGGTCCGGTCACGATTGACCCGAGCGCGGGCGCGGCGGTCATCAGCGTGGATGGCGGCGCGACCCTCGCACTGACCGACCCCACCGCCGCCCTCACCTCCTCCGCCGGCCCAATTCTGAAGGTCACTGGCAGCGGCGTCCTCGCGTTCGGAGGCAATGTCAACCTGGGCGCCGGCGGCTATATTGAGGCTGCGACCACGATCGCGTTCGTTCCGGCGGCATCGACAACGATCACGATGAACACGCAGATAACCGACGGCGCCACCGCGGGCAGCATCAACCAAAACGGCGCGGGAACGACGGTGCTTGCCGTTGATAACAGCTACAGCGGCGCGACCACCGTCACCAATGGAGTGCTCGAACCGCAGAGCGCCAATGCCATCCCCTTCGGCGCTCCCACTACCAACACGATCACCATTGTCGGCAATGCATCCACCGGCTATTTGGGCCTGACAGGGGTGGGCGAAACGACGATCCAAAACACCATAACGTTGGACGGCCGGCCCGCCGCCACTTACCCTGACATTGATAACATAACCGGGAACAACACCATCGCTGGGAATATGACGGGTGTCGTCGGCGGCAATAACTACATCCTCCAATCGGACGCTGGGCTGCTGACGGTCACGGGTAACTTCGCCTGCGGAGGCAGTACTACCGGAGCTCGCATTTTCGATCTACAGGGCGCCGGCAATGGTAATTTCACCGGCCTAATCTCGGACGGAACAAGTACGGGCACGCCATTGCCTTTTGTGATGCTCGACGTGAATGGCCCTGGCACGTGGTCGCTTTCCGGCGCCAACTCCTATTCCGGTGGAACCACCGTGAACGGCGGAACGCTGACGGTTGCCACCGGTGGCACGCTCGGAGCCACGACGGGGCCCCTGGCGGTGAACAATCCGAATACCGGCGCCGGTACCAACGTCGTGCTCAATCTCTCCACATCCGCCGCCACCACCACGGGTTCACTGAGCGGCACAATCGCGGTGCCCTCCAGCGGCGTGAATACCGCGACGATCAATAACGGCGGCCAGTTGTTCACGGTGAACCAGACGACCGCCGGCGCCTACGCCGGAACGATCGCCGGCACGGGCGGTTTCACGCTCGGCAGCCTCAGCACCAGCACGCTGACGTTGAGCGGCACGGACACGTATTCCGGCGGAACGACAGTCAACGCCGGCACGCTGCTCATCGATCCAACCTCAACACCCGCGAGCACCAGCGCCTTGCCGAAGGGCAGCGTCAGCATCACCAGTGGATTGTTGCAGTTGGCTCCCGGCGTCTCCGGTGGCACCGGTCCTACCCCGACCAGCAGCGTGAAGATCACGTCGCTGTCGATCACCGGCAGTAGCCAGTTCGATTTGAACAACAACCATATCATCATTACCTACGGCTCCAGCGATCCGTTCTCGACCATCGCCGGGTACATCAAGTCCGGCTATAACGCCGCGGCGGGTGGCACATGGAACGGCCCGGGCATCATTTCCTCGGCGGCACTAATCAAGACCAATGGCCTGTCCTACGGCGTCGGCTATGCCGACGGCAAAGACGGCAAGGTCTCCGGCCTGGTCTCCGGCCAGATCGAAGTGGCGTACACGCTGCTGGGCGACGCCAATCTGGACGGCATAGTCAACGCCACCGACTTCACCATCCTGGCGGCGAACTTCAACCAGCCGGTCACCGGCTGGGACCAGGGCGATTTCAACTACGACGGCCTGGTCAACGCCACCGACTTCACGGACCTGGCGGCGAACTTCAACCAGAGCGACAGCGGCGCGGCCGTGTCGGCCGGCGACGTCGCGGCGCTGGACGCCTTCGCCACGGCCAACGGATTGTCCTTACCGACCTCCAGCGTGCCGGAGCCGGCGTCGATGGGGTTGCTGGCGCTCGGCGCTGTCGGCGTTCTGGCGCGGAGGCGGAGACAGAACCGTTGAATATGTCTCGGTTGCCGTAAAGGCAGACTCGAGGCGACTTGAGTAAGAAGGCTTCGAGAAGCTGAAAGGAGCGCTTCGCAAGAGACAGACCTAGTGGATGGAAAAACGGGAAGCCGAATTGGGCATCGCAATTTGTGGTTTCGATTTCCGATTCGGCTTTTCGCTTATTTCCGCCGAATTTGTGAGGTTCATCATGCAGTCTCCCAAGCGCGTTCAGAAATACCACCGGCGAATTGAATCCGCGGTTGCCCCCGTTTTGGGGATCATCCTTGGGGCTTCGGCGGCGCGCGCTCAGTCGGGTCCCTATAACACCGTGACTTTTTCGAGCGTTTCCAGCAACGCTTACGGAACGGTGGACACCAACTCGTGTTCTATTGACATCAATAACCTGATTACCCTCGACGGCTACCAGTTCATGGCCTTTTACAACAATTCGGGCGACATTGTTCTTGGCCGCCGACTGACCAGCAGCAGTGCGAACAACACCAACGCGTGGACGCTCGATACGACAACATATACCGCGGACAGCGGCTCCGGCGGAATAGCCGACGATCATCACACGATTTCCATAGCAGTGGACGGCAACGGGCAGATGCACATGTCGTGGGGAATGCACAATGACGCGTTCAATTACGCGATTTCGACTGGCTCGGTTACCGGCGCTACGTTTGCTCCCTCGTTCAACGTTGAGAGCCAGACGACGATGGAGAGTTGGTTTCCCGAATTGAGCTCTATCGACCAGGTAACGTATCCCCAGTTTTACAACGTCCCCAATAGCGGGAATCTTCTGCTGGTGTATCGCGATGCAGCCGGGGCCTCGGGGGGAGGATCGGGAAACGGCAACGAATGGTTCGCGGTTTACAATGCCACGACCAAAACCTACAGCAGCGCCACCAACGTCGAAATGCTCGATGGCGGGCGGACCCATGTTAACGGATATCTCAACAATCTCGTTTACACCCCGTCCGGGACGCTCATTTCGACCTGGACTTGGCGGGCGTCGTCGAACTGGGAGACCAATTCGAATTTGCTTTACGCCCAGTCGCCGAACAACGGGGCGAGCTGGTATCAGTTCGGAGGGACGACGCAATACGGCCTGCCGATTATTCAAAACACGTCCGGCGGTGGAACGGCGTCGCAGGTGGCGCAGGCTGTCGTCAACATCCCCGAAAACGACAGCTATATCAACCAGACCAGCGCGACCATTGACAATAACGGCAATCCAATGGTCGCTACCTACTTGACGCCGGCATATAACCCCTCGACCGGCACGGGAAACGTCAACCGGCAATATGTCCTGGAATACTACAACGGAACAAGTTGGCAGCAGTCCGTAATCAGCAGTCGGACATCAGACACGTCCATCGATACGCAGGGCAACGACGTTCGCGACTTGGGGCGTCCGCTCGTAATCGTGGACAAATCAAATCGCGTGCTGGTAGTGACGCGATCCGAAGATTACAAGGAGGGCAGTTACTCCAGCCCGAGTACACCCAACAACGACATCGTGCTCTATTACACAACGGCTTCGGCCTTGGACAGCGGAGCTCCGAATTGGCGTTCGACGGTGCTGAACACCGCGAACATGGGAGACTACGAGCCGACATACGATCCGGGCCTGTGGTCCGCCAGCAACATTCTGGACCTCATTTACGAACCGGTCGGATTGAATGGTGAGGGACAACAGACCATTCAGGTACTGCAATGGAATGAGAACACGTTTTTCCAGGATGGGAACACATGGGACAACGCGGGCGGCAGCGGGAACGGCACGTCCTGGGACATTGCCGCCAATGCGAATTGGAATAACGGAACGGGCGCCACGACGTTCATGAATGGCGACAATATCACGTTCAACGATTCAAACAACGGCAATTACGCCGTCACGCTGAACACGACGGTTACGCCGGGCACGATCACGGTAAACAACTCCCTGGGCAATTATGTCATCAGCGGCAGCGGGGGTATTGCCGGAACCGGAGCGCTGACCAAATCCGGCGGCGCGACGCTCTCGCTCGCAACGGCGAATACCTATAGCGGCGGCACGACGGTCAGCGCCGGAACGCTGGTTGTCGCCAACACCTCCGGATCAGCCACCGGCGCCGGTAACGTCACCCTCACCGGCGGCGTCCTGGCCAGCGGAACCACCGGCTCCATCAGCGGCAACGTGTCGGCCGCCGCATCCTCGGTCATCGCGCCGGGCGGCGTTGGAACCATCGGCACGCTTTCCCTCGGCGGACTTTCCACCGTCGCCGGCGCAACCCTCAATTTCGATCTGGGCACCGGAACAGGCACCATCACCAATGGCGACCTGCTCAACCTGGGCTCGGGAACCATCGTCATCGCCTCCAGCACTAACATCACCCTCGGGAGCGATCCGGGAATCTCCGCCGCCGGAAATGATTACGAATTGATCGGCGGCACGATCAGCGGAATCAGCACGTCCAGCTTCTCTCTGCCGGCTGCTCCTGCCGGCGTAGCCTACAGCCTGAGCAAGATCGGCGGCTTCATCGACCTGGTCGTCAGCAGCACCGGCCCGGTCAGCCTGACCTGGAATAACACCGGCGCCGGTTCGCCGACCGACGGCGTGACCTGGGATACCACTAACAACAACTGGAACAACGGCAGCAGCGTAACGACCTACAACGATGGGACGCTCGTCACCTTCAACGACACCAACAACAACCATTACGCGGTGACGTTGACCAGCACCGTCAGCCCCGGCTCGGTGACCGTCAACAACAGCCTGGGCAACTACACGATCACCGGCGCCGGGAAAATCGCCGATTTCGGGTCGTTCGTAAAAACCGGCAGCGGTACGCTGACCGTCGGCGCCGCCCTGAGCGTCGGCAGCATGAGCATCAGCGCCGGAACACTGAAGCTGGCCACCGGCGTCTCCGGCGTCTCCGGCCCCGCCGTCACCAGCCCCATCGACCTCACGGCGCTGTCGATCACCGGCAACGGCGTGCTGGACGTGAACAACGATCACCTCATCATCACCTACGGCTCCAGCGATCCGATCTCGACCATCGCCAACTACATTAAGTCCGGCTACAACGGCGGCGGGTGGAACGGCCCAGGCATCATTTCCACGGCGGCACTAACGAAGACCAATGGCCTGCTCTACGGCGTCGGCTATGCCGACGGCAAAGACGGCGTCGTCGCCGGTCTGTCCTCCGGCCAGATCGAAGTGGCCTACACGCTGCTGGGCGACGCCAATCTCGACGGCGTGGTCAACAGCTCGGACTTCGCCATCATGGCGGCGAACTTCAACCAGAGCGTCACCGGCTGGGACCAGGGAGATTTCACTTACACCGGCGTCGTCAACGCCGCCGACTTCATGGTCGTGGCGGTGAACTTCAACCAGGGCGTCAGCGGCGCGGCCTCGGCCGGCGACGTTGCGGCGCTGGACGCTTTCGCCGCTGCAAACGGCATCAGCCTTGGCAGTGTGCCTGAGCCGGCATCATTGGGCCTGTTCACGTTCGGCTCGGTCGGCATATTGGCCCGCCGTCGTCGCCGTGAGTAACTGCCATTGCGCTCAGCTTGAAGCTCAGAGACTTCAGCCGAGGCGTTCAAATCCGGGACAGACGATCTGTTCGCATCTTCGAGTTTTCAACCGGCCCCGCTTATAATCGCCCCGACGGATGAAAACCGAAATTCCGCTTGAATATGCTTCGCCGATCGCGCCCGCGCTTCCGCGCCGCGGCTTGCCGCGGTTGCAGGAACTCGGACTGGTGCTCGTCATTCTCGTCATGGGCCTCGGCCTGAGCATCTGGGGCTATGTCCAGGCCGCGCCCGGCGAGGAAAACCATTTCCTCAATCCCGGCAATCTGCTCGAAGAGATCGCCACTCCCGCTTCCTATTATGCCATCATGGCCGTCGGAATGACGTTGGTGGTCATTTCCGGCGGCATCGACATTTCCGTCGGATCGACCATGGCCCTCAGTGCCTTCACCGCCGCCCGCGTGTTGCAATATTTTCCCAAAGGCGCCCCCGCCTGGCAGGTCCTTCCCGCCGCTTTCCTGCTGCCGATGGGAGTCGGACTCCTCTGCGGATTGCTCAACGGCGCGCTGATTGTCAGCCTCAACATACACCCATTCATCGTCACCCTCGGAACCATGAGCATCTTCCGCGGAATCACCGTCGTCACCACCCGGCTCCAGGAAATCCCCATGCAGGACCACCAGATCCCCGCCGCCTTCACCGATCATTTCATGCGGCTGAACGTCTGGGGTCAGCGGCCGATGCCCATGGTCGTCATGCTCATCGTCACGGCCATCGGCGGGTTTTACCTCTCGCAGACAGCCGGTGGACGCGAAATCTACGCCGTGGGCGGCAATGAGGAGGCCGCCCGATTCAGCGGCCTGCAAACCAAATGGATCAAGCTGCGGGTCTACGCCGTCGCCGGCCTGACGGCCGGAATCGCCGGCATGGTTTGGCTCGGACGCTTCGGCGCAACCTCCACCGGATCGGGCACGGGATACGAACTGACCGTCATCGCCGCCGCCGTCGTCGGCGGTGCAAGCCTCACCGGCGGCAAGGGAACCGCCTTGGGCGCCCTGCTCGGAACCATCATCATCGCCATGATTCAGGACGGAATCATCACCCTTCACTGGAAAACCGAATATCAGTTGATCATCGTCGGAAGCGCCATCATTATCGCGGTGGCCATCGACTCGATCAGCGGGTACGTTCGTCAGCGCCGGTTGGCCGGCGCAAAGGCGTCGGTGTAGCGGAATACTTCAACCAGAGCCGGAGGATCGCAATGCGCGGATTTACACGAATGCTGGGGGGATTGGCGGCGGTTTGTCTCATCGCGGCGCTTTTGCCCATGGGATGCAAAAAGGCCGCCGACACCGGCGCCGCCGCCGGACAAAAGCGGACCATCCGCATCGGCATGGTCGCCAAGAGCGAGGCCAACGACGTCTTCCAGGCCGCGCACACCGGCGCCACCGATGCCGCCAGGGAACTTGGCGACAAATACGGCGTCAACGTCGAAATCGACTGGCGCACCCCGCCCGATGAAGACCCCGCCGCCCAGGTCAACGCCATCAATTCCCTGGCCAACCAAAAAGTCGACGGCATGACCGTTTCGTGCTCGGCCGCTCAAATGTTGACGCCCGCGATCAACGACGCCGTGGACAAGGGCGTCGTTGTCGTGTGCTTCGACTCCGATGCGCCCCAAAGCAAGCGGTTGTGCGACTATGGAACCGACGATATCCAATTGGGCCACCTCCTCATGTCCGAAATGGCGCGATATATGGGCGACAAGGGAACCATCGCCATTCTCGGCGGCAATCAGACGGGCCCGAATCTACAGCGCCGCATCAAGGCCGTGCGCGAGGAACTGGCCAAACATCCCAACATGCAAGAATTGAACGGCGGCAACGGCGTGTTCTATCACGCCGAAGAGCCCGGCGCCGCCGCACAGAGAATCAGCCAGGCCATGGCCGCCAACCCCGGCAAGATCGACGGCTGGATCTTCATCGGTGGCTGGCCTTTGTTCACCGAAAATGCGCTCAACTGGCAACCCCCCGGCTCCATAAAAGTCGTCTCCTGCGACGCGCTTCCCAAATGTTTGACTTATATCCGCAATGGATATGTCAACGAATTGATTTCCCAGGATTGTTACGGCTGGGGCCATCGCACCGTCGAGATTCTGGTGGACAAGATCCTCACCGGCAAAGACCCCGACGGAGTGAATCCCGACACTCACGCGATTCCCAATCCTCTCACGCTGGTCACGCTGAACAAACCTGATTCCACGCTCCCCGTCGAACCGAATACCCAACGCATGGCCGTCGATGATTTCGCCGGATACTGGGACAAATGGCTGAAAAAATGAGAGGGAAGTTGCAAGTGCAAGTTGCAAGTTGCAAGTTGGGAAGAATTTAATCTTAACTTGCACTTGCAACTTGCAACTTGCACTTTGTTTCAATGATCGACTACCGATCCGTAACGAAAACTTTTGCCGGCGTCACCGCGCTGGACGCAGTCTCCTTTTCCATCGCCACCGGCGAATGCCACGGCCTCGTCGGCGAAAACGGAGCGGGTAAATCCACCTGCGGAAAACTCCTCGCCGGCATCTACCGCCCCGACTCCGGCGTCATCGCCATCGAAGGCGCCGAGCGCCATTTCTCCTCGCCCGCCGACGCCCGCGCCGCGGGGATCGGCATGGTCCACCAGGAACTGGCCTTCTGCCCCGATCTTTCCGTCGCCGAAAACCTCTGCATGGGAAATTACCCCCGCCGATTCCGCTTTCTGATCGACCGCCGCGAAATGGAACGACGCGCCCAAAAGCTTCTGGCCGACATCGGCGCTCGCCTCGACGTGCGACAGAACATGCGCGCCCTTTCCACCGCCCACGAGCAATTGGTGCAGATCGCCTGGGCCGTCGGAACCGGCGCCCGCATTCTCGTCTTTGACGAGCCGACCAGCTCCCTCCCCCAACCCGATGCCGAAAACCTCTTCGCCCTGATCCGGCGTCTCATGTCGCGCGGAGTCACGATGATCTACGTCTCCCACCGCCTCCCCGAAGTCTTTCGGCTCTGCGATCGCGTCACGGTCCTCCGCGACGGAAGATGCGCCGGAACACTCGACCGCGCGGATGCCACTCCCGACGCCATCGTCCGCATGATGATCGGCCGCAGCATCGACGCCTATTTCCCCCGCCATCTCGACAAAACCCCCGGCAAGGTGATTCTTTCCGTGAAGAATCTCTCCTCACCCGGCAAGTTCCGCGACGTCAGCTTCGACGTCAAGGCCGGTGAAATCGTCGGATTCGCCGGTCTCGTCGGCGCGGGCCGCAGCGAGATCGCCAAGGCCGTCTTCGGCCTCGACCGCCGGGCCGTCGGGAAGATCACCTTCGAATCCAAGCCCCTCGCTCTGGGAAGCGTGCGCCGGGCCATGCGCCGTGGAATCGCCCTGGTTCCAGAAGACCGCAAGCACCAGGGATTAGTCCTCAAGATGGGCGGCCGCCAGAACTTCTCCCTGGCCATGCTCCGCCGATTCCGCCGCATGGGGATCATCGACCAACGCGCCGAACGAAACGCCGCCCAGACCTTTTTCGACCGGCTCAACGTGAAAACGCCGTCGCTGGAAACCCCCGTCGCCGGCCTCAGCGGCGGAAATCAGCAGAAGATCGCCCTGGCCAAATGGCTCGGCAGAAACGCCAGGCTCCTGATCGTCGATGAACCGACCCGCGGCGTCGACGTCGGCGCCAAGGCCGCCATCCACGGCCTCATCGACAACCTCGCCGGCCAGGGCATCGCCATCATGTTGATCTCGTCGGAGCTTCCCGAGTTGCTGAATCTCTCCACGCGCATCCTGGTCATGCGCCAGGGGAAACTCGTCGGCGAACTGAAACGGGAGGAAGTGAGCCAGGACCGCGTCCTGCGACTCATGGCCGGCGTGGAGGGAACGGCCGCTGCGGGCCCCCCTGAAACGGATAAATCGATCCGAGCTTAAGCACCCGCGTCAATTCATCCAGCGCCCGCCGCGATTCGTCGAGGAGTTGGGGATCGGCCAAATCGCCAGGCGTGAGCCGGTCTCGATAATGGCGGTTGATCCACTGTTTCAACGATTCGTAAAGCGCGTCGCCGAATAACACGCCCGGATTCACCAGCGAGCGCTCCCGCTCCGTCAGCACGACGCGCAAACGCAGACACGCCGGCCCCCCGCCGTTGTTCATGCTCTGGCGAACGTCCACGAAATGCACCTGTCGGATGGGAGTGTTGCCAGCCAAGAGATCGTCGAGAAACTTCCGCGTCCGCGGATTGTCGCGCGATTCCGTCGGTGCGATCAGCGCCATCGTTTCATCGGGCAGCGAAACGAGTTGGCTGTTAAAAAGATACGATGAAACCGCGTCGCCCAGCGGGACCTGCGATTCCGGCACCTCGATGAATATAAGGGGACATTCATCTTTTTCGAGCCGG
>Ga0116114_1000983_pt1 | contig 16254 bp, 12 predicted proteins | sample June2015DPH_10_5_FD_89823 | JGI IMG/M metagenome (GOLD analysis project Ga0116114, IMG submission 89823) | Peatland microbial communities from SPRUCE experiment site at the Marcell Experimental Forest, Minnesota, USA - June2015DPH_10_40 | ecosystem: Environmental > Terrestrial > Soil > Wetlands... | reverse complement strand
GAATCAATCTCAATTTTCTTCTTAAAATCGATCTCTTTTTTATCTTTTATTTCGGCTTTCTGTTTTATAAATAAAGCCATTTCTCTTTCGGCCAAATCAAGTTCAAGTTCACGTAGTGTAGAAGATATCTTATTATACTTATCAGCTCTTTTCGCTTGGCGTTCCAGCGAGTTGACTTTCTTTTCAATTTCACTTACAATATCATTTACACGGGTTAAATCAGCTTTTACTTCATCTAACTTTCTTAAAGCAAGTCTTCTGCGAAGTTTATATTTGTTTACACCCGCGGCTTCTTCAAACATATTGCGGCGTTCATCTGCTTTACTGCTTAAAATATTTTCTATCATCTTAAGTTCTATTACAGAATAAGCATTTGCCCCCATGCCCGTATCCATAAAAAGATTTGTTATATCTTTCAGACGGCAGATATTCTTATTAAGAAGATACTCGCTTTCACCGGATCTAAAAATTCTTCTTGCTATAGCAACTTCTGAGTACTCGGTCGGCAGTGCTCCCTTACTATTTTGTACGGTAAGTGAGACTTCCGCCATACCCATTGGCTTCCTATTAGTAGTGCCGTTAAAGATAACATTCTCCATCTTATCGCTTCTCAAAGTACTGCTTTTCTGTTCGCCAAGACACCAGCGAATAGCATCTACAATATTTGTCTTACCGCAGCCGTTTGGTCCAACTATTGAGGTAACACCCGGATTAAAATTCACTTCCGTTTTTAAAGCAAAAGACTTGAATCCTAATATTTCGAGTTTCGATAAATACAATTATTTATTACCTAAATAGATTATATTGTTTAATTGTAAGTTGGAGATAATCTACAACTGAATTTTTTATCTGGTAGTATAGCAGTATTCCTCCAAGGATAACTAAAATGAAAATAATACTATAGAAATATACACTGCCGGGATTTACATCAAAAATAACGTATATCCCCTTCATTAATCTATAAAATACCCAGATTGCGAACGCCGACAAGCCTATATAAATATATAAGTTGACAATATCTGCACTTAATAAGCGATAAAGAACTATTCCGGCGGGGATAAGAAGAATAAACGGAAGCAATGACCATATAACCGAAAAATAAACACTGGAATAAAAAACTCTGTTTCTTACGAAGAAGGAAGCTGTTTTAACAATTAAAGTAATAACACATATTGCAACTAAACATAAAGCAGTGAACAAAATTAATGCCCCGGCAGGATGCCATGCCAAATAACTAACATCTTTTATAATTTTTGTACTGCCGAACGATAAAAGAAGTTTTTCGAAGACCACGCTTTCTTTAAAATAAAACAATAAGTTACATACTATAAGAGAAGTAACTGCCGATACTATTAATGCCAGCACAGTAGTGTGATAACCTGACATAATTCTTTGATCACGTACATCGGAAAAAAAATTGTATGGCCTTAATAAGGCTCTTGAAGAATCTTCCCTAAATTTTCTACCTGAATTGACCAGGATACCAATACCTAATGCCAGCAACAGACCGTATAAAATAAACACTATAGGAGCATCGTCTTTCTTACTGCCGATAGGAATTGTTACTTTTTCCGTGTTATGAAAAAGTGAGTAAATTACTTTAAATCCTAATCTGTCTGTTCCTCTTTCCTCATTACAAATACCAATCTGGTAAACATTATCTTTATTATAACCTGCAGAAAGAGAAGCGTAATCTCCACGATAATCAAACATAGTATTAATAAAATAACCGGCTAATGGATTATTTCCGGCAAACTCAATTAAATCCTCAAAAAATTTTGCCTGGGCTTCAAATGAATGATCATTTACATAGCCATTGGTATTTCCAATGTTCACAATATAAGTAGCGCCGCTTATAAAAACTTTACCTGTGCCTAAATTACTTTGCAACTGTTTCAACTTATCGGAAAAAGAATTTACCGGGCTATTAAATATTTCTACTCCATATAAATCAACATTGTCGATTGGTGAAATATTAAATCCGTTAAATGAGGTGTAAACCAGCTTATTAGTATTAGATTTAATTATTCCGGCAAGATTTTTAATTAAAGATATATGAGCATCCGATTTTGTTAAATAAGAATCGCCTAAACCAATAGCTCCTACTGCCGAATATCTTTGATAAGCAGTAATAAAATTGAAAAGATAATTCCTGCATCTATTAATAAAATTTTGATCTTGCGCTAATTGTTCCGGTATTGAAACCAAAGGCAATTCAATAAAAGCAACCAAACCGTATTTTTCACATAGACTTAAATAATAAGGATTTGGAATAGATTTAGAAAATTTTACGCAATTAAATCCCAATTCTTTAATCATTCTAATGTCTTTTTCCATCAGATCGTAGCCTAACATATTACCATATTCCGGGGAAGATGGTACATAAGTAACGCCGTTTAGCGTAAATGGTTGTCCGTTAAGAAATATAAAATTAGTACCGGATTTTAAAGAAAATATTGCAAGTGAACGCTTTGTCCTGTCTATTAACATACCTCCATTCCATAACTCAAAATACACCGTATATGACTGTGGGCTGGAAGGAGACCAAAGAGTAGGTGAAATTAAATCTATTGTCTGGAATATATCTCTTTCTCTATTAGGAATTAACTGGAATAAATAATCGGCAGTGGATGTAACAGAACCTCCATTAGGCGAAATAAATTTTACTCTTAAAACAAATTGGTTTTGTGAAGTCAGCGTATCTGAAGATTTTGAAAATTCGTTATTATATATTTTGGAAAAAATGCTGACTCTTGATCTATTAGTGCCGGATTCATAATTGGATAACAAATTAAGGTCGGAAATAGAAACATTTGGTAGAAGCTGTATATAAACATCTCTTATAATTCCGCCAAAATTCTGCGGGAATAAAAATCTTTGCTTTAATGGAATTGTTTCTCCCGAATCTAACCTATAATATAACCTTACCGAAAGGACATTTCTCCCATCTGATCTTAAAATATCTTTTGGAAGGTCAAATTGGAAAGGAACTTCTCCGCCGGAATGTCTGAATATAATCACTCCGTTCATCGATATATCTGCCGTGTAATTTAAACCAAGAAATACCAGTTTCATTTTATGATTTTGTATATCGCTTTTTGATAAATTAAAATATTTATCGAAAATCAGTTCTCCATCACCCTGAAAAATTGAAGGTATTGAGACTGAAACCTTTTCATCCTCCTTTGAATTTGGAGAATAAACTTCCCAGGTTCCGTCTAAGGGAATAATTGATCTGGTAGAACCAATATCAAAAAATGAAGAATCAGAACTTTTTATCTGGTAATCCGGTAACTCCTTAAAAATTATTTGTCCTGAACTGGATTTAGCTAAGAAACTTATTAATAAAAGAATAGTAAAGAAGATATTTTTGGGTAAGCCCATCCGTGAAATGCGTCCTATTTATGAAAATTAATCCAACAAATATAGTAAAGAAAGGGAGGGAAATCAATGTTGTGTTTAGGGCGGCTTTTACTAAAACAATAATCGGCCGCCCTGCTTAATTGATTTTATTATAACAACTTATGCGGCTTTTATAATTTCAATAAATGATTCTGATTTTAAACAGGCGCCTCCGACTAAAGCGCCATCTATATCCTTTTGAGACAATAACTCTTTTGCATTATCTGGTTTAACACTTCCGCCATACTGAATTACTAACCCTTCGGCTATTTCATTTGAATACAATGACTTAACTAATCCGCGGATAAAAGCATGAACATCTTCTGCTTGTTGAGGAGATGCCGTTTTACCAGTACCAATTGCCCAAACAGGTTCATAAGCAATAATTATTTTTTGCATTTCGGCAGAAGATATATTTTTCAGCCCTTCGGTAATCTGTCTTTTAATAATATCATTGGTTACTTCGCTTTCTCTTTCCTGCAAAGATTCACCAACACAGAAAATAGGTAGTAAATTACTTTGCAATGCCTTTTTGATTTTTTTATTAATAACTTGGTCGGTCTCGCCGAAAATAGTTCTTCTTTCCGAATGACCTAAAATAACATATTCACATCCCGTATTCTTTAGCATTGAAGCAGAGATTTCTCCCGTAAATGCACCGCTTTCTTCAAAGTACATATTTTGTGCGCCCAGTTTTATAATAGATTTTTTTAAAAGCGAATTTGCTTCGCTTAAAGATGTAAATGGAGGACAAACAATAACATCACAATTCACTTTTTCATTACTTAAACCGCTGATTAATTTAGATATTAAGTTTTGTGATTCAGATAGATCATTATTCATTTTCCAGTTGCCGGCAATAACTTTTTTACGCATTTTTTCCTCTTCTTTTTTTTAATTAATGTAGTTCTATTTTTATATATTTAAACTTACTAAAGAAGAGTTTCTACATCAATTTTTCTTACTAAAAAGAAATAATTAATTTTGGGTACTTCTAAAAACTATTGAATTTGACATTCAGAAAGCCAAAGATCTCCAGATAACGGGTTTTGTCGGCATTATAAAGAGTTTTTGGAAGTGCCATTTTGTAAAAAATTAATCGTTAGCAAAAGTATAAGTAGAAAATTTGACTGATTTTATATAATAGAGCTATTAATAGGAAGCAAAATTGATTTTTAAAAAAATCCCCAAGCAGGTTATAATACTTGGACTAATCAGTCTTTTTACAGATATAGCAAGCGAAATGCTATATCCTGTTACTCCCATTTTTTTAACAGCGGTTCTTGGTGCATCCATGGCAGTAGTGGGAATTATTGAAGGGATTGCGGAATTTACCGCAGGGCTGTTAAAAGGATATTTTGGAAAAGTTTCTGATAAATTAGGTAAACGGTCTATCTTTATAACAATAGGATATTCCCTATCCGCTTTGGTTAAACCGTTGCCGGGAATTTTCCCGTTTATTCCTACTGTAGTTTTTTCCCGGGTTTCAGACCGCATCGGAAAGGGTATTAGAACAGCCCCAAGAGATGCACTACTTGCTAGTTATGCCGCCGAAAATACTGGCGCTATATTTGGCTTTCACAGAGGAATGGATACTTTGGGTGCGGCTATTGGTCCAATTTGTGCCTTGATTCTGTTACATTTTTATCCGAATAATTTTGCGCTAATATTTCTTGTCGCTTTTATACCTTCAATGATTGCAATAACATTTACATTCATAGTAAGAGACAAAAAGGTTTTAGTTGCACAAAAAAAACAATACTACTATTCGGTCCTTTGGAAAAGCTCATCTTTTCAATTCAAGGTACTAATATTTCTCATCACAATTTTTTCATTGGTAAATAGCAGCGATGTCTTTCTGATTTTAAAATCACGGAGCGTCTTACATTCAAGCACACTGGCAATATTGGGTTATATCATCTATAATTTTGTTTATGCTTTCACTTCATACCCGCTGGGAAAATTATCAGATAGGCTTAGCAAAAAAAGCGTTTTCGTTTTAGGCTTATTAATTTTTTCTGTAGTTTATTTTGGCTTTGCTTTAACGACTAATTTAAATTTTGTTTGGGGACTCTTTGTGCTGTATGGAATCTTCGCTGCTTCCACAGAAGGTGTTGCAAAAGCTTGGGTTTCAGACTTGATACCCGATCAAAACAGGGGAACTGCAATAGGGCTTATGACTATGCTTTCCAGCTTCGCAATGATGCTCGGTTCTTTCCTAACCGGGCTATTATGGGATAAGTTTGGCTCTACGTTGCCTTTTCTTATATCATCTTGTATAAGCGCGGCAACAGCATTAGCCTTTTTATTCATAAAAGTAAATAAAAAGTAATTTGATTGTGCCTGTGATATTATTAATTCTTGCTATAATATATCGCCGGGTAAAAGATACCCTAAATAACAGACGACGTTCCAATTATGCATTAAATTAATTAAAATTCTCTTTTAAGAAAACCATAATAGCCTTATTAAAAAATTCGGGGTTTTCAACTGGAGACATGTGTCCGGCACCGGGAATGGTTATAAATTTAGAATTCTTAATTTTTTCCATCATTTTTCCCATTGCAAAGGGTGGAGTAAACTTGTCTTCTTCTCCGCAAACAACCAGAGACGGAATTTTAATCTTTGATAAATATGGAGTAACATCCGTCCTGCCCTGCATAGCAAGCAGGCAGCCCTTCACACCTATAGAATCAGAATTTAGAGCCTTACTTAATATTTCATTATATTCCCTTGCCGAACTACTAATAAAACTTTCAGCAAAACAATTAGGAACAAATCCGGTAATGAATTTTTGGACTCCCTCTTGATTAATTTTTTTTATCCCTTCGGCTCGTTTTAATTTGCTTTCATCAGTATCCGCTTCGGATTTTGTATCACAAAGTATTAATCCGCCAAGCTTATATTCCATTCTCTCGGCGCCTCTCAAAGCAATATACCCCCCCATTGACAACCCGCACAAAACAGGTTTGTCAAGCTTGAAATCATTTATAATAAATTCTAAATCATCCACAAAAGATTCCATTGTAAATTGACCATCACCGGCAGGGGAAACACCCATACCGCGAATATCATAAGCAACACAATAATATAAGGATTTTAGCTCATTTATCTGTTTATCCCACATGTGGTGTTCAAACGGAAAGCCGTGAATAAATATTATTGGCTTTCTTTCTGATTTGCCCAAAGTAAAAATTTGAATTTCTTGTTTTGGCATATTAATCACCCATAATCTTGAAATTTTATCTTATATTTGCAATAAAACAAAATTAAACATTCTGTTTAGCAAATAAAACTTAACAACAATTAAAAATAAATTGTTTGCAAAATCTTTCGCGGATTGACATTTTAGTTAACTTAATCAATAAATACTATTATCTCTTAAGACCTTTTCATAATGAAAATTGCTTTTATATGCTCTGAAGCGGTTCCTTATGCTAAAACCGGCGGTTTAGCAGATGTTGCGGGCTCTCTTCCAAAAGCTCTGGAGCAATTAGGGTGTGAAGTAAAGCTTTTTATACCCAAATATTACTCAATAGAAGAATCTGAATTCGGATTACATTACAACTGGGAAATTGGCGAAATTCCCATCAAAATTTATAATCACACACGGTATGCGCATGTTTATCAATCTATTCTACCGGGTTCTTCAGTTGAAGTAAATTTTATTGATTGCCCGCATTATTTTCACAGAGACCAGATTTATACAGACGGATTTGATGAAGATGAGCGGTTTATACTTTTTTGCCGCGGTGTTATAGAGGCGCTTCAAAGATTAAAATGGTCCCCGGATGTAATTCACTGCAATGACTGGCAAACCGGTTTAATACCGCTATACTTAAAAGAGAATTATGCCTGGGATATATTATTTAAATCAACTGCAACGATCTTTACTATTCACAATATTGGATACCAGGGAAGATTTTCAAGAAATACCGTTAAAAATGCTTTAATCAAAGAAAAATTATTTTATCCTGAAAGCCCGATTGAATATCAAGGTGATTTTTCTTTTATGAAAACCGCAATAATGTTTTCCGATGTAATAAATACGGTAAGCAAAACATATGCAAAAGAAATATTAACATCCGAATTCGGATGTGGAATGGAAACCGTTTTAATGCAAAGGAAAGATCACCTTTACGGTATTTTGAATGGTGTTGATTATTCAGAATGGGACCCGGAGATTGATAAATTTCTACCGTCACATTATTCTTTAAATAATCATGAAGGGAAAGCAAAAAACAAACAATATCTTTTAAACAAATTTGGATTAAAATTTAACAACGATGTCCCAATTATTGGAATTGTATCAAGAATGGTAAGCCAAAAGGGATTCGACCTTGTAGAAGATGCTTCGAAAGATTTAATGAAGTTAAATGCCCAATGGATAATACTCGGAAGCGGCGAGGATCGTTATGAGGAAATGTTTAGAAACCTTCATTTATCTTACCCGGATAAAGTTGCTGTCTACATAGGCTTTAACAACGAACTTTCGCATCTTGTTGAAGCTGGTGTTGATATGTTCTTAATGCCCTCTCTTTATGAACCATGCGGCTTAAATCAGATATACAGCTTAAAATATGGTACTGTACCTATCGTCAGAAAGATTGGCGGTCTTGCCGATACAGTACATGATTGGTTCGAATGTAAATTAAACGGAAATGAAACCGGAACAGGATTCACATTTTATAATTATGACTTTAAAGCTCTTCTTGAAACCGTAAAAAAAGCTATTAACGCTTTTGCCGATAAGAAAACATGGGGGAAAATTCAAACAAATGGGATGAAAGAAAATTTCTCCTGGCAAACATCCGCAGGAAAATATTTAGAATTATATAACGATATTGTAAAAAAGAAAAAATTATAAAATAAAATTGCTGTTGTAAGGTATCCCAAAAATTAAAATAATTTTCGCCAATTATGGATTCCAAACTAAAACAAGATCTGGAAGAAATATTCAGGACTTCTAATTCACCCGATGAATTGTTTGATACATTCAGGGTTGCAATAGAAAGGAAACTAAATGATGAAGAATTATATAAAATTTTGCTCCGTAATAAAGCTCTTTCCGTCGATGAAATTATCATGTTTACTGAGAAAATTTGTAAAGAATTCCCTGAACTTTCCTATCATATATATTTTTGTGTCGGTCAATTATTAGAATCCATTTCAACATACGGCAAGCATAACGAAAGCGCACTTCAATACTTTGAAAAGGCTGCTGATATTAAACCCGGGTCAGAGGAACCATATCTTGCAATTGCAAAGATGTACAATAATGAATTTAACATTCCGGGATTTGAAACAGTAACAAAAATAATTGAAGACGGTATAGCGCGGGTGAAAATAAAAAGCTCACTTTGTTTTGCGCTTGCCGGACTTTTAACAAAAAAGGGAGAAAAAGAAAAGGGCTTGAACTTTAAAAAACTGGGAGAGATTTATTTGAGAGAAGGAAATTAAAACTTATCTTTAATAATTTTTTTAATAGTAATAACCTATCGAAAAATAAAAGAATGTATCCCCAAAACTAAGCGGATTTTTAGGCAGGTTTTTAACAAATAAGAAGCTTTTCCCGGTTGAAAAATCTGCAGGTCCTATCGGTGTATCAAAAGACAACGATGCACCGATGCCGTGTCTTAAATCTGTGAAATGAATTTCTTCCGGCTCCGTCCAGGTAGATCCAAGATCATATCTTAACTTAAAATAGGTATCAAAAAAAATTTTGAAAGGAATTTCATACCGGTACTCGAGCGAAGTTAGAAAAATCTGCCTTCCTCTGAATTCATTATCTCTCATACCGAAAAAACTGCTTTGACCGCCAAGTGAATACTGTTCGCTAAGTGGGAGAGTGTTATCCGCAAAGCCCATCATAACCCTGGGCGATAATGTTTGTACACCGGCAAAAGTAAAATATCCTTTATAATCGAAATTAAAATTCGTATAACCTACACTTCCTCCCAAAATTTTCCCTGCCAATTCATACTCACCTTTAAAATAAAATCCTTTTAGAGGATAAGGGTATCTATCCTGGGTATCTATTGTAGAGCTTGCTTTTATTGATACAATTTTGATATTATATGGCACAACTGTCTGCGGCTGAAGATTATCAACATCGTCGAACTGATATTTACCTTCAAAAATCAAATTTCCAAAACGCTCTACTTGTGTACCTACAGAAAAAGATCCCCCGTAAAATGTCTGGTTGTATTCGCCTGTTTGATCCCGGGTAAACGTTGAAGCAGAAGTTGATGGAACATCTGCATATGTATATATATCTTCGCTTCTGTAAAATGCATTAACCTTATAAGTAAGATATGTATTAAAAATTCTGTATGCTTTTTGTTCTAAACTCACTGCTCTCTCCCTTGAACTTTCGAACAAAAGTAATCCTAATTCGGTACCGCTTCCAAAAAGATTTTCATTAACAAAATCGAGACTCAATTGTACTTTATCTTCGTTATCTACTCTAAAACCCACCCTTACTAGGTTTTCAGGTTTTTCTCTAACTTGAATTAACAGGATGTTTTTGCCGTTATTCCTCTTGATGTTAAGAAATATATCATCAAATAAATTAGTGCTGCGTAAATTTATCAGCCCTTGTTCTATGTTCCTATAATTAAAATAATCCCCCTCCTTCAATGGTATCTCGCGTGTTATAATTGAAGAGCTGGTATAACTATTCCCTTCTATTTCAATTCCCGATATTTTACCCTCGTCAAAACTTAAGCTCAATTCAGTTGAATCTTGATCGAAGCTTACTTCTCTAAGTTCAGCTAAAGAATAACCTTTCTCTCTATATAAATCTAATATTTGAATTATTTTCGAAACTATTTTTTCGGCATTATATGGTTTATTAAACAATGGCGTTAGCAGCGAATCAACATGGTATTTATTAATTAATGTAATTCCATTACATATTACTTTTTGTATTACCGGATTGTATTCATAAATAAACTTTAATGTGGAATACGTAGGATAAAAATTAACTATCACTTTTATGTCTTTATAAATACCCTCGGAATAAAGTGAACAAATATCTGTTAATATTTCTATATTGGATACGGAATCCCTGGTAGAATATTTTTGTAAAAATGGTTCTTCCACGTCGGAAGCATTCTTGTCAAGTAATATGTTTTTTATATAATATTCATTGACATTCAAATTCTTCCTAAACACTGAGTCTATTCCTGATTTTATACCGGCTAAACGAGGAAGCGTAGATTGATACCCCTCAGCAATTACTGCTTCTATATCGGAAAAGTCATTATTTGTTCTTTCTTTTAAATTTGGAGCAATAACATCGTTTGCAGAATCAAGTTGATATTCATCTAATAGTTTCATCGGAATACTGACAACCTGATCGGCGACTGCCCAAGGAAGAGAAAGCTCACTTTCCGTGTGCAACGGACTGGTAGTATTGACTGCAATTACAAAATCAGCTCCTAAACTTAATGACGCCTTCACCGGGATATTTGCAACCAGGCCGCCGTCTACTAATAAAAGCGAATCTATTTTAATAGGCGACAATAAAAACGAAACACTTGAGCTGGCTCGCATCGCTTCACTTAAAGAACCATTTCCAATTATTACCAGCCGGCCGGTAACAAGATCGGTACATACAGCTCTAAATTTCCCATTCAATTCATCAAAGCTTGAATCAACATGAATTGGCGCCTGAAATGTAAGAAGATTCAAAAAACTCGCCATCTTCTGACCGTTATTTAATGACGTTGGCAAAATCGGTTTAAATCCTTCCCAACGTAAAGAAAAAATAGCTTTGTCTTCGGTAATTTTTTGATCTACAAATAACTCACTCCTGTTGGTTTCTCTATCTGACGCAAGAAGCGCATCCCAATCAGTATTCACTATAATTGAATCAATTTGATCAAAGCTATATCCGGCAGCATATAATCCGCCAACTATACTGCCCATGCTTGTTCCGGTTATGATATTGATTGGAATATCAGCTCCTTTTAAAGCTCTAAGAACACCTACTTGAGATAGCCCTCTAGCCCCTCCTCCGCTTAATACTACCGCTACTTCAGGTTCCTGTTTGGGAATTGTTTTTGTTAAACCGAAAGGTAAGTTTTCTGTTCTGCACTCAACCGAAATTACTTTTGTTGTTTGTGCAAAAGAACGGGAAATTAAAAACAATAAGATAAAAAAAACTATTTTTTTAGAGATAGCCATTTACTTATTTTTATTAGCGTTTTCTTTTCTGTTGCTGTGCCTTCGTGTTTTGTTCTGCAGCCTCCATCATCCTCGACATAAATCCTTTGCTCTTTTTGGGATTTTTCACCGGTACCAGCTCCATCCCATCATGTTTCTGATTAATATAATATTGCTGCGCTATTGAAAATACATTAAACATAAAGTAATACAGATTTAATCCGGCAGGAAAGCTCATAAACAAAATTGTAAGGAAAATAGGCATTATATAAATCAATGACTGCTGTTTAGGATCTTTTACGGACATCTTTTGTTGAATGAATGTAGTAATTCCCATTAACAACGCCAAACCACTGACCTGATCTATCCCGAAGAACGGGAGTTTAAAAGGCAATGTAAAAATAGTATCCGGCCGGGAAAGGTCTGTTATCCAAAAAACAAATGGCTGCTGCCTTAACTCAATTGCCACTTTTAATAATCCCCATAATGCAATAAAAATCGGCATCTGCAAAAGTAACGGCAAACATCCGCCCGCGGGATTCACTCCATAAGTTGAATAAAGTTTCATCGTTTCTTTATTCATCTTCGGCGCATCGTCCTTATACTTCTCTTTCAATTCAGTTATCTTTGGCTGCAACATCTGCATCTTTTTCATTGATTGAAAACTCGACTTGGTAAGCGGGTACAAGATTAATTTAATTATCAATGAAAAAACAATTATGACCACACCATAGTTTGGAATAAATGCATGCAGCATATTAAACAATGGTAACAATAAATAAAGAGAAATAAAGCGGATGAGAAACTTAAGCCCTAAAAAATTTCCAAACTCAACAATTTCGTCAAAATTATGACCATAGGCTTTTAATATATTATAATCTGCCGGACCAATATAAATGGTGAAACTTTTTTGTTCGAAATCTGAATTATTAAAAGGAATTATTAAGCGGATATTATAATAAGTATTCAATCCATTATTATCAATACTTGATTTAAATCCCTCTACATAGGCGCCATCAACATCGGAAGGGCTTTGTGGCGCAATAATGGCTGCAAAATATTTATCCCTTACTGCAGCCCAGTCGACCATTCCGTTGAAATCTTTTTCAGCTTTTTCTCCAACCTTAGGTGCATCAACAACTACGTGATCACCACCATAATATACGCTTGCATTTGAATAGGCTGTTTCATCAACTGAATTTTCTTCTACACTTCTTAAGCCCTTGCTCCAAACAAAGTCAATATCGTTATTACTAATAACATCGTTCAACCCGGCCAATTTTAGGTCGCACTTCATACTATATTTATCACCGTAAAAGATAAAACTCTTTTCAAGATATTTTTTATCTGCTACCTTTAATGTATAAATAATTACTAACGAATCTTTACCGGTTAGTTTATAGTAAGATTTAGATGCGTTGGAATTAAAATCAAGCTTGGAAGTATTAATTGCTTTGCCGTCTGAGGAAACAAACGATAAATCCGGTCCGCCGCCGTCTTCCGGATAGTTTATCAACTGAACGTGCGTATTATAAAAATCTTTATTTAAATCGGATTTTTTACTAAACCAGTTTTTATAATTTTTCAGAAAGTACTTTTTGATGTCGCCGCCCTGGCTGCTCAGTTCCAATTGAACCAGATCATTTTCAACTGTGATAATCTGTTCTTTACCTGACGGTGAGGGAAAATATTTACCGTAAGAAGAGCTATCGCTTTTACCAGGGCTAATCCTTGATATGCTTTCTGTTCCCTGGTTTTTATTCTTTTCTTTTCCCCCTTCCGTTACTGATTTTATTTTAGTCGTATCATAATTAATTGAGGTAGTGTCGGGTTTCCCGGTTTGTTCGGGCTGCTTCGGTGAACTTAAATAAAGCCAGAGAATTAGAACTGCACCGATTAAAACAAAAGCTATTGTTGTTTGTTTGTCCATTCCATATCCATTATTCTAGAGGGTCAAATCCCCCTTTATTAAAAGGATTGCATCTTAAAATTCGCCACACTGCTTTAGCCCCGCCTTTAAATATTCCATATTTTTCAATTGCTTGTATTGCGTATTCTGAGCAGGTTGGATAAAATCTACAAGAAGGCGGTAAGAGCGGAGATAAATATTTTTTATAAATCTTTATAAAAAAAACTAATACTCTCCACATTAGAGCCTGCTTGCAATTTTTGTCATTATCTCAAAAACATGCGGCATTATTTCTTTATAGCTTAAAATTTTATTTCTTTCCTCACTTAAGATATTGGCAGAAAAAACAATTTTAAGTAAAACACTTTTTCTTAAACTAACTTCGGTAAGTATTTCTTTATTTAATCTATAAGATTCTTTGATTAGCCTTTTAACTTTATTTCTCCAGACTGCGCTTCCCAGTTTTTTGCTGACCACAGGTGCAATTTTTACTCCGCTTTCTTCAGCTTTTTTTTCAATTATGTAATGTGCGCGTAATACTTTATCGGATGAATAAATTATTCTGCCTGTAGAAAATATAAGTTCAAAATCATTCCTTTTTTTTATTCTTTCACGTGATGAAAGACTAAAATGTTTCAATTTTCTTATTTCTCATCGCTTACAGTTAGCTTTTTTCTTCCTCTTAATCTTCTTCTTGCCAATACTTTACGGCCATTTTTTGATTTCATTCTTTCTCTGAAACCATGCTTGTTTTTTCTTTTCCTAATACTTGGCTGAAAAGTCCTCTTCATATTATAACTCCTTTTATCACAAAGACTGTAAAATTAAATAATCGTACGCAAATATACAATAATCAATATTTCCTTTCATAAGGATTACTTTTCAAAATAAACGAATTTTTGATATATTATTTAAAAATTAATTAGGAAAGCAACTCTTTACTTCCTATTTTTTCGTTGAGTTGGGAGATTAAAATTTCTGTGAATATGTTGTGGATAATTTTGTTTTGTGAAAACGTTTCACAATAACAGAAGCCGCATATTTGTCATTTTCACTTTGTTTATTGTGACGGCAAATCAAAAACGCTACCATAACTGTCTTTAATACAATACTTTACAGTCTAACATTTAATGTTGGCAAGTTGTTGATAACATTGTGCGCTATCAATATTTTTATTGAAACATTCGAAAAATTGAAGACTATTTGTCTTTCAATTGTTGATAAGTTTTTATGAATGAGATCATAATTTCAAAGAAAAAATTCCTTCTGGAACCCGCTGCAATATGGAGAGATTGCCTTAGGGCAATTAAAGATAACGTTACTTTAATGACATATAACACCTGGTTCGTACCAATAAAACCTATAGAATTGTTTAGTTCTACCTTAAAAGTTCAGCTTCCAAGCCAATTCTTTTGGGAATGGATCGACGAACACTATAATACGCTAATAACTAAAACCATTCATGATGTTATTGGACCCGAAGCAAAGCTTGCATATGTAATATCTGATGAAAAGGATATTGAAGAGGTTCCTGCCGTGGTTATTAACAATTCAATGAACGCACCTATTGTTAGCGAAATATCAAAACCAAAACAAGACTTTGAATCTTTTTTAAATCCAAGATATACTTTTGATAATTTTATAAAAGGAGAAGGCAACCAATTAGCCCGGGCAGCAGCCGGAGCTATCAGCGATAATCCCGGGGGAACCTCTTTTAATCCATTATTTGTTTATGGCGGCGTTGGATTGGGGAAAACACACTTAATTCAGGCAATTGGAAACAAGATTTTACAAAACATTCCGGAAAAAAGAGTTATATATCTTTCGGCAGATATGTTTACTGTTGAGTTTGTAGAATCAATTCAAAATAATACCCTAAATGATTTTTCTAATTTCTACAGAAAAATGGATGTCCTTATAATTGATGATATCCAATCCTTAATTGGAAAAGAAAAAACACAGGATTTATTCTTTCAGATATTTAACACTCTTCATCAATTAAGAAAACAAATAATTTTATCAAGCGATAAACCCCCAAAAGACTTAAAAGGTCTTGACGATCGTCTAATTTCTCGCTTTCAATGGGGATTAACTGCCGATATTCAACCCCCGGACCTGGAAACAAGAATTGCCATCCTTAAAAGAAAATCAGAAGATTATGGAATGTTGATATCTACCGAAATCATAGAATATATAGCAAATAATATAACCTCAAACATCCGCGAACTTGAAGGTTGTCTAATAAAATTGCTTGCAAATGCATCGTTAAATTCTAAAGAGATCAACCTTGAACTAACAAAAAGTATCGTAAAGGAAATCGCTACCGATATTAAAATAAATATAACCATTGAAGATATTACCAAGTGTGTATGCGTTTATTTTAAAATAGATGAAAACAAAATTCGGGATAAAACGAGAAGAAAAGAAGTGGTAATGGCACGGCAAATAGCAATGTACCTATCCAAAGAACTTACAAAATCTTCTTTGAAAACTATCGGCTTGCATTTTGGCGGAAGAGATCATTCTACGGTTATTCATGCTTACAATTCTATCGAGTCTTCTATGCAGACTGATTTACAACTAAAAGATACTTTGAATTCTTTAAGAAATAATATTGAACTTAACTGCTCTTAAAAATATTAAAATAACATGGTAAATTAAAAGCTCCGCAAAAACGGAGCTTTTAATTTTTAAACTGTAATTTTCTTAATCGTTTTGTGCAGATTTTTATTTTGCCCTACGTGCATATATTGTTAATAATATCTTGTCTAAAT
>Ga0116114_1000979_pt1 | contig 16315 bp, 12 predicted proteins | sample June2015DPH_10_5_FD_89823 | JGI IMG/M metagenome (GOLD analysis project Ga0116114, IMG submission 89823) | Peatland microbial communities from SPRUCE experiment site at the Marcell Experimental Forest, Minnesota, USA - June2015DPH_10_40 | ecosystem: Environmental > Terrestrial > Soil > Wetlands... | reverse complement strand
GTTCGTTGCAAGCTCCTCGGCAATCGCCGCGTAATCCGCCACCGACGTCACAATCGCCACGTCCTCGAAGTTCTTCGCCGCCGAACGCACCATCGACGGCCCGCCGATATCGATGTTCTCGATGATCTCGCTGAACGCCACACCCGGTTTGGCTGCGGTCTTCTCAAACGCGTAGAGGTTCACCACCACCATGTCGATCGGCTCGATCCCGTGCTCCCTCACCGCGGCCACATGCTCCTTGTTCCCGCGGATGTGCAGGATGCCGCCGTGGACTTTGGGATGCAGCGTCTTCACGCGGCCGTCCAGCATCTCCGGAAAGCCGGTCAGATCGCTGATGTCGCGCACACTCAGGCCGGCCTCGCGCAGCGCGCGCGCCGTCCCTCCGGTCGAGACCAACTCAATGTCATGCGATGCCAGCGCGCGGGCGAACTCGACCAGGCCGCTCTTGTCGGTAACGGAAAGCAGGGCGCGGTGGACGCGGCGAAGGCCGCTCTTGGTTTCAGGGCTGTTTGCAGGAACGGATTCAGTGGTCACGCAACCATTTTATTCCGCCCGCCTACGCCGTCTGTTGGAAACCTCGCACCAAACCATCACCGCGCGCCACAAAAGTCTGTCATTCTGACCCTGACCCTGAGCGCAGTCGAAGGGGAAGGGGAAGAATCCCCGCACTTCGGCCGTGCCACCCAGCCCCTGGCACCCACCTCGAACCTCGAACCTAGTACCTCTAACCTGGCTTTATCGCACCATCGCCCCGGTCAGCTCGCTCACCCGCGCCACGCTGTGGCTGGCGCACCAGCGGCGCAGGCTGTTGGCGATGTTCTCCACCGCGCGTGGATCGGCGAAGGTGGCCGTCCCCACTTCAACCGCGGTCGCCCCCGCCAGCATGAACTCCACCGCGTCCTCGGCGCGCACGATGCCGCCCATCCCGACGATAGGAATCTTCACCGCCTGCGCTGCCTCATGCACCATGCGCACCGCGATGGGCCGGATCGCCGGCCCACTCAGCCCGCCCGTCACGTTGGCGATGCGCGGTTTGCGCGTCTCCACGTCGATCGACATGGCCAGAAACGTGTTCACCAGCGAGATCGCCTGCGCCCCCGCGTCTTCGACCACCTTCGCCATCGTGGCGATGTTGGTCACGTTGGGCGACAGCTTCACCATCAGCGGCCGCTCGGCGGAATGCGCCACGGCCTGGCAGCGCGTGACCAGGCTGTCCAGCAGCGTGGGATCGGTCCCGAAGACCATGCCGCCGTGGCTGGTGTTGGGGCAACTCGCGTTCAGCTCGTAGATCGCAATCCCTTCCGCGTCGTTCAGCACGCGGATCACCTCCACGCAGTCTTCCACCGTATAGCCGAAGACGTTGGCGATGACCACCACGCCGGGGATTCCGCGCAGCCTGGGCAGCTTCTCTTCCACAAAGGCATGCACCCCGATGTTCTGCAGGCCCACCGCGTTCATCATCCCCGCAGGGCTCTCGATGATGCGCGGGCTTGCGTTGCCCGCCATCGGCTCCCTTGAGAGACCCTTGGTCACGAACGCCCCAATGCGCTCCAGCGAGACGATCTCCTCGAACTCCAGCCCATAGCCGAAGGTCCCGCTGGCCGCAATCACCGGCGAGCGCAGCTCCACCCCGGCCAACGTCACGCGCATGTCTGGCTTGCTCAGCTTGTCACCGCCGTTCGCATCCCTCCCAGTGTAACGGCCAACGGCCCGACAGCGCATCCACCTTGCCCGGAAGGTGCGGTGATGGCTTTTGCCTCTGAGATAGGCCTGGGCTTTAGCCCAGGCACTACGGGGCAATATATTAGCGGGGCTTTAGCCCCTGGGATATGCTTTCTACGATGCGCCTACATCCTCAAACCTATGCCTTCACCGCCATTTCACATGAACGACGGCGCATCTTCCAACGCACGGCCAACGCCGAGTTGCTGATCGCTACAATCTTTCGCTATCGGGATCAATCGCGATTTCTTTTGCATGGATTCGTGGTCATGCCTGACCACATGCACGTCCTGCTCACGCCAGAAGAGTCCATCGAGAAGACTGCCCAGTTGATCAAAGGGGATATCCGTTTGCGATTCGTAAGCAGTTTGCGGGTGAGGTTTGGCAGGAGGGATACCATGCGCATCGGGTACTCGATGCAGAAGATTATTGGAATCAGTTGGCGTATATCGCGAACAATCCGGTGAAGCGGTAGATGAAAGAGTATCCGCACGTTCACACGCAGTTTCTGGATCAACTCGACCCCGTGCCGGAGATCTGGGCACGGTTGAAGAACCCATATCCCGGGGGCTAAAGCCCCATTCCGTGGCGCGGTTGAATGCCCGGGCTAAAGCCCGGGCCTATCTCAGAAGCAAAAACAACAGACCTTCAGAGAACGACGGTAGTCGTGGGCGGGTAGAATTATAGGGATGCTTGACCTTGGCTATGTGCGGGCGAATCTGCCGGTTGTGGAAGAGAAGCTGCGCGCGCGCGGCTTGGACCCGGATGCGGCCCTGGGAGATTTTGCCAGTGCGGACCGTCTGCGGCGCGAGGCGATTACCAGTGCCGAGACGCTGAAGGCGCAGCGCAACAAGCAGACCGCGCAGATCGCCGAACTGCGTCGCGCAGGCGCCGATTCAACCAAACTCGCCGAGGAGATTCGAGATCTCAAGAACCGATCGGAGTTGCTTGAATCGCTGGCTACCCATGCCGACGAGCACTTGCGCGAGCTGATGCAGACCTTGCCCAATCTGCCCCAGGACTCCGTCCCCATCGGCAAATCCGAACTCGACAACCGCGTCGAAAAAGTCTGGCACGGCGAGGAAAAGCCCAAAGACTATACGCCGCCGAACCTCGCCTTCCCCGCCCAGCCCCACTGGGAGATCGGCGAACGCCTCGGCATCCTCGACTTCGAGCGCGCCGCCAAGATCTCCGGCTCGCGCTTCGTCGTCCACTTCGGCCAGGGAGCCCGCCTCGAACGCGCCCTCGCCAACTTCATGCTCGACCTGCACACCCGCGAGCACGGCTACACCGAAGTTCTGCCGCCCTACATGGTCAACTCGAAGTCGCTCTTCGGAACCGGCCAGCTCCCCAAGTTCGCCGACGACCTCTTCCACTGCGACGACAAGGGCGCGTTCGAACCCGGAAAGTTTCAGGACTCCGATCACTGGCTCATCCCCACCGCCGAGGTCCCCGTCACCAACCTCTTCCGCGACGAGACGCTCGACGAGTCGCAGCTCACCATCAGCTTCTGCGCCTACACGCCGTGCTTCCGCTCCGAGGCGGGAAGCTACGGCAAGGACGTGCGCGGCATGATTCGCCAGCACCAGTTCCAGAAGGTCGAGCTGGTCAAGTTCTGCAAGCCGGAGGATTCCAACGCCGAGCACGAGCGCCTCACCCGCGACGCCGAGCGCGTCCTCGAACTCCTTGGCCTTCCCTATCGCCGCGTCCTGCTCTGCACCGGCGACATGGGCTTCGCCTCGGCCCGCACCTACGACCTCGAGGTATGGCTTCCCGGACAGAATCTCTACCGCGAGATTTCATCTTGCTCCAACTTTGAGGCCTTCCAGGCCCGCCGCGCCAACATCCGCTTCCGGCCGTCCGGCAGCGCGCAGGGCAAGGCCAAAAAATCCGAGTTTGTGCATACTCTGAATGGCAGCGGCCTGGCCATCGGGCGCACCTATCTCGCCATCCTGGAAAACTATCAGCAGGCCGATGGCACGGTGCGCATCCCCGAGGCGCTGCTGCCCTATATGAACGATCCACGCAAACCGCGTGCGGAGTGGCAGACGCTGATCGCGCCGCAGCGCCACGCGGGCGGCGGCAGGGCGAGGAAGGACTGAGCGATGGGCAATCTTTTACGCAGCTATTTTTTCTGGACCTACGAGCGCGGCAGCTTTCACTTCGACGTGATGGTGACGCTGATCCTGATCTTCCTCTTCGTCTCGCCGCACTACATCGACTTCAAGGACCGCCCGGTGGAAACCGTAGCGTTGCACGGCAGCGAAGTGCTGGTGAGGGAGGCTGGGCACTCCGGCGCCAGCAGCCGCTTCGTCTTCCAGATCCGCAGCGACCAGAGTGGCGGCCCGACGGCCAGCCAGAGCGACGACCAGCGGCGCGCCGCGATCCTTCAGGCGGTTGAGCCCATCTCCGGCGAGGTGACCCTGGAGCGCTATGAGCCGGTGCTCGACGCGCACGGCAAGGTCGTCGCCTACAACGCCTGGGTGGTGCGCTGATGCGGCTTTCGCTCCTCGCAGCACTAGCCGCAGCAGGCCTGCTGATTCTCGCCAGCCTCGCTCCGGTTCACACCGCAGGCGCGCAGGACGGACCCGACCGCCTGAAGGCCGTTCTGGCCCAGATGGACGCTGGCAGCGCGAAGTTTCATTCCGCCGAGGCGAAGATCGAGAAGCAGCAGTTCGAGAAGATCGTCAACGACACGACAACCGAGTCGGGGACGATTTATTTTCTGCGCAGCGGCAACTCCACCCAGGTGGGCGCCAGGTTCGATCCGCCCAACGCGCAGACGCTGGAGTACAGGAACGGCGTGGCGCGTCTGTACTCGGCGGGCACCAATCAAATCAAGACCTACTCGGCCGGCCAGAACCAGGCGCTCGCGCAGACCATCCTCGCGCTTGGCGCCGGCGGCAGCGGTCGCGACCTGGCCGCGAACTGGACCATCACCGACCAGGGCACGGAGAAGATGAGCGACGGCAGCCGCATGGTGGATGTGGAGAAGCTCGACCTGGTCTCCAAGGACGCAAATGTGCGCAGCACATACACCCACATCACAATGTGGATTGACCCACTGCGCGACATCTCCCTCAAGCAGGTGGGGTTCACCCCCTCGGGAGACACGCAGACCACCATCTACACCAACATCCGCCTCAACCAGCCCATCGACTTCAAGGCGTATGCGGTCAAGTGCAAGGGCAAGTGCAGCTAAATCTCGCGCAGTGCTTTGCGCGGCTCGGCAAACAGCGCTCCAATCCAGACCAAAAACACGGGGAAGAACTCCAGCGTGTAGCGGGGCTCTGAGTTGCCGATGAACAGCAGCAGCACCGCGCGCAACAGCAGGCTGGCGGCCATGGCATAGGCCAGCTCACGATAGGCGCGCTGGCCGGGGCCGGCCAGCCACGCCCTTCGCCTCCAGACGGAAAATCCAATGAAGGCAACCACGTAGAAGGCCAGGTTGAGCGCGGCGTACGCGGCGGCAAACGCGGTCTGTGCGCCGTGCTCTCTCCACCTCCACCATTCATCGGCAACCGGCATCATCTCGGTGCGCGGGCGCAGGGCCATGTCGAAGACGCGCGCGATGGGCAGGCCAATGTAGTAGAGCGCCGGCTGGTCGTGGATGCGCTCGGCGGCCAGCGCGTCGAAGCGCGCGTCGAGGGCCGGGGTCAGGGTGAGGGTGGTGTTGTAGTCGGCAATCAGCGCGGCGGTGCGGCTGCGCATCTCTGCCGAGGTCGATCGCGAGGTGGCGATGAAGACGCGCGGCGGCAGGCTGGCAAACTCGATGCGCTCCCCGTCCATGGGCCAGCAGACCTCGTCGACCGAGGCGAAGTCGATGGCCCAGCTGCTATACCAGCGGCCGAAGCCGGGCAACACCACTTCGCCGGGATCGTTGGCGTCGCGCGGCGAGAGCGGCTGAAAGACGTGGAAGACGCGTTCGTTGCGCGCCGTCCACAACAGCAGCGGAAGCGCGACGCACAGTGCCGCGGCCAGCACAGGCAGGGCGGAACGGAGCGGCTGGGCACGTCGTTCTCGGTTTGCCAGCGATCTCCACAGCATCGCTGGCAGAATCGCCGCCCCCAGCAGGCCCTGTTCCGGCCGCAGCAGAATGGAGCAGGCCAGCGCGGTGGCAACCGTCCACAGCCAGCGATTGCTGCCCAGGCCCGCGTCCTGCCAGCGCGCAAAGGCGTAAAAGGCCAGCGCGATCAAGCCAAATACCAGCGTCTCCGGCAGGGCCGTGGCAACGTAGTTCGCGGTGAACGGACACAGCGCCGCAATCCACAACACCCACAGCCGTGCGCGGCGGCCGAAGAGGCGTCCGGCCAGCGCGCTGGCCAGCCCGCAGGTGATGAGATCGACGGCAACCTGCACCTTCAGCGCGGCGTTGTAGTCTCCCATGCCGAAGAGTCGGAAGCAGGCGGCCAGAAAGAGCGGGTAACCGGGCAGACGGCAGAGGGTGGGGCGTATCTGGATGGAGCCGGGGGTTGGGCCAGCCTCGGTCAGGCCGTAGACTCCGCGCTGCAGCCAGGTCTTGGCGATCCCGCCGTACACCAGGCTGTCTCCGGCAACCCGCGCCATGTGGGCCACAAACCACAGGCGCAGCAGAAGACCCGCCAGCAGCGCCGCGCCCCCCCAAAGCCAGAACCTGAGTCGCTCTCTGTTCATCTCCATGCATCATACTGCGTAACCTGGGCGCGTTTTTGGGGGTAGTGGTGCAGTTTCCGCATAGCCGACAACTCACGCGTCGCCAATTTGCTGAACACACCGGCGTTTTCCAGTACTGACTCGAACAGAACAATCGAAAAGAGTACGCGCGACGCGCTGATCGAAGGACTTGGTTCATTCGACTAACTGAGGCCCATGCCTCTGACCGAGGGGTTTGTGTGATGGCCAGAGAGCGAGATGGACGCTTCAGCATGGGGCCGAAGCGTCCAGTGTTGCGTTTATCGGGGAGGCTGATCGACCGGATTCAGGTGGGCAACAATCGTAACGCGTGTTCCATTCGGGTCCAGTACCGAAAATCGCCGTATTCCCATGGGCTTGTCTTCCATCGGTTCGATGATGGTTACTCCCTGCGCGATTGCTCGGTCGTGAATCTCGCTGACGCTTTCAGGGAAGCCCACATCTACGGCGAAGCCGGGAGGCAGCGGCATGGCGTCTGCGGCATCCGCATTGACGGTGACCTGCTGCTTGGGCTGAGTTGCAGAGGCTAGGATCATCATTCCGGCATGCTCCATTACCACATTGAAGCCCAGCACCCCTTCATAAAAGGCACGGCTCGCTGGCATATTTAAAGAACGTACATCTGGTATGGTACGAACGATGTTCATAGGTGGTCTCTCCGTGGACGGCTTTGTGCCGTCGGCTCGGAGGCGTCGTTGAACGGTCGCGTAGGATTGGCCGGTTCGGCGGGCAGTCTCCCGCACGATTCGTTTGAAATCTTTATCGGCCGTCATGGGCACGCCTCTCGCTCCCGCGACAAAGATCCCCAGCGTCCTCGTCCGAGAGCAGGCTGCCTCAAGTCCGGCGACCGACGAGGATATACTCCCCTTTGCCTCCATGAATGTGACCCGGCTGGGGCGGATCAAAGAAGGTCAAGCGCGCGGTCTCGCTATTGAGCAGCGTAGCCCGATCATGAAAAAGCTGTCAATAACTCAGATCGTATGTACTGGAGGGGCGCTGACCGGTAATGGTTAGTCGGCTTATGGGATGTGGTCCGTTGATCCCGAGTGACAATCTACCGGAAACTGCACCACTACCTTTTTGGCCGGCGCGTTGACTATGTTCAGAGAGCTGCATACGATTGCGCACAGGTGGCTATTGCGTTGGCGGCCAGGCGCTTGCAGTCCAGCAGTTTAAGTCAGAAATTGGCCATTAGGGAACCATGAGCCAGCAAGTCTTCTTCGATCCTCAACGCAAACGCTGGCGGCGGCTGCGCCGAATCTTCGACAGCCTCGCCGTGCTCGGCGTCGTCGTCGGGGTCCTGTTCGTAATTGGCCTGATCCACATGACGCCGCTGCCCGAGCTGCTGCTGGCGCCGCCGAAACACAACTTCAGCGCCCTCAAGGTCGAGCCCGCCACTCCGGGCCAGAAGCTGCGCCGCTCCCCTCATCGCAAGACCGACCTCAGACCCTCCGAGGTGACTTTGAACTCCGGCGAAGGTCTGCGCGCGGCATACTACGTGGAGGACGATCCCGCCAGCTACTCCTCGCTCAAGCAGCACATCCACCAGATCGATCTGCTCTTTCCCGAGTGGATTCACGTGGTCACGCCGGACGGCTCGCTTACCTCCTACAGCCTGGACAATCGCCCCTTCGCCGTGGTGGACGCGTCCGGCGTGCATGGCGTCGACCACGAGCGCAGGGTTGCCCACACCATTGCGGCGGCGGGCGAAGACACGGAAATTTTTCCCCTGGTCAACAACTACGATCCCACCAAGGGCGTCTTTCTTCCCTCCATCGGCGACTTCTTTTCCAACCCCGCATCGCGCGCCCATTTCGTGCATCAGGCGGATCAGTTCCTCGCCACCAATCCAAGCTACCGCGGTCTCTCGCTGGACTTCGAGAACTTCCCCGACGACGCGCAGCCGGGATACATGGCGCTGCTCGCCGCGCTCTACCAGGACTTCCACCCGCGCAACCTCAAGCTCTATCTCAACGCGCCGGTGAACGACGACGCCTACGATCTGAAGTTCATGGCGGCCCACTCCGACGGCCTGCTCCTGATGAACTACGACCAGCACCAGATGGAGAGCGACCCCGGGCCGATCGCCGCACAGGACTGGTTCCTCGACAACCTCAAGCATGTCCTTAAAATCGTGCCCAAGGAAAAAATCATCTGCGCTCTGGGCAGCTATGGCTACGACTGGACCATGTCGCTGCCGCCTGAGTCGGCGAAGCATGGCGCAAGGCCGCCCAAGCACTTTGTGCCCAAGGTGCTGGCGTCCGAGGAAAAGTCCACCCAGGAGGCATGGCAGGACGCGGACGATGCCGATGCGCAGGTCGAGCTCGATCCCGACTCCCTCAACGTCCACTTCGCCTACGACGACGACGACGCGCATGTCCGCCATCAGGTGTGGTTCCTGGACGCGGTCACCGTCCTCAACCAGATGCGCGCCGCCCGCGCCCTCGGCATCGAGACCTTCGCCCTCTGGCGCCTCGGCTCCGAAGACAACTCGCTGTGGAAGATCTGGGACAGGCCGGTCCACGCCAATCCGGTGATCGACCTGGCGCAGGTGGCGCCCGGCTACGATGTCGACACCGAGGGCGAGGGCGACATCCTGCGCGTCACGCGCAAGCTGCAGTCCGGCCGCCGCGTCGTCACCTTGGACGACGACGACTCGGTGCCGCTCTCCTACCGCTCCATCACCGCCGAGTCGATGACCTCCTACCCGCTCTCCTACGAGGTGGACCAGACCGGCTATTTCCCAAAAGAGGTTGCCCTCAGCTTCGACGACGGCCCCGACCCCAAGTGGACCCCGCTCATCCTCGACGTTCTCAAGAAGTACCACGTGGTCGGCACCTTCTTCATGATTGGCGAGGAGGCGCAGAACAACGTCAGCGTCATGCGCCGCGTCTACAACGAAGGCCACGAGATCGGCAATCACACCTTCACCCATCCCGACATCAGCGAAATCTCGGTCCCCAGTGCGGACCTCGAGCTGAACCTCACCGAACGCCTCTTCGCCGCAGAGCTGGGCGTGCAGCCGCTCTACTTCCGCCCGCCCTACTCCATCGACCAGGAGCCCGACACCAACGACCAGGCCGCCCCCGCCGACCGCATTCAGGACCTCGGCTACGTCATCGTCGGCGACAAGATCGACACCAGCGACTGGGATGAGCATCCGCGCAAGTCCCCGCAGGAGATCACCGACAGCGTCTTTCAGCAGATGCGCGACATGCAGACCCGTCCCTGGATGCAGGGTTCCATCATCCTGCTGCACGACGGCGGCGGCGACCGCGCGGCAACCGTGGCCGCGCTTCCCGTGCTCATCCAGGCCCTGCGCGACCGCGGTTACACCATCGTTCCCGTCTCGCAACTAATGGGCAAGACCCGCGCCCAGGTTATGCCCCCGCTCAACCACCACCAGCTCTGGCAGGCACGCGTCGACTCCATCGCCTTCTTCGTCTGGGCCTTCTTCAATCACTTCGTCATCGCGGTCTTCTTCGTCGGCGACATCCTCATGAGCGCCCGCCTGCTCCTCATTGGCGTCTTCGCCGTCATCGACCGTTTCCGCAAACGCAGGAACTTCGCCGGGCCCAACTACGCGCCCCGCGTTGCCGTGCTCATTCCCGCATTCAACGAGGAAAAAGTCATCGTGCGCACCATCCGCTCGGTGTTGATGTCCAACTACAAGAACATCCGCGTCATCGTCATCGACGACGGCTCCCGCGACAATACCTATAACGTCGCCATCGATGCCTACCCCGCGGAGATCGCCTCCGGCCGCCTCACCGTCCTCACCAAGCCCAACGGAGGCAAGGCCGACGCCCTCAACTTCGCTCTCGCCCGCACCAGCGAGGAGGTCTACATCGGCATCGACGCTGACGGCGTCATCGCCCACGACGCCATCGCCAACCTCGTCGCCCACTTCGCCAATCCCAGGATCGGCGCGGTCGCAGGCAACGCCAAGGTCGGCAACCGAGTCAACCTATGGACCCGCTGGCAGGCCCTCGAGTACATCACCAGCCAGAACTTCGAGCGCCGCGCCCTGGACCTCTTCGATGTCGTCATGGTGGTTCCCGGGGCCATCGGCGCCTGGCGCACCGCAGCCGTCAAGGCCGGAGGCGGATACCACACCAACACCGTCGCCGAAGACGCCGACCTCACCATGAACCTTCTCGAACAGGGCTACGAGGTCATCTACGAGGACCAGGCCCTCGCCTTCACCGAGGCCCCCATCAACATGAACGGCCTCATGCGCCAGCGCTTCCGCTGGTCCTTCGGCATTCTGCAGGCCATCTTCAAGCATCGCGGCGCCATCCGTAAACGCCGCGCCATGGGCCTCTTCGCCCTGCCCAACACGCTTATCTTCCAGATCCTGCTTCCCCTCTTCTCGCCGTTCATCGACCTCATGTTCTTCGCCGGCGTCGCCAATTATTTCTACAACAAGCACTTCCATCCCGAAGCCGCCTCGCCCGCCAGCTTCGAGAAGCTGCTTGCCTTCTTCCTCGCCTTCCTCGTCATCGACTTCCTCACCTCCGCGCTGGCCTTCTCGCTGGAGCGCAAGCACCCGGCCTGCCGCGGCGACGCATGGCTGCTCTTCCACATCTGGATTCAGCGCTTCACCTACCGCCAGGTCTTCTCCATCGTCCTCTTCAAGACCATGAAGCGCGCCATCGACGGCAAGCCCTTCGCCTGGGACAAGCTCGACCGCACCGCCACCATGTCCCCCCAAACCGAAAAACTCACCGAACTCGGCTGACCCTCCGCCTTACCGGAGGGAGCGTGGGCTTCAGAGGATGCTGAAAAACTCCGCCTTGCTTAAGGGCACGGCTTCAGCCGTGCCGTAAGCGCAGCAAAATCAACGGGGCTTTAGCCCTGGGCCTTGTCCTTGCTTTTGCTTCTGAGATAGGCCCAGGCTTTAGCCTGGGCAAATACCATCCCCCGCCGAGGAAACGGGCTTCAGCCCCTGGGATATGCCTTTCTGTTTGGCGGGTGGCCCCACAACCCCATCCTGGGTGCCCCATTCATGCGCGGTCTCATCGTGCATGAGTGGGATGAAACAAAGTCTGTCATCCTGAGCGGAGTTTGGCGCGGCGGGTGGCCCGACAACCCCATCCCGGGTGCCCCATCCATCGCACTCTCACCGCGATGGATGGGATGCAATAGACTCACAAGCTCTCGCCGCTCTGAGTCCCGGCCTCCGCCGCCGAGGGATCATTCGCAGTTGCGGGAGGCTCAGGCGTCCCGTTCCCCATCGCCATCTCCTCCTGCTCGGCCAACTGCCCCGCCATCTTCTCGAACTCCTCGATCGACGGCAGCTCGGAGACCTCCTTCAGCCCGAACTTCAGCAGAAACTCGCGCGTCGTCTTGTACAGGATCGGCCGCCCGATCACATGCTTCCGCCCCGCCGTCGCAATCAGCTTGCGCGCCAGCAGCGAGCCCAGCACGGCGCTGGAGTCCACGCCGCGAATCTCCGAGATCTCCGGTGCCGTCACCGGCTGCTTGTACGCCACCACGGCCAGCGTCTCCAGCGACTGCATCGTCAGCTTCAACGGCGGCTTCAGGGTTTTGATGAACCCGCGCACCGCGTCGTGGTACTCCGGCTTGGTGGCAAACCGGAAGCCTCCCGCGACCTCGCGAATCTCCAGCCCGCGCTCCGGGCTGGCGTACTCGGCAATCAACTGGTCCAGCAGCACGCGAAAGTGCGCGCGCAGCCGGGCCAGGCGCGACCGCTCCGCCCGCGCCGCAGCCGCAGTTGCCGCGGCATCTACCGTAGCCCCAGCTTCGAGTGCCCCATGCATGGCGGTTTCTTCGCCATCATTGGCTTGGGTTATCTCTTCGCCAGCCGCCGTTTCGTCCTGCGGCTGCCCCGCCTGCCCGGCCTCCAGCTCGTTCAGCGAGAGCGTCTGCTGCGCCGAGACCGCGCGGTCCAGCTCCGCCTGCGCCTCATCGCCCAGCAGGCCCACCAGTTGTGCCAGCGTCACCGGCTCTTCGCAGGCGTAGATTACAGCTTCGATCTTAGCTTTCAGGCTCATGGTTAGTGTCAGACGTAAGCATATCAACCCAGCGGCCTGTGCGCAGGGACAAGTGGCCCGCGCACAGAAAATACCCGCGTCTTCCTGCTCACAGAAGGGTGTGTTCTCAATGGAAATCGGTGTTACGCAACTCCTCAGCCTCGCCTGCCCTCTACCTTGCCAGGGTGTTGAAGAGCCAGAAGAGCCCGCCGGAGAGCAGCGCCGCCGCAGGCAGCGTGAAGACCCACGCCGACGTAATGTTGCGAATCGTGGCCCGTTGCAACCCGCTGCGGTTGGCCGCCATCGTCCCCGCCACGCTGGAGCTCAGCACATGCGTCGTCGACACCGGAAGGCCGAATGTCCCCGCCGCCAGAATCGTCGCCATCGCAACCAGTTGCGCCGATGCCCCCTGCGCATAGGTCATGCGCGCCTTGCCGATCTTCTCGCCCACCGTCACCACAATCCGCTTCCAGCCGATCATCGTGCCCAATCCCAGCGCCAGCGCCACCGCAACCTTCACCCAACTGGGAATAAACTTGGTCGACTTGTCTAGGAACCACGTGTAGTTGGCAACGATCTTCGCGTCCGCAGCCGACATCTGCGGCCCGCCGCTCTTGGCCATTAAACGCAGCGTCTCGCTGGTCAGGTACATCTGGTTGCGCACGTTGGCCTGCATCGTTGTCGGCACCCCTTGCAGCGACCCGTACTGCGTGGTCTCGTTGCGGATCTCCAACACCATCTGTTGCAGCGCCAGCGTCACTCCCGGCTCATACTTCTTGGAGCTGACAAAGTTTGTCAGCTCCGCTTCGGTGTTCTGCGCCGCCGTCCCCGGCTGCACATAGTGGTCCAGCGCACCGGCCACCTGCGTCGAAACCACCGCAAACGTCTGCACCTGGCTCGCGCCCATGGTATGGTTCAGTGCATAGGCCGTGGGAACCGTGCCCACCAGGATCAGCATCATCAGCCCCATGCCCTTCTGACCGTCGTTCTGCCCGTGCGCATAGCTCACCCCGCCGCACATCAGAATCATCAGACAGCGAATGTAGAACGGCGGCGGCGCGGTCCCTTTCGGGGCCTGATTCAGCCGCGGGTCCTTGGCCACCAGCTTGAACAGAAGAAGCACCAGCCCCGCCGCCACAAATCCCACCGCGGGCGAGATGCACAGAGCCGCTATCACCTTCTTCACCTGCTCCCAGTCCAGGCCCGAGGTTCCCGTCTTCCCGATCATCACCTGGTATGCCAGCCCCACGCCCAGGATCGAACCGATCATGGTATGCGAACTGGACACCGGCAGTCCGCGGTACCACGTCGCCAGGTTCCACAGGATCGCCGCCACCAGCAGAGCAAAGACCATGGCGAAGCCCGAGCCGGTGTTCCCCTTCAGAATCAACTCCACCGGCAGCAGCGAGACGATCGCCCAAGCCACCGCTCCCGTGCTCAGCAGGACCCCCACAAAGTTCAATATCCCCGAATAAACCACCGCAATATGCGGCTCCAGCGAGTGGGTATAGATTACCGTGGCCACTGCATTCGCCGTGTCGTGAAACCCGTTCACAAACTCGAAGCCCAGCGCAATCAGCAACGCCAGCCCAAGCAGCAGGTATGGAAACAGATGCACCGTATGGACGACCGAAAGGTCGCCCCACACCTGCGCCCCGATATAGATCAGTCCACCCGCCAAAATCAGCCCAAACACGCCTACGCCGATCTTTCCAGCGGACGACTTCTTCAGATTGTCTTCGAGTATTGTGGGCTGGGGCAGCGTGGCTGGCGTGGCCATGAATCACCTAACTTGAATTGCTGATCCATAGCTAACGCTACTCTATTCACACGCCAGAAATGTTACAGTTCCGTGAAAGATTCCGTCGTTCCGCACCCTCCGCTCGCCCCAAACGCATATCCAGACGCAATCTAACCCGCATATTAATCAATTGCTTATAAATGAACCGAACGGGCCGGCGAGCTGTGGACAACAGGGCATGAAGAACGAATATCGCACAAAAGTAAGCGAATATCGCCCAGAGTAATTACCGCCAGTCGTCCCGCGCCGGCGCCTCACCGGCAAACACCAGGTCGAAGCTGTCCGCCTTCTTGATCAGAATGTCGCCCAGCTCGCGCGGCTGGTGCAGCAGCACCGCCTGCAACCGCACCAACTCCAGCATCGCCAGAAACATGCAGATCAGCGCCCGCTCCGAGTGCGTGCTGTGCAGCAGCCGCCGCAGGCTCACCGGCCGGTCCTCCATCATCAGCCGCTGCTTCACATAGTCGATCATCTGCGCCACCGTCACCGACTCCTCGTCCACGTCCAGCACGGGCCGCTCGCGCAGCCGCTCCAGCACCTGCTGAAAGACGCGCACCAGGTCCACCGTGTCCGCGGCAATCTCCTGCTCGTCGCCGGCGCGCGCCTCGTCGCCGCCCGTCTCCTCGCGCAGAAACGACCTCATGCCGGGGTTCGACCAGGTCGCCTCTTCGATCTGTTGCTTCTGCATCAGCATCTGCGCGGCAGCCTTGAAACGCTCGTGCTCCAGCAGCCGCTCCACCAGCTCGCGGCGCGGGTCCTCCGCGTCCGCCCCTGCCACATCCGATGGATCGCGCGGCAGCAGCGTCCTCGACTTGATGTGGATCAGCAGCGACGCCATGTAGATGAACTCGCCCGCCGCGTCCACGTCGGTCTGCCGCAACTGATGGCAGTAGTCGAGGAACTGCGCCGTAATCAGGGCGATGGGAATGTCGTAGATGTCGATGTTCTGTTTGCGGATCAGGTCCAGCAGAAGGTCCAGCGGGCCGTCGTAGACCTGCCCCACGGTCACCGAGAACGGCGACTGTGAAGCCTCTTCCTGCAGCGCCGCATCCCCGGTCACCGCCGCGCCAGCGCGCTTCGCCTCGTCAGCGGGAACGACCGGCCCCGTTTCGAGCGCAAATGCCTCAGGCAGCGGAGCGATCGCTTCGTCCTCCACCGCGCCGCTTGGCTCGCCTGCTGTCGCGTCGCTCTGCGTCTTCTTCGCCATCGCTATTCGAGCCCCACCGCAGCGCGCACCTGCTGCATCGTCTGCTCGGCGCGCTCGTTGGCCCGCACCGCGCCATCGTCCAGGATCGCCTTCACCTCTTCGGGGTGCGCCTCGAAGTGTTGCCGCCGCTGCTGGATCGGCGCGAGTTCTTTGACCACCGCATCGGCCAACCAGCCCTTGCACTGGATGCAGCCAATCCCCGCCGAAGTGCATCCCGCGCGCACCTCTGCCTGCGTCTCGCCCGTGGAGAAGACCTTGTGCAGATCGAAGACAGGACAGACGTCCGGGTCTCCCGCGTCCGACCGTCGGATGCGCGCCGGATCGGTCACCATGGTCTTCAACTTGGCGCGCACCTCCGGCTCCGGGTCGCTGAGCAGGATCGTGTTCCCGTAGCTCTTGGACATCTTCCGCCCATCGGTGCCCGGCAGCTTGGGCGATGGCGTCAGCAGCGTCTGCGGCTCTGGAAGAATTTCCTGATCGTCGCCGCTGTAGAAATTGTTGAACCGTCGCGCAATCTCGCGCGTGATCTCCACGTGCGCGGCCTGGTCCTGCCCCACCGGCACAAACTCCGCCTGATACACCAGAATATCGGCGCTCATCAGCAGCGGATAGCCGAGAAATCCAAACGTTCCGAGGTCCTTCTCCTTCAGCTGCTCCTGCTGGTCCTTGTAGCTGGGCACGCGTTCTAGCCAGCTCAACGGCGTAATCATTCCCAGCAGCAGACTCAGCTCGGCGTGCGCCGGAACATCGCTCTGCACAAAGATCGTGCAGCGCTTCGGATCGAGCCCGGCGGAGAGAAAGTCCAGCGCCACATCCCGCACGTTCTCCTTGAGCCCGCTGGTGTCGGCGTAGTCGGTGGTAAGCGCGTGATAGTCCGCGATGAAGAAGTAGCACTCGTACTTCGGCGCGCCGCTGGCC
>Ga0116114_1000972_pt1 | contig 16345 bp, 14 predicted proteins | sample June2015DPH_10_5_FD_89823 | JGI IMG/M metagenome (GOLD analysis project Ga0116114, IMG submission 89823) | Peatland microbial communities from SPRUCE experiment site at the Marcell Experimental Forest, Minnesota, USA - June2015DPH_10_40 | ecosystem: Environmental > Terrestrial > Soil > Wetlands... | reverse complement strand
GTTTTTAAAATCCGTATCTTTATATATTATGGTAATCTTTTCGGCTCTTTCTATTTCGGAGCGAATATCCGGAATACTTAAACAACCTTCCTCCATACAAATTTTCTCTTCCGAAAGTTCCGTAATCACGGGGTTAATAAATACCAATGGTTTTGCATCCTCATGCCCTTCAACAACAGAAATGTCGGCAATAAAAATTGATTTATCAGCACCAACCTGGTTGGCAGCCAAACCTATCCCTTTTGCATTCCGCATAGTTTCAAACATATCTCTGATAAGTTCAATAGCTTTAACATTTACGTCTTTAACTAAAGAAGCTTTTTTCCTTAATATTTTATCGCCAATTAAGGTTACAGGTAAAAGTGCCATTATTACTCCTGAAAATTACTTAATTACTTAGATTTCCTATAAAACAGGTTCAATTTGGGTAAAAAGTATAATTGTTTTATTTATTTACGAAATTAAGTAAAATGAAATGAATAATAAAGTGAAGGAGAGCAATATCTTAATATAAGCACTTCAAATAAAAACGATTGCCATAAACTGATAACTCAACCAAGGAGGTATATATTCTTATCTTACCGCCTACCTGCCAGACAGGCTTTCATTGCATATACAAAATCATTAAACAATAGCTGTAATACTTCAAGGGAAGGGATACTTGTAATTATAAAGGGAAGCCAATATTAAGCTGAACGACCGCACTAAATCCGCCTGATTCAATAAAATTACTCATTGGCTGCTGGGAATTTTCAGATAAAGGCATCGGCTGCCCGGTATCGGATTTCATTCTATCAACAGAAAAAGCAGTGTAACCCGCAGATCCTTCTAAACTGATATATTGCTTAATAATTTGAAGAATGAATCCCGTGCCAATGTTATATCCCAGTAAATATTTTTCATTGTTATATTCCAAAACTACGGTTGTAGGTCCCGGAGAATTGCGTGTATCCGTAAAAGTTTCCCTGTTATAAAGAAGAGCAGCATCAATTACCTTCCAGCTTAAAGCATTTGAAATTGAAGTTCCCAGGTCCAAACCAATACCATAATTTTTTAAATCAAGTTCAAAAATTGCATTTGAACTGCCGCCGGTAGAGTTTATTGTTGCGGAATTTTTCTCAGTTAAGTATTGATAGAAACCTTTCGTAGTAAGAATAAAACCACTAACATTTGCTCTAAAAAAATTAATACCTACTCTATAGCCGGTTTCAGTATTAAAACTCCCCATTGGAGATGAAAGAGAACTTTTATAGTACTCATTGAACGCATTTACATAATTATTTAAACCAACAGCATCATATTTTTGATAACTATATCCGCCGTATCCGCTTACGAACCCTAAACACCCGAATCCAAAGGACTGGCATTTGGAAGAACCCGGAAGAAGAATAATTGATATAACGAACAATAGAAGAACTGAATTTTTCCGGAACATAAATCCTCTAATCGAATGTACGATTAACTTACAATATATGACTCATATAGAACTATAAAATAAATGACCTTTATCCAGGTTTGTAACATAGCTTTTATTTTTAAGTATATCCATCCATTTCCCAATCTATATTTTGTAAAATAGTTTTAACCCAAATTTTCCATTAGGGAAATTTGTCCTTCGGGGCGCCGGGTTTTAGCCAATTCTTTGTATATAAGTTTTAGCACAATACGTTCACAAGTTTGCCGAATATAAAAAATGTAACCTGGCGGGGTTAACCCCGCTCGTAAAACGTTGTTATCTCTAAGTTTTACGAAGCGGCCTTCGGTAAAACATTCATTTCTAATGAATTTTTTGGGTTTAATATTACCGGGAAAAACAATCAGATATTATTAGAAAACCCTTTTTCAAGTCCGTGCCCGTTAGGCCCCAATTCCGATCTCCTGAGAAGATATGAGAACAACATTCCAAGAAAACCGAGGATCGAAAATATCCACATTCCCATAGTGTAACCGCCGCTAAAATCGTTTGCCCAGCCTATCAATAAATTAAATCCTGCTAATCCGATATTCTGTATCATTGTCATTAGCCCGTAAGCGGTACCAAGTTTAGGTTCGTCAACAATCATTGTAACGGAAGGCCACATAACAGCCGGAATCAGTGAGAATGACAATCCCATCATTGCCATAGGGATAAACAAATTAACTTTTGTATATGCCATTAAAAGGTAAACCGGTACCAAAAGAAAGGATCCTATCATCATCAACAATGATTTTTTACCAAAATAATCTGTAAACAACCCGAACAGAGGGGTTAATATCATAGCAGATAACGTAAGCATACTTGAAAGGAAGCCGCCGAATTCCCGTGTAGTTCCGTGAGATTCCATAAAAAATTTGACCGCAAATGTTTGGAAAGGAAATATCCCCGAATAAAAAGTTACACATAACAGTACGACAAACCAGTACGATTTTCCGAACGAGAAAATTTCTTTAAAGTGAATTTCGTCCTGTTTGGCAGCTTCACGTAAAATAAATTTCTTGCCTGCATAAATATCCATTCCCCAATAAACTATAACAGATACAATAGAAATAGTAGCTATGGCTGTTGAAACGAAAAGAGGAGTCTGCCAATTATTATAAAAAGCTTTTCCCCAGGTTGGAGAATTCAATGCTGCAAAAGAACCAAGCCGAGCAAGAGTTAAGTTTAACCCAAATGCAAAGGAAAGTTCTTTTCCTTTAAACCATTTGCCCATTATCGTTGTAACGGCAACAATCAGAGATTCAGCCCCGAGGCCAAAAACAAGACGTCCGGCAGCCATAATAGTTAAGGAGCCGGTAGACGCGGTTATAGCAGCGCCTAAAAGACAAAGAACGGCAAAAATAAAAGTTGAAATTCTTGTCCCAATTTTGTCTATTATTATTCCGCCGATAAGCACCATGAATACATTTGGAACGCTGTAAATCGCATTTAGCAAGCCGATATCGGAATCTGAGAAATGAAGCTGCCTCGAAAGCAAGTCCGCCAGCGGGCTGATGCTGTCATAAACATAATAATTACCAAACATAGCCAGGCTGACAAATAATAATATCAGCCATCTGAATATTTTTGAAGGTTCGTGCTTTACAATTTTAGCAGCAAGTTCCAAAGGTACTTCCCTTTCGATTAATTGGAAAAGATTAGGAGGCACATTTTAGTATGTACCTCCGGCAATAGTTAGTTTTGAGGAATGTTTTTAAGGACATTAACGAGCAGATTCCAGAATTTGCTTACGGTACTTATCTGAACTTTTTCGTCAGGTGAATGTGCTCCGATAATAGTAGGCCCAAATGAAATCATATCCATTTCGGGATAGCGTTTATTTATTATTCCACATTCGAGTCCTGCATGAATTGCTTTTACTTGTGGTTCTGTTCCATATAAATCTTTATAAACACTTTTAAGCACACCAAGAACGGGCGATTTAATATTAGGTTTCCAGCCTGGATAACTGTCAGCCTGATTTACTTCAGCCTTTGCAAGTTTGAAAAGAGCATTAATTGCATTAGAAATATCAATCTTTTCCGATTCAACCGAGCTTCGCTGACTTAAAGTAATCTCAACAGCTTTAGATTTTGTAACAACAACAGCAAGATTAGTTGATGTTTCTATCAAGCCCACAATATCGGCGCTCATTTTTATAACTCCGTTTGGAACCGCATACAGAGAATTAATAATGTTTAACGCCGATGATTTGTCAATTACTTTTGAACGTGATTTAATTTCAGATGCAGTTACATTTAAATTAGGCTCAACACTTGCAAGTTCAGCCTTAACTATATTATTGTAGTTTTCAATATAACTAAGTATTTGGTTTTTGGTTTTCTTTGCCGTACGTATTACCGCAAAGCATTCACGCGGGATTGCATTATGCTTGCTTCCGCCGTGTATATTTACAAGGCGAATCCCGAATTTGTAATTTAATTCATGTAATAGCCGGGCAATAAGTTTAATTGCATTACCTCTCCCGGTATTAATATCCAATCCAGAATGGCCGCCTTTCAGACCTGTTACTTTTAATTCAATAGCGGAGGTATTATCAGGAACATCTTTCTGTTCATACTTAATTTTCACTATAGTATTTTGTCCGCCTGCGCAGCCGATATACAGGGTGCCGTCTTCTTCGGAATCAAGATTTAAAAGAATAGATGCTTTTAAGAATCCCGGCTTTAATGCCTGAGCGCCAAACAACCCAGTTTCTTCATCCAGTGTAAAAACAGCTTCAAGAGGGCCATGTTCAATATCTTTGGATTCAAGTACAGCCAAAGCCGCAGCTACTCCGATTCCATTATCTGATCCAAGTGTAGTTCCTTTTGCTTTTACCCAATCGTCGTCTACAAAGGGAGTAATCGGATCTTTATCAAAATCATGCTGAACATCATTATTTTTTTCAGCAACCATATCAAGATGCCCCTGAAGAACAACCGGAGTTAAATTCTCTTTTCCCTGTGTTGCAGGTTTTCTTATAAGGACATTCCCAAACTCATCGCGGAGTGTTTCAAGATTGTTTCGTTGCCCAACGGATACAATATAACCGGCAATTTTGTCTTCTTTCCTTGAAGGGCGGGGATATTTGCATATCTCTTCGAAATGATTCCAGACCGCTTCCGGTTTTAAGTTCCCTAAAATATTTCCCATGTCAATCTCCTTTCGCTTTTATTTCGTTGAATGATATAAAGCCTTGAAGATAAAGGTTTGTCAAAAATTTCGTTAACCTCTCTTCAGCAGGTTGAATTTTTTCTCCAAATTTTATAATTAATTTTTTCGCAATATCTGAAACATTTTGCCTTCCGTTTAACTGCAGCCAAGTCACAGACCCGAATTCATCAAGCTTAATGCGGACTTCATGCGGTTTACCAATTCCGGTTAAAATATCATTTACAAATTTTCTTTTGAACTTGGGAATCAAAACAGTAACCAAGCCGTTTTCATCAATCTCTTCCTTGTGTACACGATAAGGAATAATATCAAGGTAGTTAACATTTTTTAATATCTTCCTGCGTTCAAAAAAATTTAGCGGCATATTATATCTGCATTAAAAAATTTTATCCCGGTTTGTGAAGCCGGGATAAATAAATCCAAAATCTTACATTGAAACCGAAGGCGGAGCCGGTTCATCCGGGCTACCTGCATTCTTTAAAGGGATCCTGACTAAAAGCCAGCCGATTCCAATGAAAACAACAAGGCTTAACCAAAATGTTGGTTCGGCAAAGAATTCAAACAATTTTATCTCGCCAAACTTTAAGCCCGCAAATAACAGTCCGATTAATGCCTCCCCGGCAATTAATCCGGCAGCAAGCAGTATTCCTGTATTTTCTACCCTGGTTTTTTGCGCATCATTAAATTTCTTTTTCTCATCTGCGAATTCAACAATTCCTTTAATTAATCCGCCGACAAAAATTGCAAAGGTTGTACCAAGAGGTAAATACATTCCAACACTAACAAGCATAGGGCTTTTTACATTCATCATTATGAATCCAACGCCCATTAGCATACCGGTAAAGATTAATATCCATTCCATCTGACCTGATACAATTCCTTTTGAAAGAATTGCCATTAAACTTGCCTGCGGAGCCGGAAGGGCACTACCGCCAAAACCGGTACCGCCGCTTCTGATATCGCCTTCATTTAAAATGAATAACGGTATAAACATTACCGCAGAAGCAATAACCACTCCTATTATATCTCCTATCTGCATTTTCCATGGAGTTCCTCCAAGTATATGTCCGACTTTTAAATCCTGAAGCATTTCACCCGCTACAGCGGCAGAAACGCATACTACCGCTGCCACTCCTAAAACCGCCGCAACTCCTCGAGTGCCGGACATACCTAAAAGGACCATTAGCAATGCGGCAATAACTAATGTTGACAATGTTAATCCGCTGATCGGGTTGTTGCTGGAACCTATAATTCCTACCAGGTAGCCGGAAACCGCAGCAAAGAAAAATCCGGCAACAATCATTACTATTGTAGCCACTAAAGCTGCAACAAGATTTTGAGCAAAATAATTATAAATGAAAAATGTTAAAACTCCTACCGCAAAAATTCCAGCTACAACCCATATAAAACTAATATCTTTATCTGTTCTTATTGTTTGGGATTCGCCGGAGGCGGCTTTCTTTACATCGCCTACCGAACGGGCTATACCCGTAATTAAACTCTTCCTCATTTTCCATAATGTGTATGCCGCACCAACTAACATTCCGCCGATTGCAATTGGCCTAACATAATCTTTCCATACATGAATAATAGCTGTAGCATAATCCAAATTAGCAGGCAAACCGTTTCCATATTTAAAGTATGTAATTATTGGCGCAAGTAAACCCCATGCAAGAACACCGCCGCTGAAGTTTAAAGTTGCAAGCCGGGGACCTATAATATAGCCGACACCCATATAAGCAGGACTAACATCCGGGGACTGAAACAAGATGCCTCCCTTAGTCAGGCTAAATAATTTCTGATAGGAAGCGGCAAATAACTTGAATTGCCCCAGCGCCTGAACAACTGCGCCAATACCCATTGCGCCGAATAAATAGCTTGAACCAGATGAACCATGGCTACCGGCTTTATGAATTTCAGAAGCGGCAATAGATTCAGGAAAAGGTAATTCGACATCTTCTACCATTACCCTTCTTAAAAGAGCGACAAACATAATTCCAAGAACGCCTCCGGCTATCATAATCCCAACTGAAATAATAAAATGTTCCGGAGTAAAAAATGGATTCCAAATTCCGGCAATATAAAAAGCAGGCAAAGTGAATATGGCGCCAGCCGCAATAGACTCGCCAATTGAGCCTACAGTTCTTGCAAAATTTTCTTCCAGGATAGTGCCTTTTAATAACTTAATTATTGCCATACCGATAACAGCAGCCGGGTAGGTAGCAGCTATCGTCATACCAGCTTTCAAACCAAGGTAAGCATTAGCAGCTCCTAATACCACAGCCATAACGAGCCCTATAATCAGCGCTCTTAAGGTAAATTCCGCCATATTAGTTTCAGGCGAGATAAAAGGTACAAACGGTTTTTGTTCGGGCATTTTCTATTCCTTTTGATGGTTAGAATTTCTTATTATAATCCTTAAACAAATCTATCAAATTGTCTTAAAAATATCAGGTTAATATAAATATGTTACCCAACGTGTACAAACCTTTTTATTGATAAAAGCACATACTTTTTAAAGAATTTTCAGAATTATTGAATAATACTTCCGCTAAAAGCTTAATTTTCTCATTCCTATATGGCATATTGCAAAATCGTATTTAACAGGATCAGATGGGTCAAATTTCTTCAAATTATTTGTTATTTCTTCTGCCATTGCCCAGCTTACATTTTTTTTCTTCGTCAGCTTAAGCCCTTTACATATACGCGCAATATGAGTATCCACAGGGATGATTAATTTATCAGCGGGTATTTCATACCACAAGCCAAAATCAAGTTCATCTTTTCTTACCATCCATCTCAGGAACAAATTCATCCTTTTACAGGCGCTGCCGTATTCCGGCGCCGGGAACATGAATTTAACGCCGGGGTTTATTTTGCCATTTACACTTTTATCTTCCGCCCTTGCAATAAAATGATATGAAAATCCGGATAATGATTTTTTTATATTCTTATCAAGAGGTAAGTAAGTCTTCATAAATAAGTTTTTTAAAGAGCCGAATTCTTCATAAATATCGGATAGTAATGAAAAAAACATTATAATATCTTTTTCAGTATAAAAACGGTGCTTTAAATTTTTTATTTTTGATTTCAGGTTTTTATTATGAAAGTCTTTAACAAACCTATACGGTCTATTCTCCGAAATAATCAAAATTTTATGGAGAGTATTAATAATCTGCCTGACATTTCCATAAGCAAAGACGGAAGCAATTATTCCCATTACTTCAATATCCATTTCATCATCAAACAGATGAAGGAATTGAAGAGGATCGGGAGAGATTTGGGATTTATCAAAAGCGTTGTAATGATAATCTAATCTTTGTTTGAGATTCATAGATGGATATTTCTTATGCCAAGGATCCTTCATAAAGAATGTAGAAATAAGTTTCAACCGAATTGGTTGAATTATTGATTTTCAACCAATATAGTTGAAATATGAGATTCTACTTAAAGAGTCTTATCATTTCCTGAATAGCTTCTTTTAGCCCGACAAAGACCGCCCTTGAAATAACAGCATAGCCAATGCTTACTTCATCAATGTCCGGTATTTCTCTAAAAACTTTTATATTCCGGTAATCAAGCCCATGACCGGCATTAACGCCAAGTCCAAGTTTTTTTGCATGTTTAACGGAAGTCCTGATTTTATCCAGTTCATCAAATTGTTCTTCCTCAGTAACAGCATTTGCAAAAACGCCTGTATGAATTTCAATAAAATCGGTTTCAATTTCAGCAGCAGCGTCAATCTGGTCGATACTGGGTTCAATAAAAAGCGAAACTAATATTTCCGAGCCGTGCAATTCTTTAATTGTATCTTTCAAATGGCTGATATTATCAATAACATTGATGCCTCCTTCAGTAGTTAATTCCTTCCTGTTTTCCGGCACAATTGTAGAAAGTTCCGGGCCAACATCGCATGCTATTTTTATAATTTCTTCAGTTGCCGCCATTTCGAGATCAAGTTTTGTTGTAATTAATTCCCTCAGAAGGCGTACGTCTCTTTCATTTATATGCCTCCTGTCCTCTCTAAGATGTACAACAATGCCGTCAACCCCAGCCTGCTCTGCAATTAGCGCTGCAGTAACAGGATCAGGCTGCTCTACCCCTCTTGCATTTCTTAATGTAGCTATATGGTCTATATTTAACGAAAATCTCATTTTAATTTTTCCTCAAATTATTTGTTTTAAAACATGAAGCACAGAATTTATTCCTATGCCGAAGTCGTCTGCTCTATGCCGTAGAGTGGAAAAGAAATCTATACTAAGCATAATACCAGCATGAGTAACAATACAATAATAAATTGATTGCGTACGATATGCAAGAATACCGAGCGTTATACCGCCCAAAATTGCACCGAAAGTTTCAATCGGAGGCTTCCCGTTATGAAGAATCAAAAACGGTATCATCTGAATAATAACCGCATAGTATCCAAATTTTTCTCTAAGTCCAAACAGCATAAACCCGCGCCAGAAGAACTCCCAGGCAAATAAATAAAAAAGCAATCCGAGCTCATATAAAATAAAAATTTTCCATGAATCCCTCGCCTGATCCAGAAGCGGATAAGTTAAACTAAACGCCGGCTGTGATGTAACAAACCAAATTATGGGTATCATAGCTACGAGAAATAGGGCGGAGAGTTTTATCCCGGTATTAAAATCCCCCACCTTAACTCCATAATCTCTGATTTTTTCTTTAAAGACAAGTTTAATTATCAGAGCAGGGATAATAAACAGAGTTATAAAATCACAAATGTACCAATAAGCGAACTCATACAAATAAACACCCGGGTTTGAGCTAAGCGCATCAAAAAAATTAAGTTTAAAAAACATCCTTGACGAATAGTACCAGGAAATAGTTTGAAGTATGGCTATGGAAATAAAGACAGTAATGACTTTCCTATCAAGTTTTTTTATTATTTCTATAAGCTCAGGGAATTCTTTTTTAATGTTGAATTTTGTCTTATTCATTTAAAGATTGCTGATATTAATTTAAAATTATAAAAAAGATCAATAAATAGTTTTGATAGGTCTTAAAAAGTCTTTGAATATTTATACGGATAAAGATGCGATAATTCCCGGATCACAAAATAAACCTGGCGTTATGAGCTGGTAATTGAACAAAAGCCTTCAGATTCTTATTTATAAGTAAAGTTACAAAATTATGCTTAATTACTTTGTAACTTCCGTTAATAATATTAATCTATCAGCGGGTTAGCTTGTCCGGATTTATCAGATCAGATTCCTGTTAAATCTTATCCGATTATAAAAACGAATAAACAAACCCCACATTCAATCCTTCTTTCATCTGTGTATCAAAAGATTGATCTTTCTGGTATATAAGCAGATATGAGAAATTCATATTTAAAAATGAATTGACTTTACCTGTAAGAACATTTTCCCATCTTACATCCCAGACATCGAGGCTTTCAAACCGGGTAAACAATCTTAAACTGCTTTGAAGTTTTATATTCTCAACTATTTTAAATTCAGTGCTAGTTACCGATTCCATTCCTGTATCAAGTTTGAATGCATGTTCCCTGGTAACTGAAGTATCGTTTGTATATTGCCTGAATTCATCCGCAAATGTCTCCTGTGCAGCTACCCCAAGCCTGGTTTTGAACATAGTGTTTTTATCATAAGCAAATCCGAAACTTTGCGTAATATAAGCAGGATCAAAAAAATTGGCTATTGCTACCGGGACATTTTGATTATACGAATAACCCATAGTAATGGATGTACGAAGATCATTACTAAAAAAAGGGTCCACCGACCAGCCCACTTGTCTGGAGAGAACACTTTCCAGATAAAGTTCATTATCGTTTGTATGAAAATCCTGTGAGCCAAGTTTACTTCTTCCATATGAGAGTTTAAGGCTATTCTTAAATTCCCAACCGTCGGAAGAATAATAATTGATGCCTCCATTGAAACCTGATATCCAGGTCATTGAATTATCTCCGCCTTGCGACCAGTCTTTAAGCGCAATTTGGCTGACATTCAACCCTACTAAAGCCTTAGAATGCCATCCGATAACTTTTATGGTGTCCTTTTTTGAAGCCTCAGAATTCCATCCCACAATTTTCGTAGTATCATTTATTAAATTACCGTTTTTTGCAAGTAGATTTATACTTAAGAATAAAATAATTATTAGTAAAAGAAATTCCCTTTTCATTATTTGTTTTCACCTTTTAATATTTTCGTTTATTGTAATAAATATAAAATTAGTACATACCATTAGAAGCTGTAATGCAATTAAAAGTTTAATTTGTTAAAAACAATTAATAATACCTGTCTAATTTAAACTTCTCTCCAAGGTATAATTTTCTTACTTCGGTATCTTCGGCAAGTTCCATAGCCTTACCTTGCTTAAATATAATTCCGTTTATTAAAATATACGCATTATCAACTATACTTAATGTTTCGTGGACATTATGATCGGTAATTAGAACGCCGATTCCCCTATTCTTCAGATTCGCAACAATACTCATAATATCTTCAACAGCAATCGGATCAACGCCTGCGAAAGGTTCATCAAGCAGGATAAAGCTGGGATCTGTTGCCAGGGCCCTTGCTATTTCGGTTCGTCTTCTCTCGCCTCCGCTTAGCTGGAACCCTTTGCTTTTTCTAATCTGGGTGATGCTAAGGTCTTCGAGGAGCTTCTCACATTTTTCCTTTCTTGCTTTAGCATCCAATGAAGTAAATTCAAGCACGGCAGTTATATTATCTTCTACGGAAAGTCTTCTGAATATGGAAGCTTCTTGGGGTAAATAGCCTATTCCCATTCTTGCGCGTTTGTACATTGGTTCTTTAGTTATTTCGACGTCATCAAGAAAAACTTTGCCTTCATCAGGACGGATCATTCCTACTATCATATAAAAAGTTGTAGTCTTACCCGCACCGTTAGGTCCAAGAAGGCCTACAATTTCTCCCTTAGAAACTTTAACCGAGGCTTTATTGACGACTACTCTTTTTTTATAAATTTTAATTAAGTCTTCACTTCTTAAAGTTGTAGTGCCCATTAACGTCTTTAATTATTATTGATAATTTGTAATCAGTTATTAATCGCTCCTCCGGATTTTGAATCCGGCGTGGCTCATTCTATTTTCCGAAATAATTTTGCAGCAGCAAGTTTTTAACCGGACGGTTATTATATATAACGTACCCCGGCAAAGTGTAAGCAAGTTCATTCCCTGCAACTTTATTTTCAGGATAAAATTCACTTATAGGTGAAGAATAAAGTTTTACTTCATCTACTCTTTTATTTAAAAAGAAAATTTTCGCATTCTCGGATGATGATTTTGTCATACCATTTGGTTCATTATTATCATAAAGATAATAAATACTATGCACACCTCCGAATACTTCAGTTTCATGGATTCCTATATCATCAAAACGGATAATCAATTTACTACCGGAAATCTGGTCGTATCTGACTTTATATTTTTCATTTTGCGAAAGGATGAAAGCGTTGTTATAAACTTCAAGCTTATCAATTTTATTATTTACTAAAAATATCGCAACAGAATCGCCGGTTAATTGAGAATTATCATACCAGATTACCGGCTGACCGGCCTGCGGATTAATTTTATAAGTTATTATTTTACCTTTTCCGCGGAAATATAGGGTAAAATCATTTTTAGATGAAAAATTACCTCTAACAATCCGTACCGAATCTTCCGCTTTAAAAATGTTTAGCGTATCGCGGAAAGCCTCCATTCTAAGCGATCTAATCACCAGCGTATCAATTTGCAGGACTTTTGATGTATCATTACTTACACCTGCCGCCACAGTATCCCTTTTCACTACATATGATGAATCAATTTGAATAAAAAGCGGATTCTTAGTAACCAAAGTATAAAAGATATCAGGGTAATCTTCAAGATGATTACCATAAATTATAGAGTTATTGGATTCGCTAATTATCTTAACATGGCTGTCTGCAATAGAAATTCTTGAATCCCTGAAATGGACAAGGGTATCTGAATAAATGACATTATTTGATTCAACAATTTTAACATTGCCGATGGAAATCGACTTGCCAAGTTGTTTATAATAAATAAGGAGATTTGAATTCAGGGTGGATGAAGTATCAACAAGTTTTACTCTATTCCGGAATATAGCTTTGTCCAGATCGAAAAAATATACGCCCGTGTCTGCTGTTAATGTTACTTTTTTATCATACAAGGTAACGCCAACATTTGACTGAGCTTTTCTTTCATCGCCGTAATAATAACCGTGAGATGTAGTTATAACTAACGTATCCTGGGTAACTATAACATTGCCGTCAAGTTCAGCTTCATTCCTTGTTATATATTGTGTAGCATGGTTACATGTAATCCTTACATTTCCCTGAGTTAATACAACATCATCATAAACATCCCGAACCATCTCACTGTTTACCTCTGTATTTACAAATTTTTTACCGGTTATAGTTATATATTCCTGCTGCTGCGCAAACGTATTTATAAAAGCGAATAAAAGTATTATTAAGAGTGATTTATTAATTTTCATATAAACAAACACTTTTTAATTCTCCCGGCGGGCGGGCCGGAAGGGATAAGAGGTGCGTACTTTTTAAATTTATTAGCTTCCTTATTTTTTGCCTATGATAAATCAAACATACCAAGCTATTTTTTACCGGTATTATTTCCGCCGGATTGTTTTGATTTGGTTGTATCAAGCCGGGTTACGTAAGTAATATTATAAATTGTATAATTTCTTAAACCCTGATCTGATTCAAGCCCGTAACCTTGCATTTTTTCTTTAGGTGATATAATTGTAACAAACTTATTTGTAACGATTTTCCTTTCTTTATTCTTCCACATCAATTCCTGTGTTTTCAACGTAACGCCGCTGTCGTTAACTGTTACTACACTGTCAATTGCATAAAGATCATTTGTTACGTCGTCTGCTTTCCCTTTATTAGCCGTCAAGACCGAAGAAATATGCCCGAGTTGATCATAAAAGTTAACTTTTATTGTATCCATCAGCGTTTCAGCGGGCAGCTCAAATTTTCTAAGATGCTTATAAAATAGTACGGCTTTGGTGATACCGGAATCGCTAAAAGCAACGTTTTCGTCCCACCCTTCCGCAACTTGCCTGGATTCGTTAATGGAAATATTCAAGGAAGGTTTAACTTTTTCTCCGCCGCATCCGGTTAAAAGAAGAACAATTATTAAAGGACATAATAATTTCATCTTTGACGAATACCAAGATTGAGTAGATCATGAATATGGATCAAACCAACCGGTCTATTTTCATCGTTAATAATTATCATAGCGGTGATTTTAAAATTTTCCATCTGCTGAAGTGCAAATGAGGCGAGATAATTCCCTTTCATCACCTTGGGATTTTTCGACATAATATCTTTTGCAAAAAGATCTTTAATATCAAGTGTGCGTTCGAGAAGCCTTCTTAAATCGCCATCGGTTATAACGCCGGTTAAATAGCCGTCATTATTAACAACGGTTGTAGTTCCAAGTCTCTTAGATGTAATTTCCAGGATTACATCTTTAATTGAGGTATCTTCAAGTACCTTTGGAATGTAATCGCCCTTAATCATAATTTCATTTATTTCAAGAGAAAGACGTTTTCCAAGGCTTCCGCCCGGATGTAAGAATGCAAAATCTTCGATAGTAAAGCCGCGTTTCTGAAGCAGGGCAACTGAAAGAGCATCCCCCATAGCTAATGTTGCGGTTGTAGAAGCTGTTGGCGCAAGATCATGCGGGCATGCTTCTTCTTTAACGTTTATGTTAAGAAATATGTTACATTCTGAACTAAGCTTAGATTCTTTTTCACCGCACATTGCAATCAGAGGGACATTAATCCTTTTAAGCAACGGTAATAAGTTAACTATTTCTTCCGTATCACCGCTTTTAGAAATAAGAATTACCACGTCCTCTTTTCTGACCATTCCCAAATCACCGTGCAGTGCATCAGTCGGGTGCAAATAAATCGAAGCTGTGCCTGTTGAGTTTAAAGTTGATACAATTTTACGGGCAATTAAACCGGATTTGCCCATTCCCGATAAAACAACTCTACCTTTGCTATTATAAATTAATTCGACAGCCTTTGCAAAGTCGTTGTTAATACTTTCAGAAAGATTTGCAACAGCTTCCGCTTCTATCCTGATTACCTCCCTCCCTTTTTGTATAATTTCATCAATAGTCAAAGTTGACCTCTAAAAAGTTTTAGATTTCATAAATGTTTGATAAACTTATCAATAGCTTTTATTTCAATTAGCAGTTCTTCCAAATCACTAAGCGGCAGCTGGCTTGCAGCATCGCTTAAAGCTTCTGCGGGATTAGGGTGGACTTCGAGGAACAATGCATCTATTCCCACAGCAGTAGCAGCACGTGCAAGCGGTTTAATAAACTTAGGCTCGCCGCCGCTGATATTTCCTTTACTTGGCAGTTGAACAGAATGAGTAGCGTCCATAACAACCGGATAGCCAAACTCCCTCATAATAACAAAAGAACGCATATCAACAACAAGATTATGGTAGCCGAATGTTGTGCCTCTTTCAGTAAGCATTATCTTATTATTCCCCGTTGAAGCTATCTTTTCCGCAACATGCTTCATATCGCCAGGAGCGAGGAACTGCCCTTTTTTTACGTTTATAACTTTACCTGATTTACCTGCAGCAATAAGTAAATCCGTTTGCCGTGAAAGGAAGGCAGGTATTTGAAGCACATCCGCTACCTGTGCGGCTTTTTCAATTTCTTCTGTAGTATGTACATCCGTAAGAATAGGAAGGTTAAGTTCGTTTTTCACTTTAGCCAAAATATTCAGCGCTTCTTCATCGCCTATGCCCGTAAAAGAATTTAAATTTGTCCGGTTGGCTTTTTTATAGCTTGACTTAAAAACGAAAGGAATATTTAGCTTTGAGGAAATTTTCTTAATTGCCGATGCCGTCTTTAAGATTATATCTTCCCCTTCAATTACACAAGGGCCGGCAATCAGAACAAATGGTCTGTTTTCGCCAATTTTTATATTTTGAATCTCAACCAAAATTGAGTAATGCTTTGAATTTATTTTTATAAAAATTCCTAAAAATAAATATAATCAAATTCTATGAATCCGTCTCTACAGAAAATTTGAATTAAAAAAAGTAACATCATCCGTCATGCCAATATGTGATTTAGCAAAAAACAATTACTTTAAAACTAATAATTCCTTTAAAATTAATATTTTCTGTAGTATAATTGAAAATGGAATCTATAATTCCACAAAAGAGTATTTTATAGTTAAATCAACAAAAACAGAGTGATCCTACTGTGAGAAAATTCAAACATCTAATTAAATCAGTACTAATTTTTATTTTATTTATTTCTATTTCAAATAAATCATTAGCGCAAACAGACGGATTAATGAATTCTTCCGAACTTAAGCTTGCGATTAATAAATTAAATACATTAGGAAGTGTCTTATATATCGCCGCTCACCCGGATGATGAAAACAACGCCTTGCTTGCATATTTTGCCAAAGGCAAACTTCTCAGAACAGGGTACTTATCTTTAACCCGCGGAGACGGCGGACAGAATCTTGTTGGTTCGGAGCAAGGCGATCTTCTCGGGGTTGCAAGAACTCAGGAACTTCTTGCTGCAAGAAGGATTGACGGAGCGGAACAATTTTTTACAAGAGCAATTGACTTTGGTTTTTCAAAATCTGCCGATGAGACTTTCAATTTTTGGGGAAAACAAAAAATTCTTTCCGATGT
>Ga0116114_1000969_pt1 | contig 16378 bp, 13 predicted proteins | sample June2015DPH_10_5_FD_89823 | JGI IMG/M metagenome (GOLD analysis project Ga0116114, IMG submission 89823) | Peatland microbial communities from SPRUCE experiment site at the Marcell Experimental Forest, Minnesota, USA - June2015DPH_10_40 | ecosystem: Environmental > Terrestrial > Soil > Wetlands... | reverse complement strand
GCACTTCCTGCTGCAGCCGACGCGCCGTTCGTGAAGCCCGTCAGGTCCTCGTCGAGCCACTTCGTGTTGTTGTAATAGAGTTGGTGGACATGTTGGTTGTCGGCCACGAAATAGACATGTTGTGTCCCGTTGGCCATGGCGAAGCTGCTCAGCGCACTTCCTGCTGCAGCCGACGCGCCGTTCGTGAAGCCCGTCAGGTCCTCGTCGAGCCACTTCGTGTTGTTGTAATAGAGTTGGTGGACATGTTGGTTGTCGGTCACGAAATAGACACGTTGTGTCCCGTTGGCCATGGCGAAGCTGCTTAGCGCGCTTCTTCCCGGGGCTAACGCTCCGTTCGTGAAGCCCGCCAGGTCCTCGTCGAGCCACTTCGCATTGCTATAATAGAGTTGGTGGAGATGGGCGATTAGCCGTGCCTGAGGATGTCCGGCGCCGCCCGTCATCAGTGTTCCCAATACTGTCAGAACTGCTATCGCCACTACACTTAAACATTGGCGTCTCATTTGATCCTCCTCATTCGTTCAATTTGGGAGACCGATCCTGAGGCCACCTCTCCAGTTCCGGCCTCGTGGTGTCCCCGGCCCCTTGTCAAGCCGTGGCGCGAACTAACCTAACATTCGTGACTATTGGCTACGATTTTACCATTCTAGGCCAGGATTTCCATTTTGGCATCCTGAGCCACAGCAGTATACACCCCACGGGCTCGTTCGCACCCGCAGTTTTGCACTCCAGACGCCAACGCGCCGTCTGGCAGCCGAGTGTGCGCCTTCGGAATGGAGTCAACCGGCACCTTGACCCGTTTCCCATGCGATTTCTCGGATACCTCACCATCCCCCCTGCTGGCTTCGCCAGGTTTTCTCCAGCAGGTTGCGGATTCTATCCGGCAGGCTCGGAATTATTTCAAATTCACACAACTTGAGGGCTGCGTTATTCAGTTGTTACAGAATTGTTGCAGGCAGGAAAGACTCTCGCGCCATGACCCGCCCTGGGGTTTGCGCCACCTCTCAGCTCACGCGGGTCTGTCGGTTGGGGGGAAGTTCCCTGCCCGTGTGACCGGGCGGGAACCCATCTCCTAGGGCATCGTGAGGCCGGAGTTTCGAGCGTAACGTTAAAGGCACAGGGCCGGAGACGGCGAACACCTGTGCCGGGCGGAACGACACGAAGGGCGGCCAAGTGAAGCTGGAAATTTCCCGCCCCGTCTCATTGACCCCTATGATTTTTCGAAACTGCCGATGGCCTTGGCTTCGTCATCGTGGATGTCGAAAACGGTGTAAAGCTTGGTAATCTGCAGAAGGTCGTGAACCTTTTTGGTGAGCTTCAGAAGCTTCAACTGCCCGCCCTGGTTTGTAACCGCCGTGTAGGCGCTTACCAGTTCACCGATGCCGGAACTGTCGATGTAGGAGACATCCGCAAGGTTAATCAAAACCTTCTTATTTCCCTTGCTTAACTGGTCTCGGACAAGCTCGCGCAATTGCGTGCAGCCTTCTCCCAGGGTGATTCTGCCGCTAAGGTCCACGACTATCACCGAATCAACTTGTCGAATTGTGGCTTTCATGCTCACGGTCGGTTCCTCCTTGTGTAGGTTGGTGCGCCGGATGAATTCGCTTTACCAAAGTAACCTCGGTTCCCGAGCCTGGAAGGTGCTTCACGTGGAATTCGTCCATAAAAGTACGGATCAAGAATATCCCGCGGCCGGAAACCTTCAAAAGATTTTCGGTCGAGCAAGGATCGGGAACTTCGGCGATATTGAAACCGTTACCCTGGTCGCGAACGCGAATCTCAAGCCGGTCTTTATAAATCTCAAACCGCAGCCATACGCTCTTACTCGCGTCGTTCTTATTTCCATGCCAGATGGCATTGATCATCGATTCGTGCAAGGCCATTTCAATTTGGTGCTCGGACTCCTCGCCAAATCCTGCGGTTGCGGCGACTCTTCGCGCGATCTCTTCAGCCACCTCAACGTTCTTGAGATCACTCTCGAGGGTCACTTCCACCACACTGGGTTCAGAAGTCATAAGCTGCGCGTGGAGCTACTTATCCCGTCCATGAAATTACCTTAGGGGTAAGAGAAAGTCAATGAAACAGCAAGCCCTTGAACTCATCACCCTACTCCTGGATATTGACCCGCACGCCTTCCGCCCGACTGGGCCGCCGCCTGCTATGCTCCCGATCCCACCTTAGGATACTCGGTGGCTATTCCGGAAATGCTTCCCTCCCCCTGTGGCGGCCCACTCACAGAATGTACTACAAAACGGTCTGGGGAAGCGGCACATCGCTACACCTACTTCGTTGGATGAAGGGCTCCCGTGACTTCGCCGGAATTGATCAGCTCGGGATCCCACGCCGATTCTGCCTATTCCAAGGCTGTGCTGCGCAAAGGGATACTGATACGCGGGACGCCTTCCCCCAAGGCCGAACGGAGCTATGGTCTGTCGCAGAAGAGAGCTTCTGGCCTTCTTCGATTAGATGCATGAGGCGGACCTGCACCTGCCTTGTTCCGTGGCCCGCGATCTGTTCAGGAAGAGGGTGGCGTTCTTCCCGCCTCGCCGGTTGCTAAAGCGCACAAGAAGAGAACCGCCGCCATCACTATGCCGCCGCGGGGTGTAACATCCAGCTTGATCTCCAGACTCGGCAGCAGCTTCAACACGAGACTGGCCACCATGCAAATCACGCCAAGTCCCCAGCTCACTCCGAGCACAGTACGGTAAACCTTGCCCATCGGACACCTCCGGTTTCAAAAATCTGCGTGGCAGTATAGCAATGTGGGGCCTCTGATTCAACGCAATTGCAAGCCCTCTTCTGCAGTTCTCCGGCAGCAGTTTAGGCGTTGTCCTCGGTGGGAATACAATTTTTGGTTAAACGTCTTTTACAGCGTTCAAATAGCATTCATAGGTGTATTTGCCGTAGCACACAAAAACCACCTTCTCGAGGGAGGGATTCTTTTCCAGAAAGCTTCTCACCTCGCTCACAGCGATCGCCGTTGCGCGTTCGAGCGGAAAGCCGTACACGCCCGTGCTGATCGCAGGGAAGGCAATGGTGCGTATGCCCATTTCAACCGCCAATTCCAACGAGGTCCGGTAACAACTCGCCAGCAACTCATCTTCACGCCGGGCGCCACCGTGCCAAACCGGCCCCACGGTGTGAATCACCCACTTTGCCGGCAAGTTGTAGCCTTTCGTTATCTTTGCCTCGCCGGTGGGGCAGCCTCCCAGCGTCCTGCATTCCTCAACCAGGCGAGGCCCGGCAGCCCGGTGGATTGCACCATCCACTCCGCCGCCTCCCAGCAGGGTTGAATTAGCCGCATTCACAATCGCATCCACTTTCTGTTTTGTGATGTCGCCCTCGACCACCATAACCCTCTCGGAAATCATCTGCTCTCCTCCGGCTCTTGATACGGAAGGACGCTCCTGCCCCACCGTTTCTTTCTACCTCGGGGCCGGCCTTCAAAGCGCAGTCCACAATTAATGTTACTACCCTTCCGTGAATCCATCTGCTCTCCTCCACCTATAGCTTAAATTGAGAAGTTAATAAAATCTGCAATCACATGTGATCCCCCCGTCTCGGGTGGCAACGCACGTAGCGTTGGGCTTCCGGATCAAGAACATAAGGACAGGTTAGCCGGGCAAGTGCCGCCCTAAAGGGCGGAGGCTGGAGTTTGGACTTTCGAGCCCGCCGCGGCGGGCACGGGAAGGATGCGCAAAGGTGCAATTGTCTAGCTGTGCAGCGTTCGGGTTAAAGACCCGCAGGACCGACCAGCGGGTCCCTGCTACAACCGCTTGCCACTAAGCATTGCAAAGAGACCGTGGGTTGCAGCCCCGCAGCATGGTTTCGACGGCAACTCCACCCGCCAGGGAAAGGCGACCACGTCAACTTGGGCTCAAAGTGGCGACCGCTCTCTGTGCCGAAATATCAGCAGATGCCGAAATGTCGGCTTACCCGATTTCAGCACGAAACCCGCCAAGCCGCCACACTTCGATTAAGTCCTTTTCCGATATATGGTTAACAACTGTGAGGGTAAGAGGGACTTTGGTCCTACCCTTGCCCGTACCCTCGGTGGACGAGGTGAATCGCAATCATGCTCCGAGTTACCACTAAAATCGAAGAAGAACACGGCAGAGTCACTCTAAAGCTCGAAGGCAAGCTCGCAGGCCCGTGGGTGGATGAGTTCGAGCGTTGCTGGTGCTTGGCTGTTGAGAAGTGGAAGAACCTTGTTGTGGAACTCGAGGGCGTGACGTTCATCGATTCCAAAGGTAAGTGTCTACTCGCAAAGATTCACGGCCAGGGAGCAAAGTTGATCGGAGCCGGACTTATGACCAAATCTATCATCGAAGAAATCGCGGGCTGTGGCAGGGAACAGGGAAGAGACGCGAATGGATCGCGTGGCTCCAAACACACCATCCTTGGGACGCTCGTCCTCCTTGTCCTCCCCATGTTCCTCTGCTTTGGGAGCGCGCGAGGGCAAGACAGTAATCCCCTGAAGCTGACGCTGAAAGAGGCAGTTCAGCTTGCGTTGAAGCAGAACCCTCAGGTGCAAGTCGCCAACCTGAATCTGGCACAGAGCGTACAGGATCGGAACATTGCGCGCGCCGGCCTCCTTCCGCAGGCTGATTTTGAGACCGTGGACCGAGCTGAGCGCTATAACATCTATGCGCTGTTTGGCAGCAAGTTTCCCGGGATCCCCCAACATGGCGGGCCCTTTCAGTTTTTTCAGGCGGGCCCGAACTTTTCCATGCCGGTATTCGATCTCACCCTCTGGCGGCGTTGGCAGTCTGCGCACCAGGGAATCCGGGCAAGTGAGGCCCAGGAAACGACCGTCCGGGAACAGACCGTGTTGCTGGTGGTTTCACAATATCTGGGAGGCTTGCGTGCCGGTGCAGCGGTGGTGGCGGCGCAGTCACGGGTCGATTTAGCGCAGGCCCTTTACGATCAGGCGTTTGACCTGCAAAAGAACGGGGTGGGCACGGGATTGGACACGCTGCGGGCCAACGTGGAACTGCAAAACGAAAAGCAGCGCCTCATCGAGGCGCAAACGCAGGAGGAGGTGGCCCTTTACGGGCTGGTACGACTCCTCAACCTCGACCCACACCAGAAGGTGGAGTTGGCTGACAAACCCAGCTTTTTCCAGACCCCGGAATTCGAGGCCAGCCAGAGCTTGGAACAAGCCTTCGTAACTCGGCCGGAGATGAAAGCGCTGGAGGCACGCGAGAGGATTGCGGTACTGGGAAAAAAGACGGCCAGCGAATCCCGGCTCCCCAGTATCAACCTCAGCGGAAACTGGGCTTACCAGGGCCTTTCGTTGCCGAGCGTTATTCCCTCCTATATATTCCAAGTTTCTCTGGACGTACCGCTCTTCACCAGCGGCCGGATCCACGCCCAGATTGCACGGTCGGACCTAGAACTGAAGAAAGTCGCACAGGAGAGAGCGGATTTAGGCGACCAAATCGCCCTGGAAGTGAAGAGCTCCGTCGCGCAACTCCAGTCCGCGCGCCACGAAGTCGATGTTGCCAACCTGGGCGTCAAGCTGGCTCAGGAAGAAGTGGCCCAGGCCCGTGACCGCTTCCAGGCCGGGGTTGCCAACAACATCGAAGTGATCACCGCGCAGGACGCTCTGGCGCGCGCCAACGACAATCAGATCGCAGCCCTGTACGGCTATAACCAGTCACGCGCCGATCTGGCACATGCCATCGGCCAGACCGAAGGCCTTTACGCAAAGTGAGGTGGAAAGACCATGGAATCGAACGTCGCTGAACTCGAAAAAGATACGAACCGGGAGCCGTCTGTCCCGCCCCAGCAGGAGCCGGAAAAGCAGGGGATGGCGAGCCGGTGGGCAGACCCGAAGTTTCGACGGGCCTTGGTGTGGGCGCTGGCCGTGGTGGGCATTCTGTGCATCGCTCTGATCCGGTACTACTACTACCGGGTGAGCACCGACGACGCCGAGGTGGACGGGCACCTCGTTCCGATGTCTTCCAAGATCTACGGTGACATCGCCGAAGTGCGCGTGGATGACAACCAGCCGGTCAAAGCCGGCCAGGTTCTGGTCCGCATCGATCCGCGCGATTACCAGGCGAGAGTGGACCAAGCCAAAGCCGCGCTGGTGCTCGCAGAAAGCCAGGCTCAGGCAGCTCAGGTGGGCGTGCCGCTGACGCAGGAAACGACGCAAAGCTATACCTCCTCAGCCGACGCGCAGTTAGCCAATGCGGAGGCGGAATATGATAGAGCCAAGGCAACTTACGAAAAGGATTCCACCGCAGAGCTGGCTTTCGCGCGTGCCAACGTGGACGCGCGGCAAGCCGACAACGACCGCGCCCAGGCTGACCTTGCGCGAATGAAGCCCCTGGTGCAAAAGGCGGAAATCTCTCAGCAACAGTTCGATGCCTACCTGGCGGGCGCGCGTGTGGCTGAAAGCGAGCTGAGAGCAGCAAAGGAACAACTGACTGCCGCAGAAAGAGGGGCTGAAATCTCCAAGGCAGCGATGTTGGCAGCCAAGGCTAAAGTAGACCAGGCACACGCCGGGGTCGACCAGGCGCGGGCCAACCACAAACAGGTCCCCATCAAGCAGGCCGATGCCGATGCCGCTGCCGCCGCGGTCGGGCAGGCCAAAGCCAACCTCGAGGCCGCCGAGCTGGAATTGAGCTACACAACCGTTGTTGCGCCTGTGGATAGCGTGGTGACCAAAAAGTCGGTGGAAGTCGGCCAGATCGTTCAGCCTGGCCAAAGCCTGCTGGTCCTGATTCCCCTTCAGGACATTTGGGTAACCGCCAACTTCAAGGAGACTCAGTTGGCCAAAGTCCGGCCGGGACAGAAGGCGGAAATCCACGTGGATATGTACGGCGAGACCTTCACTGGCCACGTGGATTCGATTGCAGGAGCCACGGGCGCACGGCTCAGCCTTTTGCCGCCGGAAAACGCCACGGGCAATTTCGTCAAGGTGGTGCAGAGGATTCCGGTGAAGATTCTTGTCGATCCCGTTCCCCTGGACAAGGCCGTTCTCCGCCCCGGCATGAATGTGGACGCGACGATCATCACGAAATGAGGTGAACCATGTTCCGCGTAGTCACTGTGGCGAGGGAATACGGCAGCGGTGGCGCCCGCATTGCGCAACTGCTGGCGGACCGGCTGGATTGGAAGCTGCTTGACCGATGTCTGGTTGAGAAGATCGCGCAGGTCGCCAGGGTGGAACCCAAAGTGGCAGAACAATACGATGAACGCCCCGATCCCTGGGTCAATCGCCTCGTCCGGGCGCTTTGGCAAGGAGGATCAATGCGGGGCACCATGGCCGGCCCCATCCCCGAACTGTTCGATGCCGACACCATGGCCTCGCTGTCGCAGCACATGATTGAGGATGCAGCGGACATCGGAAACTGCGTGATTGTTGGGCGTGCCAGCCAATGCATCCTCCAGAAGCGGGTCGATGCCTTTCATGTCTTCATATACGCTCCCCGCGCCGAACGCTTGCGGCGTGTTCGAAGCCGGCATGCAAGCCGCGCGGAAGCTGATCTGGCCATGGATGCGCGGGACCAGGAACGCGCGGCGCTCATCCGCCGCTATTTCAACCAGGACTGGTCCAACCGTCACCTGTATGACCTGATGATCACCTCCAAGTTGGGGGAGGAAGTTGTGCTGTCCACCATTCTGAGCGCTATGGGCGTTGGGCGCGCCAGTCCTGCCACAGCCCACCAGGGAGATCACCTAAAAGCGGTAGGTGGTAGGTCGTAGGTGGTATGTGAGGGCGGAGGCTTTTCCCCCACCTACCCGTATGTAGCAGGTCGTAGGTGGTATGTGGGGGCGGAGGCTCTTCTCCACCTACCCGTATGTGGTAGGTAGTAGGTGGTATGTGGAGGGGAGGCTTTTCCCCACCTACCACCTACCGCTTACTGCATCGGTCCTGTCAAAGATCAGGGCAACTTGAGGACTGAACTCGACGATTGGAACGGCGGCCGGGCCGCATGCGGCATCACCTATCTCGCGAGCCCGCTCGGCCTCAGTAGAGAATTGACCTTATGAGAAGTTTATTCGCCCGCGCCCGGCAAAACGGGGTAACAAATCCCTGGGTGATTGCCCTGACGGTGATGCTGGCCACCTTCATGGAGGTGCTGGACACCAGCGTTGCCAATGTGGCCTTGCCGCACATCGCCGGCAACCTCTCGGCAGGCGTGGACGAGAGCACTTGGGTCCTGACCTCCTACCTCGTTTCCAACGCCATCGTGCTGCCGCTTACCGGTTGGCTCTCCTCGTTGTTCGGCCGCAAGCGCTTCTACATGACCTGCGTGGCGCTCTTCACCGTCAGCTCGTTCCTATGCGGCTTGGCCCCCTCGCTGCCCCTGCTCGTGTTTTTCCGCATCCTGCAAGGGGCAGGCGGGGGCGCTCTTCAACCGATATCCCAGGCCATCCTGGTGGAGAGCTTTCCGAAACAGAAGCAGGGGATGGCGATGGCCATTTACGGCATGGGCGTGGTGGTGGCGCCGATCATTGGCCCCACGCTGGGTGGCTGGATCACGGACGATTACAGTTGGCGCTGGATATTCTTCATCAACATCCCGGTCGGCGTGCTTTCTCTGCTTTTCACCTACCTGCTGATTTTCGACCCTCCGTATCTTGTCCGGAAGAACTTGCGCGAAGTGAAGATTGATTACATGGGGCTGAGCCTGCTCACTTTGGGTCTCGGGTGCCTACAGATGGTTTTGGACAAGGGCGAGCGTGATGACTGGTTCGGCTCGAATTTCATCATCGTGTGTGCGGCCCTGGCGTTTGTCGGCCTGGTCGGCGCGGTCCTGTGGGAACTTTACAGCGATGATCCCGTAGTGGATTTGCGCATGCTCAAGGACCGGAACTTCGCCCTCGCCACCTTCACCATGTTCATGCTGGGGTTCGTGCTCTACGGGAGCACCGTGCTGCTGCCCCTGCTTCTGCAAACGCTTATGGGTTACACGGCCTTGCTGAGCGGCCTGGTGCTTTCCCCGGGCGGGGTTCTGGTCTTGCTCGCGCTGCCTTTGGTGGGTCGCTTGACGCAGGTCATGGAGGCTCGATGGATAGTCTCCATCGGACTCGCCATCACGGGTTTCGCGCTGCTGCACATGGCCCACTTCAACCTCGACATTGATTTCTGGACCGCCGTGATGGCTTGGACCTACTCGCGACTGGGCATGGCGTTTCTGTTCATCCCTATCAACGTCATGGCCTTCTATTTCATTCCCAAAGAAAAAATAAATAACGCCACGGGCATCATCAACCTGGCGCGGAACATCGGGGGCAGCGTGGGAATTGCCAACGTCACCACCATGCTCGCCCGCCGGGCACAGGTGCATCAGTCCACCCTGGTCAGCCACCTGACCCCGCTCGATCCCGCTTACACGGCTTCCCTGTCGGGCGCCAGCCACTTTCTCATGTCGCAAGGATCAAACTCCGTGCAGGCGCTAAACCAAGCGCATGGGCTGATCTATGGCAACCTGATCCGCCAAGCCAACATGCTGGCCTATACCGACACGTTTTGGCTCCTCGGCATCACCTTCCTCGGCATGATCCCTTTCATGTTTCTCATGAAGAAAACCCAGCCCCGTGGAGCCCCCGCCGCGCCCGCGCACTGACGAACCGTGCAGCGCAGGCCCCGTCCCGCAGAGCGGGAAACCTCCTCTGGCGTCCCCTCATCCGCCCCCCAAAGGGGCTCGATTTCGCGGAGAGCCACCTGACGCGGCGGCCGTTCGGGGCGATGCGACGGCGCATTGACGCTCTGCCAGCCCCGGCAGGGTGGGCGGAGAGAGTGGAAACCACAAACGGGTCGAAGAGCTGGCGTGGGTAGGAGAGGTGTCCGTGAAATGCTCGGAAAAGTCAGGACTTCGCGATTTTGGGTTCGTTCGGACGGGCGGAACTGCCGTCCTGGACGCAGGCTGGGGGCGGCGGCAAGGAAAGCTCGCAATGGAAAGGATCGACCTGAGGCAATTGGGCGTATACTAATTCGGACTCGGGAGCAACATGGAAATCCCGGTCTACTGCGATGCTCGCATGAGAACACCCCTTTTGCTGTTACTCGTGTGTTTGACCGTGCACTCTGGACATGCCGACGGGCCGTCGTTCGATTGCCGCAAGGCCGCTTCGCCCGCTGAGAAGGCCATTTGCGGATCGGCGGAGCTTTCGACCCTCGACTCTCGTATGGCCGCGGCGTGGAGGCGCTCCACGCAGATCTTTGCAGAAGCCCCGGCCCTGCTGGTGCCTTTAAGGAATGAGCAACGGGAATGGGTCGGCAGGCGCAATGCCTGCGGGGCGAGCCTGAACTGTCTCCGGAACGCCTATCGGCAACGAACAGCGGTGCTGGAGTTCCGCCCTGTCGCTGAGGGCGCGCCAGCGGACGGATTCGTCGGAATCTTTAACCATCAGGGCTTCATGACTGCATATATACAGCGGCGAGACGCGACTTCGGCGCGAGTGCTGGTTGAAGGCGCGGAACCGAAGACCGCGCGTTGGACGTGCCACTTCGCGGGTATCGGAACGGTACGCGAGAATCGCCTGGAAGCCACCGACCCTGACACCCAAAGCCGACTCATTCTGGAACGAGATGGCGATGGCATCCGAATCCCCGACTTGGATTCAAACTTCGCGGCTAACCAGGCGAATTGCGGGTTGAATGGTGGGATGAACTTTACCTTCCGCCGAGCGCGGCCGTAGCCCTGTACGCTCCGAACAGCCGCTTGGTTACTCTTAGCAGTTCAGAAAATCTGCCAAGGCACTGATTCCCCTTGAATCATCAGGTGTTTGAGCGGTCGCTCTTCACTCGCCACTGAGCCTGCCCCATTCGCTGCGCTCAGGGCAAGCTCTGAGCCTGTCGAAGGGTCACTGGTTACCGCCCGCCAGTCCTAAGTAATCAGTTCTCAGTTATTAGTTCTCAGTCTTCAGTTGCTTACTCCTCACTTCTTTCTTCTGACTTCTGATTTCTGATTTCTGACTTCTGATTTTCGATTGCTCGCCACTCGTCACCGCCCGCCAGTTCTCAGCAATCAGTTCTCAGTTTTCGGCTACTGCCTTCTGGCTTCTGATTTCTAATTTCTGATTTCTGATTTTCGATTGCTCGTCACTGGCCACTCGTCACTTGTCACTCGCCACTGTTTTTAGTCGGCTGGGCGTTAACTGGCCGCACATATGCCAGACAGCCGCATGTGTGCGCCAGCCGCGGCGTCGCGCTTTCAGAGATACCGGCTTATTTTATTCCTAGCCAGAGCGAGGTCGAACGCGTTTCACGATCCCTTTGCTGCTTTTTATCTTCCCTTCCAAGAATATGTGAGCCCGACTATACTCCAGCAATCCCGGGCTATCCGATGCGTCAAAAGGATGAATGCATAACTTCTCGCCAAGAACAGTCCACACAAGCGCTAGGCCTCTTTCTCCCAGAAAGTTGCTTAGATATTCCCTTTCAACGAGCAACGCGGGAGGGCCCTGTTCTTTCGTGGGCGGGTAATAGAACGACAGCTTGCCCTCTCCTGTCCTGTACCCTCCAGAGCCATCCCAAGAAATGCTTTCATCCTCAAAGAACACGTCTGCAGGGACCAGGACATTCAAGGACCTATTGTGATAACTGTCGAACTTATCCGCGCAGCCAAGCGAATGAGCAGTGGGCGTGAATTTGAATGGCACCTGGGAAGTCCCTTGCGGGGCCCTCCAATAGTTGCGATACTCTTGAAAGGGCAAGGCCCACGGATACTCGCCCAGGAAACCCCCGTACATATCCGACCCTTCAGGCATCCAACCTCCCATGAAGTGCTGGCCGCAAAGCCAGCGCCAACACTCATCAGGTTCCTTCCGAGGAATAAGGTAGCTACGCAACTGAAGCCAGACCTGCCTGAAAGGTTCCTTCTGACTTTCCTCGCCCGTACCCTTGGATGACCATTCCGGGTAGCTTTCCAATACGAGCCAATTTCCGCCGTCCTTAGGGTTGGTGATTGAGAGCATCTCTTCGGAGGGTGGGAAATCTCTCGTCGCCAGCCACTGCTGATCGGATAGGCTAGCAACTGCGTCGAAGCGGTACTCGGCGGGGGACCACCAAGCGGTTGTTTTTGCAGCCTGAGTCGCTTGCATGAGGATGGTCGGATCGATGTCTCTTAACGCTTGGCCCTGAAGTGGAGCGACCGATGGCGAAGGCGGATCAAATCGGGACCGCGCTTTTGGAAGATGGTCCGCCACTCTTGCCAGCAGGCGAAATAACGCGATCCACTGATACTTCTTGCCGATTCTTTCTATCGGCACAGGTTTAGAGCGGCCCGGTCCATACTCTGTAAGTAGGTACCTGTCGAACGAAGAGAAGCGCTCTTTCGTGTATCCCATTTCGAGAACTTGGCCGAAAATCCATCGGCGAGCATCGAGCGGCGTGACACCCTCATATTCACGAAACGCATGGTTGACTGTGTAGTGAGAAAAGTCGTCATCAAAACAGCTACGGTATAGCTTAGGCAAGTCTTTGTGTGAGTCCTTGTACTGCTCAATAGTGCTCTCCTCCGGCCAGGTTGGAGGCCACTCGCTATCGTAGGGAGGACGGAACTGTCCCGCAGAAACAGCCGCCGGTAGAGCATTCCTAGCTGCAGCCAGTTCAAGTATCAGCCGCGCGTAGTCCCGGATCATCGCGTTTTGGGGCAGCCGACTTCTCGCGAAAAAAACCTCGTACACCGTCCCGGCAACCGCCCTTATCTCATTCGAGGTACCGGCACGGATGAGCGACCCGTATGCAGCCGCTAGGCATCGCTCGACGACGTACTCGTCATCCACTGCGGCAAACCGTTCGATTACTTCTGGCCATTTCTCAAGATGCTGTTCCATTACCCTTACGATGGCCATAGTTGCGTAGTCTCGGACCCGGCGATCCGAGGCGGCGCAAAACCAACAGAGCTGAGTTGCCCAAAGTTCTGCCGTCTCGTGCGAAAGGAAATTCAAATTCGCCTTAAGAGCCCATTTGATCAGTCTATCGACGCTCGAGGACTGTCCCCAAACGACATGAAGGTAGGGACATAGCAGGGCATCTCTGTCCGGCATCGGGATCGAGGAAAGAAGATCGTGAAGCCAGGACGCATTGAGGGGGTTGCCCGGCCTAGTGCTTAACGCAAACAACACTTCAAGCGCCCGTGAGCACGTCACCGACGCCCCTAGCGCTCGCCTAATCAACCGTTCCGTCGCAGGACCGTAGGAAGCGTTGGTGCGCCACAACAGCGACAGGAGGAAAACATCAACCAATGACGAGGCCGCCGAGGGGGGCTTGATTACCTCTAATAATTCCCTCCCGTATTTTTCTGGGATCTGAATTCCAATTTCCTCCAAGAGTCCTTGATTCTTGTGTATGGCCCCCTCGTCAGCGACCGCGAAGTGAAGTGCTCCTTCGGGAAGAAAAATTGAATCAAGGGAATCAGGCGAGATGCCTTCCAGGTATTTCCGGGCCAAGAGATGTTCGGTCATTCTTTCGAATCCCAGTCGGACAATGGGATAAGTACCCGGCCCAGCTAGCTTCACAACCCTATCTTCGCTGATCAGATTCTCGCGCAGGAGATGATCAAATAGAGAGGTTGAGCGCTGAGTAGCGGGCCACAATGAGTCAACGAGTTCTTTAGCCTGTTCCCAAGGCACCGTTTTCCTTTGAGACTCGCGCATCGCGGATATCAGAAGATCCAGCGCCTTCTCGACAAAATGCTCATTGGGATGGTAATTAAGCACGCGAGCTAGCTTCCGGTTCTTTGAATCCAAAAAGTACTGAATGACTTCTCCGATGCCCATGTTCCTTTCCGGAATGCTCGTAGCTCCGGCGTCCCTCAGCGATTCACAGAGCAGGCGGAGGAAAAGGGGATTCGAGAATTCGGGCTGCATAAGCGGTATTGAGGGAGCGTCCAGCTTGTAGAAACGGAAGAACTCGAAACAGGCATCAAACTCCACTCCCTCGAACCCCAGGTGTTGAAACTCAGGGATTTGAACGTTGGCAGCGATGACCTCATCACGGAAGGTAGAGCGGCAGGACACGCAGAGCTTAAGCCACTTGTAATGGCTGACGTGGTCGATAAGTCGCGCCAAGTGGTTAAACCAGACCCCGCGGGGTTGGGTTTCATTCAAGGCATCAATGAAGATTATGCAAGGGTAACCCGTCGCTTCCCCGGCCGCATCCAGGGCCGAAAGGAAAAGTTCGCGAGACATCGCTGCCCCTAAGCCGACTAGCTGCGTGATTTGGCTCCAAGGTTCGCCTGCGGAGAATTGCTCGCCGAACAAAACTATACTGAGCAGCCCATGTTTTAACCGGTCGAGAGCTGCGTCGCAGATGGCGTGGGTCTTCCCCACTCCCGTCGCGCCTAGTAGTAACATGGCTGACGACCTCGCGAGGCAGACGCAGCGTGGGCTTAACTGCTCATTAAGTCCTTGCAGTATCTTAAGAATCTCGGCCGTTGTGTCGATGTGTCTCGCAGGAAATGAAACCTGATACTCCGCCATCCATTGTCGTAATCCGACAGAGTCAGCACTTCCGGTCCCGTATTTGGCTTCAAATTCTTCCCTTGCGTAAGAAAGACACTCTGAACCGAGCTGGATAGACTCTTCAATTGCCCCGCTGAGTCGTGGAAGCGAAGGCGCATCGACCGGGTTCTCCAGAGCTTTAACTAACTCACTCTTTATCTCTGCCAGATTCTTATCAAGTGCAGCCGCTGGCTCCGCCGCCGATTTTGGGAATGGCATGTCGTCTGGACCGACATCCCCCTGGAAGCGGCCACCCCATTCCTCTACGGCCTGATTAATCTTTCGCAATGCGTCGGAAAGAACCACCGTCCAGTGAGGGGTTCGCCCAAACGTCTCAAATGCCTCGTACACCGGAACTTCAACGGTCAGTTCGGGCGTGTATCGCGGTTCCGCGACCTTCGCCATCTCGCGGACCTGTCTGTCGAACCATTCGTAACCAAAGACCATCTCGTCGGACCAGAATCGTAAACGTCCCTGGTTTGGGTCAAATTCCAACAAATCGTCGAGGAGTTCTGTTTTTCCAAGTCGGATAAACTTGACGCGCATGTGTTTGCGACGGGCCATCGACTGCCAACTGTTTTCAAAATGCCGATACTTCTCAATTTCGCCCTTCCCGCGCCGCGCGGTCGCGCCGGTCAAATTGAACGGCAGGCAGAACGTGTAGCGGGTTAACTTCGGATGTATTTTGAGTGCCGTTCGCACAGATTCATCGAGCTGGTCCTTTTTTAGGGTAAATATATATTTTGCTTGCCACCCCCACTCTTCCCCATTTGGCAGCCTCCATAGGCACTCGACGCCCCCGTCGCCACCTGCTCCGCGCAACCGAAAGAACGTACTGCACGGTGGAACGCCCTTCGATCGACGCGCTATTTGGCAGCAGAATTCCTCGAATGCGACGTCTTGTCGTCCTTCAAGCGTCCTTATGTTCCTGAAGTCGATGTTTTTGAAAGCCCGGTTTTGGCTGACCTGGACCATGCCTCCCTCGCGGGTGCTGCATACGTTCCGCACTATGGAATGTACGCCATCTCAAAGCCTGGAATCAAGGTGCGGGATGCGGTAGGGAGTAGGCGGTAGGTCGTAGGTGGGTGAAACAGTAGGCGGTAGACAGCAGACGGTAGACTGGCCGCGCCTCGCGGCGCCGGCAGCTCGCTAACTTAAATCAAGAGCCATCGAAAAACAGGGGCTAGGTGCCAGGGGCTGGGTGTTAGGGGGGAGCGGGAGTCAGGAGCCAGAAGTCAGAAGAGAGCGTCGAGAGGCGGGAATCAATGAGCGCCGCTCGTCGGTCTGGTCCCCGTCCTCTTTCAACTATCAAATACGACACGCTCCTAGAGTTCAGGGCGGATCATCTCGGCGATGACGGCGGCGTTGGAGCGCTCGGCGTCGCGAGCGCCGAAGACCAGCGTGACTTGCCCCTTGCGGCCACGATCGATCAACTCGTCGAGGAGGGCTTTGCGCGGGGGCTTCGAAAGTTCCTGGCGGTACTTGTTCCTGAACCCTTCCCATTTCTCTGGTTTGTGGCCGTACCATTTCCGCAGCGCGGCCGAAGGCGCAATCTCTTTCATCCAGGCGTCAATCTCCACTTGCGCCTTGGTCACACCTCTCGGCCAGAGCCCATCCACCAGAACGCGATAGCCGTCCTTGGTGCTGGCCGCTTCGTAAGCCCTTTTAATCGCAATTGGCATGGTTAGCTCCCATCTTCTCCAGCTCAAATTATCTCACACGTTCGCAGTCTCGCCCGTGTATGCGCAAACCCCGCTCCTGCCCTTGCCTCCCCCGATCGACCGAGCGGACACCAGCAGCTTCGGAAACGGCAGATAGGCGCTTCCGGCTGTAGCTAGGAGCCGCGCATCTCCCGGCGTTCCCCTCGAGTTCTCCTGAACCCTTCCTATTTTCGCATTCCCCAAAAAAGGACTTG
>Ga0116114_1000935_pt1 | contig 16740 bp, 15 predicted proteins | sample June2015DPH_10_5_FD_89823 | JGI IMG/M metagenome (GOLD analysis project Ga0116114, IMG submission 89823) | Peatland microbial communities from SPRUCE experiment site at the Marcell Experimental Forest, Minnesota, USA - June2015DPH_10_40 | ecosystem: Environmental > Terrestrial > Soil > Wetlands... | reverse complement strand
CGCAATAGTAAATCATAGGTCTCAAACACGCTGCCGTATAAAGAGTTCTCGATGGGAACTACCCCGTAGTCTACTTTTTTTTCTTTTACTTTTAGGAATACTTCATCAAAAGAAAAAGAAGGAGAGATTGAAATATTGTTCCCGAATAATTTTTTAGCGGCAATTTCACTATATGCACCGCGTTCACCTTGGAAAGCAATTTTAATCATTTATATTTACTAATCCTTTAACAATTTTTGAAAATAGAAAAGCTTTATTTTTTAAATCATCCAGATTACCGTTATTTCCAAAGACAAAATCAGCATACTGTGTTTTTTCCTCTTCGGGAATTTGATTCTCATTTCTTTTAATGAATTGTTCAGGCGAATAATTTTCCAATTCAATTTTTCTTTTCATTCTTAAATTTTTATCGGCAGTGATTAGAATAATATAATCAAACCGTGATTCCATATTAGCTTCATAAATCAAAGCCGCTTCAGCGGCAACAATATCATTATTTTTTAATAATTCATTGGTTAAAATATCAACTTTTTTAATAACTTTCGGATGAAGTATAGAATTAATTTTTAAAACATTCTCGCTGTTTGAAAAAACTTTTTCTGCCAGAAATATTTTATTTGGTTTTCCGCCCAAGTATGAGTTCTCACCGAATATGCGTGTAATTTTCTTTATTATATCTTTATCATGTTCCAACAATTCTTTGGAAATATCATCAAGATTTATTACCGGTATTCCTTCAGATTTTAAAAAATCGCAGAATGCTGTTTTGCCGGAACCGATTCCCCCGGTAACAGCAAGCTTTATTTTTTTAACTTTATGCATTGTAATTATAAGATTGGGAATGCGCGGGGTCACGTTTACCCCGCACATTTGTCCCGTAGCTGGCGGGATTTATCTTGCAAAGCTAATCTTTCTTACTTCTCTTATCACTGTAACTTTTATCTGTCCCGGGTATTCCATCTCACTCTCTATCTTAGCGGCAATATCGTGAGAAAGTTTTTCAGCGACGAGATCATCAATTTTATCATGTTCAACAACAACTCTTATTTCACGTCCGGCTTGAATTGCATAAGTTTTTGCAACGCCTTCAAAGGATTTTGCAAGGGCTTCCAAATTTTCAAGCCTCTTTACATAACCTTCCAGAGGTTCGCGCCTTGCACCGGGACGCGCACCGCTTATAGCATCGGCAGCCTGAACCAACGGCGCAATCGGGTGTTCCATCTCAATATCTTCATGATGAGAACCGACAGCATTAACAACTATAGGGTGTTCCTTAAATTTCTTTGTAAGCTCATAACCTAACAAAGCATGAGGCCCTTCAACGCTTTTATCTACTGTTTTACCTATATCATGGAGTAAACCGGCTCTTTTTGCAAGTGTGGGATCCAGCCCGAGTTCCGAAGCCATTATCCCGGTAAGATAAGCAACTTCTATACTATGCTGGAGAAGATTTTGCCCGTAACTTGAGCGGTATTTCATTTTGCCTACATGCTTAATTAATTCCTGGTGCATATTATGAAGACCGAGTTGTAAGATTGTATTCTCCCCTTCCTTTATCATTTCTTCTTCAAGTTCCTGCCGGACTTTCTCTACAACTTCTTCAATACGCGCAGGATGAATACGGCCATCGGTAATTAATCTTTCCAATGAAAGCCGTGCAACTTCTCTTCTGAATTGATCAAATGATGAAAGGATAACCGCCTCGGGGGTATCGTCAACAATAACGTCTACACCTGTAGCAGCTTCAAAAGACCTGATGTTTCGGCCTTCCTTGCCGATAATTCTTCCTTTCATTTCATCATTTGTAATTTGGACTACGGAAACCGTAGTTTCAATCGAATGATCAGCCGCCGATCTTTGAATAGCCTGAACAATTATTTTTTGAGCTTCTTTTTTAGCATCTGATTTAGCCTGGTCATGAATTTCCTTTATAATATGGCTTACTTCCGATTTTGCAGTATTGGTCATATTCTCCATCAGCATATTTTTTGCTTCTTCAGAAGAAAGCCCGGAAATTTTTTCCAGCCTGGCATTCTGCTCAATTCCTAATTTATCAATTTCAGCAACTTTAAGCTCAATATTTTTTTTAAGATCGGCTAATTCCTTTTCAATCTGTTTATTTTCTTTTTCTTTTTTAATAACCAGATCAAACTTTTTTTCAATATTTTCTTCCCGAGTATTTAATTGTTTTTCTATGTTTCCGATTTTTTGTCTTTTCTGATTTATCTCAGTATCGAATTCCATTTTCTTTTTATACCATTCATCCTTAACCTCAAGTAACTTTTCCTTCTTAGTATTATTTGCCTCTTTTTGAGCTTCGGAAATAATTTGCTTTGCCCTTTCCTCGGCAGAAGCAATACTTTTTTTCCCTATTTTAGAATTGAACATCCACCCTAAGTAGAAAAATAATACCACGAGAACAATCGCCATTGGTATCAACAATAACACGTCCATTTTTCCTCCAGTGTAGGGGTTAATATTATTAACCGCATCTGTCAGTCACTGCTTAATAAGGAGAAAAACCCTATTAAATCAGTGTGGGAATCTGCCCGAACGTTTTTTGCTTCCTCTGTCCCATCCCGGTTTCCCTGGATAAGTTCCCACCGAAGCAGGATAAGGCCTGCAATAGGCGCCGAAAGTCAAACTCCCTATGGTCTGTAAGTTAGTTTTTCATTTATAACGGACTGACAGAGCGGTATTTAAATCTTAAGATGGGTCAGATATAGCAGGTTCATTTAATAGAAGCTTAATCTTTTTTATTTTATCTGATGATTGAATAAGAAATTCCCTGTTTTTATTTTTTTCAAGGAATAAATCGTACGCAATATTTAAGCATGCAATTATAGCAATAGTCTGCGCCGGTTGATCGGGCAGTTCTTCCTTTGTCTCTTCTATAACTTTATTAACATAAACAGCAAGTTCCTTTGCTATTCCTTCATTTTCGACAAGTAAAGAATATTCTTTATCAAATATTTTTATTTTTAGCTTCTTTTTATCTGTCATTTATATCTATTCCATCTAGCAAACAATATGTTTAAGAACTTAAATGATAATCAATTTTAGATAACAAATTTTGTAATTTAACTTTTAAATTCTCTCTCTCCTTCAAATTTAGTGAATTAAATAAGTTTTTGTCACCATCATTTTTTGGTGCTTTCATCTCACTCTCAAGTGATGCAATTTTCTGGTGTAAAAAAGAATTTTCATTCCGTAAGCGCAATAATTCTATATCCCGGTCTCCTATTTTTCCGATTAATTCTTTATTCTTATTAATTAATATCGACAATTGTGCTTCAACTGCACTTAACTCATTTAGCAGAATTTCATGATTAATTAAATCAGCCATTTAGATACCTCTTAAAGCCGCATTAAAATTCTTAGCTACCGACATAATAATATGATTAAATTCTTTTTCCACTTCTTCTTCAGTTAAAGTTCTTTCTTCTGAATAAAATTCCAAACTGAAAGCCATGCTTTTCTTCTCATTACCTAATGATTCATTTTCAAAGAGATCAAATAATGTAATAGATTTTAAGAGAATCGAACCTGACTTTCTTATAAACTTAATTACCTGCTCATAAGTTACTGATTTATCGAATATAAAAGCAAGGTCTCTTATCGATTTTGGATATTTTAGAGGTTCAAGAAATTTTTTATGTTTTAGCAGTTTTTGAGCTTCTTTTAACAATTTTATATCAACTTCAAAGCAGAATACATCTTGTTGTATATCAAAACCTTTAAGCACTGATTTCTTAATTTTGCCGCCGGTTCCAACTACTTTGTCACCATAATTTTTAACAAATGAAAACTCAAATAAACTTTCAGGATTATCAGATTCGTAACTTTCAAAGAATACATTTTCAAAAGAAAGTTTTTCCAATAAGCTGTTTACAACCCCCTTCAGGCTATATAAACTAGCTCGTTTTTCTTCAGAATACCACGTCTTCTGATTAATTTTTCCGGTTAAAATCAGTAAAAGATTTTGTGATTCGGTAAAATCTTCAAAACTCCTAATTTCATTTTTACCGGGATTCATATTAAATATATCGCCGACTTCAAAAAGAGATAAATCTTTCTCGCCTACATTAATATTTTTTGCTACAGTTATTAATGCACCCGGAATAAGAGAAGTCCTTAAAAAAGCCATATCCATACTTTGCGGATTCAATATCGGGATTTTATTTCCCGTAAATGATGCAATTTTCTCACCTTGCATCGGGTTATTTATAATTTCGAAAAACCCTAATGCACAGGAATACTGCCTTATTTGATCTGTAAAACTTGATTCATCAATCTTTTCGCCAAGTGAGATAGAAATCTTTGAAATTGTAGGAATATTGTCATAGCCATTAATACGTGCAACTTCTTCTATCAAGTCGATTTCTCTTTCAAGGTCAGGCCTATAAGTAGGTATGGAAAATCGATATTCTTTTTCTGATTCGTAAATTACTTTAAGTCCGAGATGCTTTAAAATAGAAATTATTTTCCCATTCGCTACAGTATAACCAAGTACTCTTTTTACACGATTAAAACGAATAGGAACTTCTTTTTCTTTTATTTTTTCCGGATATACATCCAGAACACCTGAAGCAACTTCACCCCCGGCTAAGTCAGCAATTAATTGCACGGCTCTTTCGACAGCATATAAAGTACCATTTGGGTCAACAGTTCTTTCAAACCTGTAAGAAGCTTCAGTACTTAAACCAAGAAGTTTTGATGTCTTTCTAATGCTTGAAGGATTGAAATAAGCGCTTTCAATTAAAATATTTTTTGTGGAATTGCTTATTTCGGAATTTTCACCCCCCATTACTCCTGCAATTCCAACAGGCTTATCGGCATCGCAAATCATTAGGGTACCCTCAGGCAAGGCTCTTTCTTTAGAGTCAAGTGTAGTGAATTTTGTCTCAATATCAGTACTTTGTACTATAATTTTATTACCTTTTAATTGGTCAAGATCAAAGGCATGCAGCGGTTGCCCGACTTCATACATAATAAAATTGGTCACATCCACCACATTGTTTATAGGTCTCAAACCGATCTTTTTTAATTTTTTCTTAAGCCATTCAGGTGATTCCTTTATAGTTATATTTCTTACTACTTTAGCGGTATACCGCGGACAGTTTACTTTATCTTTAATCTCAATTGAAGCAAAGTCTTTAATTTTATGCGAAGATTCTCTTAATGAAATTTGAGGAAGTAAAAGTTCTTTTTTGTACAGCGCGGCAATATCGCGTGCAACCCCAATATGTGAAAGAGCATCAGACCTGTTTGGCGTAATTGCAACCTCTAAAATTGCATCATCCAATCCAAGCTCGGTAACAATCGATTTGCCAACCTGGGGTTTTTCACCAAGCACCATAATGCCCGAATGATCATCGCTTAATCCAAGTTCGGATTCCGAACATATCATTCCGAATGATTCAACTCCACGGATTTTTGCCTTCGCAATTTTGAAACCTCCATTAGGAATAACAGTACCTATTGGAGCAAAAACAACTTTTTGCCCCGCCTCAACATTTGGAGCGCCGCAAATAACCTGCAGATCTTCAGTACCGGTATTTACCGTACAAAGAGAAAGTTTATCTGCATTGGGATGTTTCTTTTTCTCTTTTATATAACTTACAATAAAATCCTTATAGGACTCTAATTCATCCACGGCGTCTTCAACTTCAAGACCGGACATAGTTAGTTTGTCAATTATATCTTTAGCAGCAATGCCCTTTAAATCAATATAATCTTTTATCCAATTAAGTGAAACTTTCAATTCTTATCTCCTGTTTAAAACTGTTTTAAGAATCTAAAGTCGTTTTCAAAAAATACGCGGATATCATCAATCCCGTATTTCAGTAAAGCTGTTCTTTCAATACCCATTCCGAAAGCATAGCCTGTATATTCTTCATGGTTATAATCAACATTATCAAATACATTTGGGTCCACGGTACCGCAGCCTAAAATTTCCAACCACCCGGTATGTTTGCAAATCCTGCACCCTTTACCATAACAGAGGTAGCAAGTAATGTCCATTTCAGCACTGGGTTCCGTAAATGGGAAAAAGCTTGGACGGAAACGGTATTTTAAATCATTTCCGTAAAATTGACGTGCAAACGAAACAAGCGTGCCTTTTAATTCTGCAAACGTAACATCCCTGTCAACATACAATCCTTCAACCTGATGGAATACACAATAACTTCTTGAGCTGATAGCTTCGTTTCTATAAACTCTCCCGGGCATGATTGCTCTTACCGGAGGTTTATATTTGTTCATTAACCTGATTTGCACAGGTGATGTGTGGGTTCTTAAAAGAAAATCTTCGGTTATAAAAAAAGTGTCCTGCATATCTCTTGCAGGATGGTCTACGGGAAAATTTAAAGCGCCAAAATTGTTATACTCGGATTCGAGTTCGGGACCTTCCATAATGGAAAATCCAAGTCCCTTAAAAATCGATTTGACCTCATCAAGGGTTTGGGTAAGAAGATGTTTGCTGCCGATTACTTTTCTTATGCCCGGCAGACTTAAATCCGGCTTTTTTTCAGATTCACCGGCAGAATTTTCTAATTTTTCTTTTAATAAATTAAATTTTTCCGTTACATCATTTCTCAGAATATTTAATGATTTACCCAAAAGAGGCTTCTCCTCTTTTGAAGCGTCTTTCAATTCATCAAATAACTTAGAGATTAAGCCGTTTCTGCTAAGATATTTAACACGAATATCCTCCAGCTGCTTTAAGTCATTTACCTTTAATATATCGCCGTTGAAACCGGAATTTGCTTCAGAAATCTTTTTATCAAGCATAAGGCGTCAATACAATAATATTTAAAATAATACCCCTTGGTAAAAAGAAACATTTCCAAAGGGGTAAAATTAGTTAGCCGAGAAATTAACTATTTCTGCAAAAGCTGCCGGATTTTCTAATGCAAGGCTGGCGAGTACTTTTCTGTTTATTTCAACACCTTTTTTATTAAGGAGGTTGATGAGCTTTGAGTATGTAGTTCCATTAGCCCTGGCAGCGGCATTAATTCTTACGATCCATAATTGTCTAAAGACTCTTTTCTTTAGCTTTCTGTCCCTGTAAGCATGAACTAAACCTTTTTCAACATGGTTTTTTGCAACTGTATATACCTTACTACGGCTGCCCCAGTACCCTTTCGCCTGGTCTAATATTCTTTTTCTTCTTCTGTGTGAAGCTACTTTATTTTTTGAACGTGGCATTTCACTTATCCTTTTTCGTTTACATTAATGAAGCATTGCTTGAACGCGTTTAATATCGGATTCAGACACTAAAGTGGAGCGTCTTAATTTTCTTTTTCTTTTTGTGCTTTTGGACGAAAGAATATGGCTTTTAAAAGCACTCTTTCTTTTAAATTTTCCGCTGGCGGTTTTTCTGAAAGTTTTACCGGCACCGCTGTTAGTTTTCATCTTTGGCATATCGATTTCCTGTTAATTAATCTTTTTACTTTTTGTTTTTGAAGGAACCAAGATCATACTCATTGCTTTTCCTTCCATCCTTACCGGGGTTTCAACTTTTGAAACTTCCTCAACTCTTTCAATAAACTTGTTCAACAATTCCTCACCCTTATCCGTATACGCTAATTCTCTACCTTTAAACATTACAACAACTTTTACTTTATTACCTTCTTCAAGAAAATTATAAGCATGTTTTGCTTTAAATTCAAAATCATGAACATCGGTATTAGGATGAAGTCTTATTTCTTTAAGCAGCGAAATTGTCTGATTCTTTTTTTGAATCTTTTCCCGCTTCTGCTGTTCATATTTAAATTTTCCAAAATCAAGTATTTTACACACAGGTGGTTTTGCCTGTGGAGCAATTTCAATTAAATCCTGCCCTCTTTCTCCGGCTAATTTTTGGGCATCCCTAATGGTGTAAATACCGAGCTGAGTTCCGTCAACATCTATGACTCTAACTTTAGAAGCCCGGATTTCTTCATTAATTCTAACTTCTTCCTTTTGAGCGATTGATAACCTCTCTAATTTGTTGCTGAAATCTTATTTTTTATTTCAATCTTAATATTATCAATAAAATCAGACAAAGACAAAGAGCCTAAATCACCTTTTTTATGCTTTCGCACGGAAATATTGCCTGCGCTTTGTTCCTTTTCGCCAAGGATCAGCATATAAGGCGCTTTGTGTGTTTCCCAATCTCTTATTTTATATCCAATTTTTTCATTTCTTTCATCAAGTTCAGCACGAATCCCGCTTTCTTTAAGAATATTGAGAACAGTTTTACTATAATCAATAAAATTTTGGGAAACAGGTATCACAACAGCCTGAACGGGAGCCAGCCATAACGGGAATTCCCCGGCATAATGCTCAATTAATACTCCAATAAATCTTTCAAGCGACCCAAACGGCGCTCTATGAATCACAACAGGTCTGTGTTTTTGACCGTCGCTGCCCGTGTATTCAAGATTAAATCTTTCCGGCATAATATAATCAATTTGAACAGTACCAAGCTGCCACTTGCGCCCAAGAGCGTCTTTAACCATAAAATCTATCTTTGGCCCATAGAAAGCGGCTTCACCTTCTGCAACATAATAAGTAAGATGCATCATATCTGCAGCTTCTTGAATCTCTCTTTGGGCTCTTTCCCAAAGAGTAATATCGCCGCCGTATTTATCCGAGTTACCATCCCTGAATGACAACTGAGTAGTAAAATCTTTAAAGCCCATTTGTCTAAATACAACCTGAATCAATTCAATTACATTGCAAACTTCTTCTTTTAACTGATCCTCTCTTACAAACATGTGCGAGTCGTCAACGGAAAATGAGCGAACTCTTGTTAACCCGTTCAATTCACCGGATTGTTCATACCTATATACTGTTCCAAATTCAGCATACCTGATTGGCAAATCCCTATAGCTTCTTGGCTTTGATGCATAAATCATGAAATGGTGCGGGCAATTCATCGGCTTCAAAAGATATTCTTCTTTATCGCCTTCCAATTTAATCGGAGGAAATTGACTATCTTTATAATAAGGATAATGCCCGCTGGTTTTATAAAGATTAATATTTCCGATATGAGGTGTAATTACCGGCTCATACCCGCGTTTTCTCTGCTCTTCACGGAGATAATTTTCGAGAGTCTCTCTTAAAATCGTGCCTTTGGGAAGCCAGATAGGAAGTCCGCTTCCTACAGCTTGGGTTATCATAAAAAGTTCAAGCTCTTTACCAAGCTTTCTATGGTCGCGTCTTTTTGCTTCTTCCAGTTTTTCAAGATGTTCTTCAAGCAATTTTTTCTTGGGGAAAGATATGCCATAAATTCTTTGAAGCTGTTTATTCTTTTCATCGCCTCTCCAATAAGAGCCGGATATATTAAGCAGCTTTATATATTTAATTTTCCCGGTTGAAGGAAGATGCGGGCCGCGGCAGAGGTCGGTAAAATTTCCTTCTTTATAAATGCTGATAATTGCAGAGTTCTCATCAATCTCTGATAATATCTCCACTTTGTAAGGATCGCCTTTTTTCTTAAAGAAGTCTATTGCTTCCTGTTTAGCAAGATCCTGACGAATAAAAACATTATTAGCTTTAGACAATTCCGTCATTTTATTTTCAATAGCTATAAGGTCGGGTTCGGCAAGATTTGAATTAATGTCAATATCATAATAAAAACCTGATTCAATGGCAGGGCCAACGCCAAATTTTGCTTCGGGGTAAATTTCCTGGATCGCATGAGCCATTAAATGAGATGTAGAATGCCAGTAAACTTCTTTCCCTTTATCATCTTCAAAAGTAAGAAATTTAATTGAAGCATTGGTGTTTATAAGTGAATTTAAATCTTTTACAACACCGTTCAATTCTATGGCGAGAGTATCATCTGCTAAACGTGAAGATATGGATTCCGCAATTTTAATTGCAGTAATTCCTTTATCATACTCCTTTGAATTTCCATCAGGAAAAGTAATTTTTATATTTTCCATGTTTAAATCTTTTCTATAAAAAAATCGGAGTGAACTCCGACTTTGTGGGCTCTAGAGGAGTCGAACCTCTGACCTTCTGTACGTCAAACAGACGCTCTAACCAAACTGAGCTAAGAGCCCAGATCAAGCTTACAATGCAAAATGTAGAATTTATAAAAATAAATTCTACATTTTTATTTTACATTGTTTATGTACCGAGGGCCGGACTCGAACCGGCACGGGTGAAAACACCCACAGGATTTTAAGTCCTGTGCGTCTACCAATTCCGCCACCCCGGCAAAATCATTCAGCTTTTATTTCTATTTACATTTCACTGCCATACTAAATTCATTTATTGCAGTGAAATTATTCAAAAATAAAATTTAAATATAGATAATTGAATATATTTTTGCAAGAAATGTAAAGAATAGTTATTGTGCATTTTAAGAAGACTTTTAACTCGCTAATCATCAGGCAAAAAATAAATTTAAGAACTATTCTTTACTATCAATAATTTATTGAATCTCTGAATTTATAAATGTCTTAATCTGTGATTCTTAGAAGGATTGATTTTTAATGATAATAAATACTTAACATCCTTGATATCTTTCCCGTTTTTTACCGGGATAAACAACCAGTGCCCTTCTTTAAATGCTGTTGCCCCTCCAATTATTTTTTTAATATCTACATCTATACTACTTGTAAGAGCTGTTTCCTAATCAGCATTACCAAGAATAATTTGAACTATAAAACTGTCTTTTGAAGGGTAAAGAGACATGAGCGATTTTCCGTTTTTCCGAAAGCGCACTGCCCACCCGTAATTCTTTCCATAAAAACGCAAGTCCTCCTGCTTGGAATAATTCTCCCTTATAAAATCAATAAAATCTATCCATACATTTTTCTTTTTACCGAGTACATTTATAATTTGATTATTGTCCGGACAATTTTCTTTATCGGTAAATATTACAATACTCATGTATCTTCTATTTTTGGATACTGAATTTATTCTAATAATCTTGATAATTAAACTCAACTTTACTTTGTATGATTATTTCATCAAGTATCTCTTTTAAATTTCCTTTCTTAACACAATTATCAAAAATATTATTCAATTTAGGAATATTTAATATTTCTTCTATTGATAACATATATTTATCTACAATATCTTTAACAGAATAAAGCTGTTCGGCCTTTTTTCTTAAAAGCGAAATAATATTTTGTTCGGAAAGTTCTGTTTTTATTACAAATGTAATTGGGAAATGCTCAATTTTATCGATATCTAAAAAATATTTTTTAACATCCAAAGTCTCAGTAACCTGGAAAAATCTTCCTAATGGTTTCATTACAAAATCAATCCCGCCATCATTAGCATTCGTTCGGCCGGTTTTATACAATTTTAAATGTTCTTCTCTTATCTTTGATTTTTCAAAACCCCAATAAATTTTTTGATCTCTATAATTTGAGCGTAGAATTGAATAACTCACAATTTCAAATAATCTGGCATCTACATTCGGTTCAAGCAAACTTTTTATAAACTTTTGCACGGTCGAAGATTGAGCTTTTCCCATTTTTTGTAATTCAAGGCAACTAGCTATAAATCTTTCAAATGAACCCCTCTTAGTTTTTATATAATCATCTACAATTTCATTAATAACTCTTGCTATATTAAAAGTTTTTTTTGCAATAGTAATCTTTAAGAGGTTCTCATTTATCCAATACCTATTATTATTGAGATTTCTTAAAATAGGAATATAATCAGAAGCGGGAAAATATTTTTGAAATTCTGAATTCATTCGATTGTTTAATGCATGATTTTGAAGTTTACTTCCAAACGGTAGTTCTCTTTGACGTATAAATAATTTCGAGAATTCGGCGCCCTTATAATTTTTATAGCCTTTTTTTTTATCGAAGCCTTTATTGATATAATCTTCAATCAAAATGTATATTGCATATAAATTAGCAAAGCTTGAACGAGCTTTAGAACCTTTTGTTGCAGATTTTGTCTTGTAATTTATATATTTAAGTAACTCGCTTTTTTGATAAACATCTTCTGCATTATCTTTAAAACGTTTTTTTATTATTTTTATTATTGTCTTTGTAAAGGTATGTTCCATAATTTTTCTCAAATAATCGGAGTTGATCAATACTATTTTTCTGAATTTCGTAATTTTTTAATTCTTTTTCCAATTTCTCACCTTTGTATTCTTTACTTAAGCCTAATCTTCGTAAACCGATTTTTATATAGTCTTCCTGTAATTCAAGTGATATTGATTTTCGACGCAATTTTTTCGCAACAAACGCCGTAGTGAAAGCACCGGAAAATGGATCTAATACAACATCTCCTTCATTAGAACTTGCTTTAATTATTCTCTCCAACAATACAACGGGCTTTTGTGTCGGATGGTTTTCATATTCATCCATTCTATAACGTACTCTGGCAAATTCCCAAACATTACCTGGCACCTTTTCTGAATTATATATTTGAGGCGGATTCTTTCTGTAATCAATCAACTTCCGTTTTGCTCCGGTTTTTGCTTCCACTTTAATATCATCTACATTGAATTTATAATTTTTTAAATCTTTCACACAAAATAAAATCGGTTCATATAATGAACCATAATATTTTTTCGCTTGTACGCCGGAGCTGTCATAATACCAAACTATCCGGGAAAGAACATTTATTTTATCTCGCAAGAAAATATCGAAGTAAGGCATAAATTGAGTAGAAGTCATAACATAGAAACTTCCGTCGGGCTTTAATTTATTTAGACATAATTGCAGCCATTCATAACACCATTCTAAATAATCTTCATCTTTATCCCACTTGTCTTTATGTCCATTAAAATTTTTACCTATATTATAAGGCGGGTCGATAAATATTAAATCGACTGAAGTATCTTCAATACAATCCTTCAATATTTTTACTGCGTCGCCTTTTATTATTTTATGATCTTCGCTGCCCAAAAAGTTCATATTCCTATCTTCTTTTCACAAATATAATCATTAATCATTTTATATATCTCGTTTTTACAATATATTTTCATTCCATATATTGTCAAGCTTGCAACCTATTACCGATACCTTTCTCACAATGTGGCACGCTAAGAAGATATTTTTAAATATTTTTATGAATTAAGCTTCTTATTTTTATTCATAGATTCATCTGCAATTTGCTTCTTATATTTAACAAGCCTTTTTTGAAGATCCTCATTGCCTAGAGCTATAATTTGAATTGCAAGTAAAGCTGCATTCTTAGCGCCGTCAATAGCTACTGTTGCAACTGGTATACCGCCCGGCATTTGCACTATTGATAATAGTGAATCGATCCCGTTTAAGGATTTCGTAAAAATAGGCACGCCTATAACGGGCAGAATTGTACCTGCAGCGGTTACTCCGGGTAAATGTGCTGCACCGCCTGCGGCGGCTATAATTACTTTTAGACCTCTTGTTAAAGCGGTTTTTGCATACTCGGCATGTTTATCGGGAGTGCGGTGGGCAGAAAGTATTTTCACTTCATAAGGGACCTCAAATTCTTTGCATGTATCTATTGCTTTTTGCATTATACCCAGATCGGAATCGCTTCCCATAATTATTCCGATTAAAGGAGTCTTGTCCATTTTTATTTACCTTAAATTATTTTTAATATTTCTTAATTGTTTTCTTTATAATCTTGCACATCTTATACCCGCCCCCGAACCCTCCCGACGAATCGGGACAGGCTTCCCAAGGGGGGAATTATTAATTGTATTAAAATTTTCTCCAGTCCACTGCAAATATATTATCTCCATTCGATCTTAACAAAATAGCGCCGGATTTATCTGTCCTTGAAATGCTCGATCCAGCTTGGTTCAACCTTTGTAATACAATCTCTGCCGGATGACCGAATTTATTTTTTATACCGTCACTTATCAAACTTATTTTAGGTTGTACCGCAGAAATAAATTCTTCCGATGAGCCATTCTTACTACCATGATGAGCTACTTTAAGAACATCCGACTTTAGAAAACTTCCATAATCATACAAATAATGAAACTCAGCTTGATGTTCAAGATCCCCTGTAAACAGGAAACTGTTTTTACAATAAACTATTTTCAGAAGTCCGCTTCCGTTATTGGTGGTCAGTTTTACACGTTGGTTAAAATCATTCAGAATGTAAATTCTAACAGCAGGTAATTTAATTATTTCTTTTTTATAATAAGTAACCGGAATTCCCTTTGCTCTAAGAAAATTTTCAAATTTAACATCTTTTGAAAAAGATGTATCTAAATAAGGTTTATATATCCGGCTAATTTTATTTTCATTAATTAATGAAATAAATCCTCCGTAATGATCCAAATCTATATGGGAGACAAAGCCGTAATTAATTTTATCAATACCCAGATAATTCAATAAAGGCAAAATTACTCTTTCGCCATTATCAAAGTTTAATCCTGCAGAACCCGCATCAACTAAAGCCGTTTCTCCATCCGGAAATTTTATTAATATTGCATCGCCCTGTCCTACGTCTATCATCAGAACATGCAGATAGTTATCCGGTAGTAAATTTTTATCATCCAAAGAACAGAAAACTATAATATTTGCAAACACCAATACAACTGCAATTACTATTGCAATTTTTGATTTAAAGCTGATAAATATGTATAAAAAAGCTGCAAGGAATACATAAAATATTATCCCATCCGGTAAAGAAAAATTTCTAATCCATAAAAACGAATATTCGGAGCTGCCGGCAGTTTTTATTATATAAAACATTAATGAATTTAAGAGATCATTACCCGAAGCATAATAAGAAGCCAGAACCGGGATAAATAAGTTTAATATCAATGTAAAAATTCCAATGCCTATAATAATCCCGGCAAGAGGTATAACTAATAAATTGGCAAATAAAGAAACCAGCGATAATTTACCGAAATAAAATAAAGTAAACGGGAGAGATCCTATCTGTGCACATAATGATAAACCAATAAATAATAAAAGATATTTTAGCCATTTAGTCTTAATACTAAAATCATTTATTGTTCTCTGAAAAACCGGATAAAAAACGAGAATGGAAAGTACGGCAGAGTATGAAATCTGAAAACCGGGATCAAATAATTGAGCAGGATCAAAAAATAATATTATAAAAGCAGAAACTGCCAATGAGTTAAATCCATTCGTAGAACGGTTAGTTAAAATACCAATAATAAATAATATTGACATAATCACAGCCCTGACAGTTGGCGCCCGTAAATCCGTAAGGACTAAGAAAACAATTATGCCGAGTATCATCAATATTGATCTTAGATAGACATTAAATCTGCCAAGAGCTATCATTATAATTAAGACAATGAATCCAACACTTAATCCGGATACAGCCAAAATATGTACAACACCTGAATTAATAAATTCGACAATCGCATTATAATCTATGCTGCTCCTGTCGGCTAATAATTGTCCCCTTAAAAAGCCGGCCGTCTGCGGCAGATACAATTTTGATATTTCATTATCTATCGCTTTTCTTACTTTAAAAATGGAACACTGTATTTTTTCATAATGCGGATTCAATATATTTAGATCTTTTACATTGTATGCAAACAAAATTCCGCTGATTCCCCGCTCCGCCAGATATTGGTTATAATCAAACTCACCGGGATTCCTCTTATTATTTCCTTTCATAAACAGCCCATTTACCATAATATAATTCCCCGGCAAGATCGTATTATATAACGAATCAAGATTTTTCTTGTACTCATCGCGTATTCTGCATATTAATGTGATTTTTTTATAATATTTTGTATTTGGAAACATAACGGAATCAGCAGCTAAGTAGAAAACTATTTCAGACTCTCTGCGCAGATCGACATTTGAAACAGTGCCATAAGCCTGAAAATCTTTTTGTTTTTCAACGTCCGGTGGAAGGAAATTGTAATTTGGTCTTTGAAATTCAGCAGTGAATACTCCAGCCAATATTACATATAGATAAACCGGAAGAGATATATATAAGCGGTAATCTTTATTAATGCTAAAAAGAATAGTTAAGATAAACGACAATAGCATGATAACGAAGTAAACAAAATAATTATGAACAGTAACCGGGATAATTTTCCCGGCTAAAATTCCGGCTATAAAAAATAATGTGAATTTTATTGCCGGGTAATTCTTCATTGAAAAATTCTCATAATAGCCGGTTTAATATGCGTTAAATCTTTAATATCATTAAATAAATTTTCCGCATATTTACCGGAAGCAATTGTTAAAGCCGGATTTAATGTATGAGTTTTGACAGAAATATCTTCCACATTCCCGTGATCGGAACACACAATTAAAGTTATATCTTCTTGTAATTCACATATTATTGTAAAAAGGAATTCATCAAGTATGCTGAGTAAATTTTGAGCATCACCATCATATCTGCCGTGCCCAAGATAATCGGTCATGAAATACTCATATAGGGTAAAGGTATTTTCCTCTGCAATTCTTAGTAGCCTTCTTGCGGCAATTTTAGGTTTTAAACTGCTTAGTTTATAACCGAGTTTTTTATTCCACCTTTCATTGGTAATTTCTGCTGTTAATGCTCTTCCAAGTCTTACATCCCTCGACGTATTGAATTTTAATCCGCTTAATTTACTGCTTAAAGACGAAACGCTTAATCTTGATCTGCCGGATTTTAAATAATCAAAAAATAATTTGGGATATGCGTTAGCAAAAAATGCTTTTTCACCAAGAGTTATGAAAGCCTTAAAAATATTTTTTTCTTCTATAACCGGGATAAGAGTTGAGTAAGGAAATGGCCCAAAATGCTTTCCCACATATTGGGATGCATTCATCCCGCAAAATATTAATGTTT
>Ga0116114_1000930_pt1 | contig 16764 bp, 14 predicted proteins | sample June2015DPH_10_5_FD_89823 | JGI IMG/M metagenome (GOLD analysis project Ga0116114, IMG submission 89823) | Peatland microbial communities from SPRUCE experiment site at the Marcell Experimental Forest, Minnesota, USA - June2015DPH_10_40 | ecosystem: Environmental > Terrestrial > Soil > Wetlands... | reverse complement strand
ATGCCGCCGCCCAGTTGCGACATCGCTTTGCCGCGTCCGGCAAGCCGAGGCAACTGGTATTCCAACTGCGCCAGCTCCACCTGCAACTGGCCCTCCCGGGTGCGCGCGTGGCGGGCAAAGATGTCCAGGATTAACTGCGTCCGGTCGATCACGCGGCAGGGCAGCTTGGCTTCCAGATTGCGCAACTGCGAGGGCGTCAAATCGTGGTCGAAGAGCACAAGGTCTGCGCCTGTTGAGGCCGCAACTCCTGCGATCTCCTCCAGCTTGCCCTGCCCCACCAGGGTGGCCGCATCCGGCCAGGCGCGGCGCTGCACCAGAGTTGCCGCAATCTGCGCGCCGGCACTGCGCGCTAACTCCTCGAACTCCGCAAGCGAAGCGTCGAAGTCGAGATTGCCGACCGCGGCGCAATGAGCCTCCGCCGATGCGGAGGATCCATCGGTTGTGGCGGAAGACCCGTCCAGCTCCATCCCAACCGCAGCCGATTCCGCACCGGCCGCCGCTGCGTCCCGCGCCAGCCGCACCGCCGCGGTCAATCTCCGCCGCTGCCCGGTAAACTCCACCGCAACCAGCACGGCGAGCTCGCGGCCCGCTGCCGGGCGAACCTGGGTCGCGGCAGCGCGCGCCGCCGCCTGCACAAGGCCCACCTGTGGCCTCATGCTCGTGCCGGTTCCGCGCTGATCGCGTCCATCCATATCTTCAGCAATGGGGCTGTCAGGTATGCGGCCGCTAGAGATGTTGTCGCCAGGTTTGGAATATCGATTGCCTGCTAGCCCGCAGCCTCGTCCAGCACCCCGCCCGGGCCGCTCTGAACCCGCGGCTCCGGCTTACCCGCAAGCTGGCCGTCGGAGTGAGGGCCAACCCGGCCGCTCACCACGGTCGAGATCGCGTGCTTGAAGATCAACTGCTCCTGCGCGTTGTTCTCCAGTAGCACCGAGTACTTGTCGAAGGACCGGATCTTGCCGGTCAACTTCACGCCGCTCACCAGGTAGATGGTGATCGGACTCTTGTCTTTGCGGACCGTATTGAGAAACGTATCCTGAATATTCTGTGCCGGCTTTGATTCCATGATGCCGATCTCCCTGAGTTGGTTTCTCTTGCAAAAAGGAAAGTAAAAAGGAGCGGAGCGCTCGATTGCTCCTCGTGGAGTTCAGTCCCCACAGCCGACTGCCCACCAAATGCAACTTCCAAGATTTTCAGGATACAGGCCTTAAGCGCGATTATCAACAGCGGCGGTCCGTCGCGTGCACCTGAGCGACCGCATTCGCAGCATAGCGCCGCGCGGAGTTCCCACCGCTGCCGCACATTTTTACGTTAGACACGTTGCCGAGGCACTGGATTCAGGCGTCCTGCGTTGTACCATGGCTTGCAGTGCCCAAACCCACGCCGCAACCCGTTGCCATGCTCGACTTCTCCCGCCAGTTTGCCCCGCTGCGGCAGGAGATCCTAGCCGCCATCGCGAGGGTCTGCGACTCGCAGCAGTTCATCCTCGGCGCGCAGGTCGCCGCCTTCGAGGCTGCCGCGGCAGCCGCCTGCGCCTCGCGCTTCGCCATCGGCTGCGCCAGCGGAAGCGACGCTCTCTGGCTGGCGCTGGCCGCCGCCGGCATCGGTGACAGCAGCGCCGCCACCCGGCACACCGGCAAGCCGGTTGGAGTCATCACCACCCCCTTCAGTTTCTTCGCCACTGCCAGCTCGATCCTGCGCGCCGGAGCGCGGCCCATCTTCGCAGACATCGACCCGCGCACCTTCAACCTCTCGCCGGAGTTGGTCGCGGAGATTCTCAACGGCACTGCAGGAAGCAGCGTCAAGGCCGTTCTGCCCGTACACCTCTTCGGCCAGTGCGCCGACTGGGACGGCTTCGCTGCGTTGCAACGCGACAACCCCGGTCTGATGCTGATCGAAGACGCCGCGCAGGCCTTCGGCGCAGCCTGGACTTTCTCAACCCAGACTTCGCCCGACCAACCCGCGCGTCCCGCAGGCTCGCTGGGCGACGCCGCGGCCTTCAGCTTCTACCCCACCAAGAATCTCGCCGCATTCGGAGACGCGGGCCTCGTCACTACCTCGAGCGGGGAGATCGACCGCCGCGTCCGCTCGCTGCGCGCCCACGGCATGACGCGCCGCTACTTCCACGACGAGGTGGGTTGGAACTCGCGCCTCGACGAGCTGCAGGCTGCGGTGCTCAACGTCAAGCTGCGCCACATCGCTGAGTGGAACCAGCAGCGACGCGAGCGAGCCGCCCGCTACAACCAGTTCTTCCGCGAGGCTGGCCTGGCCGTCGAATGGCCAGCCGCAAGCGAGGCCACCCCTGCCTCCACTCAGGATGGAATTGTTCTCCCCTATACCGATCCGCGCGCCACGCACGTCTTCCAGCAGTACGTTATCCGGGCGCCGCGCCGAGATGCCCTGCGCGACCACCTCGCCGCGCAGCAGATCGGCAGCGAGATCTACTACCCCCTGCCCATCCACCTGCAGGCCGCGCTCCGTGACCTCGGATACAAGCCCGGAGACTTCCCCGAGGCCGAGCGCGCCGCCGCAGAAGTCCTCGCACTGCCCCTCTACCCCGAGCTGCGCGATGACGAGCAGCAGAGCGTCGTCGAAGCGATCCGCAGCTTTTACAACTAACGCGCTACAGCAGTCGCCATGCGCCGGTGCTAGCCTGAGAAGCAGGAAGGTGACTGATGGTTCCGTATTCTCGTCGCTATCCAATTCTCCTGCTGCTGTTTCCATGCATCTTGTCGTTTGCGTCTCTCGCCTCTGCGCAGATGCTGACGATCCGCATGATCAACGGCAACTCAGGTAAGCCGTTCGCGAACAAAAACGTCTTCGTCACGTTTTGGTGGGATGACCCTTCCCAGCCTCCCGGTCGAAGGCGGGTGCGCGTGGGTTTTCCCCACGACACCGGCGGAACCGATATTCCACTGGACGACCATGGAATTGGCCACATCGCTATCCCGCCGCAGGCAACAAGGGTCCAGGTCCAATCGGTTGAAAACGTCGTCATCTATGGCAAGCGAGGCCAGTACTTCCTTTGTAACGTGACAGGCAATCAGTTCATGGAACCTGACGAATTCTGGACGGCCGGCCGTCAACTCGTGCCGCTGGACCTGATCTCATCTCACGGATTCGTTCCGCAGTCCGGATGCACGCCGAAACACGCAGTGCGTCCTGCCCCCGGCGAATTCGTTGTCCTTGCTGTACCGGAACACTGCTGGCCCCTATGCGGCCTGAGCTGGTGATCGCAGCACTGGAAGCCCTACCGCTTCTTCCCCTTGGCAGTTTTCTTCACCTCGACCACGAGATGCGCCTCCGGCTCGTCCTTGCTCCCCTGCGCCGCGACTCGCCGCACCAGGTTCCCCTCCAGCCGATAGGTCTTCTCGATAGTGCGTCCCGGCGTCGCCATTCCGGTCACGGGATCGGGAACCACCGCGCCCGCGTCTGCGGCCAGAACCTTGTAGCTGAACGTAGGCAGCGGGGTCTCGGCTGTCGCCGACTTGCCGTACGGGTCTCGCTCCATCCTCACGGAGACAGGAAGATAGCCCTCTATATTCTTGTCGCGGAAGGCCGTCTCGTAGCGATGCATCTTCAGGTTCCAGGTAAAGACGCGCACCTGGTCGAAGTCGTAGGCCAGCCCCGCCGTATACGGCCCCAGCACGGTCAGGTAGATGGGGATGTCCTTGTTGTCCTGGTCCACGCCGTCATCATGCACCGTGGTCAGAACGTACGCGCCCACAAAGCGCTGTCCCTCGGCATAGCGGGTCAGCGAGTCGGGCGCATCCACCTCCACATAGTGGGAGAGCAGCCATCCGGTGCGGCCCCTGGCATCGCGCGCCAGCCACCAGTCCTCCATCGCAATCGGGGGCGCGGCGGCCTCGGTTCCCAGCGCGCCCTCCAGCTTCGACGCGTTCCCTGGAACCACACTCTTCAGCGCAGCCGCCCCCGCCGTCACCGGCTTGGGCAGTGTCGCCCGCTCGAGCAGTTGCACCTTGTCGCCCTCCGCCAGCCGGTAGAAGACCTCGGTTGCCCGGCCCGGTCTCAGGTGCAGGTTCACATCGTCGCGCACCACGGCCGACGCCACCGCCGGATCGCCCTGATGCTCCTTGCCCAGCGCCGCAAACGCGTCGAAGACCTGCTGCGTGGCTACCAGGTCATCACGAATCCAGCCCTGTTCGCCCTTCTCTGTCTGCACCCGGTAGAAGCGCCGTCCGTGCTCCAGCACCTCGAGCCGCTGGCCGTTCTCCACTGCCGCGGTGCGGTTGGAGACGGCAGCCACGCGGTCGCGAAGGTAGGTCTGCTTGGTCGTCACATACACCGATTCGGCCGCGGGCCTCGGCCGCAGATGAGAGCACCCGCTCAACATGGCAACCCACAGCGCGGCCGCCAGAACGCACGCCACGAATCCAGGCCCGGTGACACGGCGGGCACAGGCGCGACAACACAATCCACGAAAGATGGACCACGGAGAATCAGGGCTCGGGGAGAAATTGGACGGCTGGGGGCTCTTGTCTGGCACATTTTCCAGCATACAGCGCAAAAGGCCCAGGGAAGTCCTTTCTCCGGGCTGAGTGGGTCACCATACACAAAATATGGCGTTTTTCCCAGAAAAACGCCTCTTCTTGCCCGTTTTTTTGCGCCCCGCCCATGGCGAAAACGCCCTCTGTTGCCAGTTCGCATTCCAGCCCTTAAATTACTGTCTTGCGCGAAGTGCCCTCTTGCGCTTACAGTTGCGTACGGAAACAAACTCACTACAGGAAACCACTTCTAGCGACACGCAGAATCCAACTCCGTCCATCGCGCAATCGGATCGGTCACATCTCACGTCAACTGGTAAGGAGGCCCACACAATGGCCAGTAAAGAAATCGAAATCCTCGACCCTGCGGAAACGGTCGATAAGCTCAACAAGATCGCGGCAGGTCGCGCACTGAATCGCAGGCACTTCATCACCGCCCTGGGGATGACTGGCGCCGCGGCAGGCGCAGGATTAATGTCGGGTTGCAACGCCACCACCACTCCCGTGGTTGTCTCCACCGCTGGAGCAGGCCAGACCGATATCCTCAACTTCGTCCTCAACCTGGAGTACCTGCAGGCCACCTTCTACTCCTACCTCACTCGGGGTGCCGACCTGCCATCCACGCTTACGGCCAACAGCGGAGTCATCACCAACCCGCCCAGCGCGCTGGCGGTTGGCACCGGTATCACCCAGCAGACAATCGATCTGCTCAACGAGATCTATTTTGATGAGTCGAGCCATGTGACCAGCCTGATCAAGATCCTCAGTTCCGCAGCCGTTCCCAGACCGGCGATCAACCTCGGAGCTTTCGGCGCGATTACTGCGGCCAATGTCATCGCGATCGCACGCCTGCTGGAAGATGTCGGAGTCACCTCATACGCAAACAGCGTCACTGGGCTTACCAACACCAACGCCACGTATGCCGGACAGATTCTCGGCGTCGAAAGCTTCCATTCCGGAGCATTGCGCCTGATCAGCATCCAGAACGGCGTCACACCCACCCTGGCCCTCGATGGCCTGGACGTGCCGCCGGCTGACCTGAGCACATCAATCAACGGCCCAACTGCCAGCGGAGGCTTCTTCCCCACAAACGGCGGTGGCTACCCCACCAACTCCACCTACGCGACGGCTAGCACAGTCGGCGCCGCAGGCTACGTCTTCGCCCGCACCACCTCGCAGGTTCTCGCGATCCTATACGGCAGCAGCACAGCGCTGGCAAAATCCGGCACCTCTGTTGGCGGCTTCTTCCCCAGCGGAGTGAACGGCAACATCACAACCATCTAAGCCCTGGAAGGACGCACTCGAACCTGAACCCGGCGCGGTGACCACATTCCATCATGACCCAATCTGATCGTACATATCGCAAGACTACTGACAAGGAGGCCAAGGAAATGGCCAGCAATAACATCGAAGTCCTCGATCCCACGGCAACGGTCGAGAAGCTCAGGAAATTCGTATCCGGAGTCGAACTGAATCGCAGGCACTTCATGGCTGCCCTCGGAGTGGCGGGCGTAGCTGCTGGCACAGGATTAGTGTCGGGTCCGGTTGCGCGCGCCCAGCAACCCACGCCCAACGGTTACACGCAGAGCGACGTGCTCAATTTCCTGCTCAATGTCATGTATCTCAAGGCGACGTTCTATTCCTTCGTCACCCAGGGAGCCGATCTTCCCGGCCCGAGCTACATCACGCTCAACTCGAGCACGGTCTACAACCAGCCCTCCAAGGTGACCTTCACCGGCACCAACGCGTCGCAGATCACCGACATGTTCAACGAGATGTACTACGACGACGTGAATCAACTAATTAATCTGCGCGATCTGATTGAAACCACGTCGGGCGCAGCCTTGGGGTCCGCCGCGGCAGCAGCGGTGGTCGCGCCCAGGCCGACCCTCAACCTGATGGGCACCTCCGGCAACTCCGGGACCTTCTCGGCGCCTTCCGCCACGACGGTCATCACCGGGGCCCAGGCCATCGCCATGGCCCGGATGTTTGAAGATCTCAGCGTCACAGCCTTCGCAGGCGCGCTCCAGTATCTCAGCGGCGCCAACCTGGCTGCTGCCGCCCAGATCATGGCCGTCTACGGCTGCCACGCATCCGCGCTACGCCTGACCACCATCCAGACCGGCGCACCGTATCAAGGAACGTTCTACGTCGGCCCCAGCTTCCAGATTGCAACCACTACGGGCAGTAATAAGCTCTTCATGCCGTCCACTGGCATAGTGACAACAAACGGGGTCACCCACCCCGCCGTCGGCGATGCCATCACGGGCTTCGGCATTCCTGTGGGCGCTACGGTCACATCGATTGCCAACATCGGATTAGGCAACCTTGCACCCACCTGCTACTCCACCGCCGGCAGCCCCGTCCTCACGGTCATTACCAATGTCACCGGCATTCTGCCTAATATGACCATCACCGGAACCAATATCCCGCCGTTCACGTACGTTCTCTCGGCCACCCCCACGGCGATCACAATGTCGCAGAACGCCACCGCTACCAGCGTGGAAGTACCTTACGGTGTCTTCACCGCCGGCAGCGCGCTCATCACCACCATATCGAGTGTCACCGGGCTGGTGGCAGGGCGCGCAGTATCCGCTCCGGGATATCTCCCCGCCAACCCCCCCTTCCCCGCCGCTCCCACTTGCGTCATCTCGTCGGCGTCGGGAGCGATCGGCACCATCACGGTCCTGCTGAATACACCCGCCCTCGCTTCCAGCGTAGTCACCGTCACCGGCACCATCGCAGCCGGCTCCAACCAGATCACCCTTACAGGCACATCGACCCTCGCCGGTGTGATACCCGCCAACGGTGTTCCGTCCACGCAGCCCGTCATTGCCGGAACCCTAGCCGCGCCTGTCTCCGGCATCTTCCCCGCCGCCGGTGCGACCGTCACCTCGGTCAGCACTTCGCCTTCACCGCCATTCGTAATCTCCTTGTCGTCACCATCACTGGCCGCCTACAGCGGCACGTTCACCATTCCCTCGGCTGTGAACATCACCGTTACCTCGACGACCACAGAGACCGTGGCCATTGGACAAGCCAACATCACCATCTCGGAACCTGCCACTGCCACGGGCACCGGCACGGCCGTCATCCTGCCGCCCGCTAGTGACTCGTACCAACTGGACCCGGACGAAGTCGCGCCGGTCGATCCCGGCACCGCAGCCCTCGCCATAGCCGGTCCAGCGCCTGCCACATTCAATACACCTACCTCGCTCACTCCAGGCCTGAATCAAGGGTTCTTCGCCACCGCCGGCTCAGGCAACGCCTCCGGAGTCACACCCGCTGGCTTCGCCTTCGCCCGCACCTTCTCGCAGGTCCTTGGCGTCCTCTATGCCAATACGACTCCAGGCACCTATGTTGGCGGCTACTTCCCGGCAGCGCAGCCGAATGGGGACTCCACCAACACCTTCGGGGGGGTCAGCGGCACCATTGCGGTGGTCTGACAGGTGCCGGTCGCATGACTCGAAAGGGCCATTCGATCCAGCCCAACCTAGACTGGAAGGCCCACATCTCGACCGCGAGATGTGGGTCTTTTCGTTGCCTCAATTCTGGAGCGGCCCCACAGTCCATCCTTTGCCTCAGTGGGTCGCGGCGATCGCATCCGGCTCCGTCCCGGTCGCGAATTCATTCAAATAATCAAGTGTTCCCGGCGTCATCGAGTCGAAGCTGAACATCGTCAGGTCATTCGCTCCGCTATTGGCTGCCAGCAGATAATCCCCGCTGCTGTCCACGGTCAGCGCTGTCACCGCGGTCCCGCTGGTGATTGTGCCCAGCGCGGGAAGTTGGCTGCTGTTTGCGGTCGTGCTGAACTCCGAGATGGTGCCGTCGGTGCGGTTTGCCACGTACACATCCGTGCCTGCGGTATTGAGCACCACCGAGTACGGCTGGACTCCGGTCGTCCCCTGCGCCACCTGATTTAATGCTCCGCCCCCACCGATGCTGTACGCCACAATCGACCCGGCCGAGCTGCTGTTGGTCCTTGCAATATACAAGGTCGAAGTGTTCGCGTTGACCGCCAGCGCATCGTCGCTGTTGACCGATCCCGCTCCCAGAGAAAGCGGAAGGGGGGTGGACAGAACACCGGTCGACGTATTGAAGGGATACACCAGATCGCCTGCCGTTCCCAGCGCCACAAAGACGTACTCACTCCCGTTGGGAAGCAAAGCCACTTTGATTGCCATCGGCAAAAAACCGGTCACGGTGGTGCTGTAGCTGGCACCCGCCCCCTGCGTCAGCACTCCCGAACTGGAGGTGATCTGAAACTCGTCCACCGTTACCCTGTTGCCGTCGAGCGCCAACAGCCACTGCCCGTCCGGCGAGATGTCCATTGCAACCACATCCGCAACAACCAGGGGATTCGTGTTCAACAGACTCAGCGACCCGCCTGAATTGATCGTGTATGAATAAATCTCACTGTTTCCCGCAACAAAGACAATCGAGTTCGCAGGATTTACCGCGACCGCCGTGGGATAAAACGGCAGCGCATACGGCGATCCGGTCACCGCCGTCAGCGTCCCCGTGCCCACCGCGAAGCCGCTCAGCGTGGCTGCCGTCGCATTGGCTACATACACGTAGTTGACCGACGAACTGGTACTGGTGCTGCTGCCGCTCGAACTCCCCGGATAGACCCAGAACCCGGCGCATCCCGTCGTACAACAGAGAGCCCCTGCCGCCAACGCCGCCGCCATTCGCCGAACCAGACCCATGATCGACCCGTTCCCTACAAGATTATCTCTCTATTCGACTCTGTTTCCGGCCAAATAGCACCCACTGCCGCCGCCGGAAAGCAACAAAAAGCGGCCCATCGCTGGACCGCTTCACTCCTTCCCTCTGAGATCAGGCGAGGTCGAAGCGATCGAGGTCCATCACCTTGCTCCAGGCTGCCACGAAGTCACGCGCGAACGCCTGCTGCGAGTCGGCGCACGCAAAGACTTCCGCGATGGCCCGGAGCTGGGAGTTTGAACCGAAGATGAGATCGACGACGGTGCCTGTCCATTTGGGCTTGCCGGTCGCCCGATCGCGCCCCTCCAACACGCCTGCAGATGTAGCGGACTTCTGCCACTTCGTCTTCATGTCGAGAAGATTCACGAAGAAATCATTGGTCAGTGTTTCCGGCCGCTTGGTGAAAACGCCATGTTTGGACTGCCCGAAGTTTGCATTCAAGGCGCGCAGGCCACCAATCAGGACCGTCATCTCGGGAGCGGTCAGCGTCAGCAGGTTCGCCCGGTCCACCAGCAGCTCGGCCGCCGATCCCTCGTGTCCCTTCCGGATGTAGTTGCGGAATCCGTCTGAGGCCGGCTCCAGTACGGCGAAGGAGGCCACATCCGTCTGCTCCTGCGACGCATCCGTGCGGCCTGGCGAGAAAGGGACCTTCACGTCGTGGTCGGCCTTCTTCGCAGCATTCTCGACCGCCGCGCAGCCACCAAGGACGATCAGGTCAGCAAGTGAGACCTTCTTCCCACCGGACTGCGCGCCGTTGAAATCCTTCTGGATCGCCTCCAGCGTCTGAAGCACCTTCGCCAGTTCGGCAGGCTGGTTGACTTCCCAATCCTTCTGCGGCGCGAGGCGAATGCGCGCACCGTTCGCTCCGCCACGCTTGTCGCTGCCGCGGAACGTAGCAGCCGACGCCCAGGCCGTTGTGACCAGTTGGGAGATGGAAAGTCCGGATGCAAGGATCTTGGCCTTCAGGGCCGCAATATCCTGCTCCCCGATCAATTCATGGTCCACTGCAGGAATGGGGTCCTGCCACAGCAGCGGCTGCTTGGGAACCAGCGGACCAAGATACCGCGAGATGGGCCCCATGTCGCGGTGCGTCAGCTTGAACCAGGCCTTGGCGAAGGCGTCCGCGAACTCCTGCGGATTCGCGAGGTAGCTCCTCGCAATCTTCTCATAGGCCGGGTCCACTCTCAGAGAGAGGTCCGTCGTTAACATGGTCGGCGCGTGCCTCTTCGACGGGTCGTGGGCATCCGGCACGGTGGCCGCTGCAGATGCGTCCCTGGGCGTCCATTGGTAAGCTCCGGCGGGGCTCTTCGTGAGTTCCCATTCATGGCCGAACAGGTTCTCCAGGTAGTTGTTGTCCCACTTCACGGGGTTGGTGGTCCATGCGCCCTCCAACCCGCTGCCGATCGTATCGTCGCCTTTGCCGCTGCCAAAGGTGCTTGTCCATCCCAGGCCCTGCTCTTCGATGGGGGCGCCTTCGGGCACGGGACCGACATACTTGTTCGGATCGGCGGCGCCATGTGTCTTGCCGAACGTGTGTCCTCCCGCGATGAGGGCGACTGTCTCCTCGTCATTCATCGCCATGCGCGCGAAGGTCTCCCGAATGTCCTTGATCGCGGCGACTGGGTCCGGCTTGCCATTGGGGCCTTCCGGATTCACATAGATCAGGCCCATCTGAACAGCGGCGAGAGGATTTTCAAGCTCACGGTCGCCACTGTAGCGTTCGTCGGCCAGCCACTTGCCCTCAGGTCCCCAGTAAATATTTTCTTCCGGCTCCCAGATGTCCTCGCGCCCGCCGCCGAAACCGAAGGTCTTCAATCCCATCGACTCCAGCGCCACATTACCAGCGAGCACAATCAGGTCGGCCCAGGAGAGCTTCCGGCCGTACTTCTGCTTGATCGGCCAGATCAGCCGGCGCGCTTTGTCCAGGTTCACGTTGTCCGGCCAGCTGTTGAGAGGAGCAAATCGCTGCGCGCCGGAGCCCGCGCCGCCGCGGCCATCGGCGATACGGTAGGTGCCGGCGCTATGCCAAGCCATACGGATGAAGAACGGCCCATAGTGGCCGTAGTCCGCAGGCCACCAGTCCTGCGAGTCCGTCATCAAGGCACGGAGGTCCTTGATCACCGCATCCAGGTCGAGGCTCTTGAACTCTTCAGCGTAATTGAACGCCTCGCCCATGGGATTGGACAGTGGGCAGTGCTGGTGCAGGGGCTTCAGGTCCAGTTGATTGGGCCACCAGTCTGCGTTCGTTTGGGTCCCGGCAATTGTTTTGTGAACACCGTTTGAGAATGGGCACTTTGTTTCGTCTGCCATACATCACCTCGACTTCGCTTTTTGCTGTTTACTGACAACCAACAACCTGCAACCAACAACCGTCTCTAGTGTGGTGTCCCAGAAGTTCTCAACATGAATGGCAACAGAAGGACGAACAACGACAAGGGAGAAATGCGGGGATTCTTCCCCTTCGGCAAGCTCAGGGTCAGAATGACAATGCAAAACAAAACACGATACTTGTGTCACGAATTTCCGGGACACCACACTAGTTCAGCCGTTCCTTGTGCGTCTTGTCCGAGCGCACATCCAGCGGCTTGCGTCCGGCAAAGCCGTCCTCCGGCGTATGCCAGTAGCCGATCTCCTTCTCGCCCAGCCTCCAGCACAGCAATATCTCCCGGCCGTCCATCACCGAGGGAAAGTCCAGCAGCCCCTTCTCCAGGTCTTTGACCTGCACTCCGATCTCGTCCATCTCGGCCAGCGTATCGCGGGCCTCCTGCAAGGCCCTCTCGCGCTCTGCCCGTCGCCGCGCCGCCTGGGCCACATCCACGCGCATTCCTCCCGCCAGGAATATCCGCTGGTTCAACTCCTGCATCTCCATCTCCAGCTCGCCGGCACGCACTCCCGCCGCCTGCGCCCTGCGCAACAGCGCCTCCACCACCGGCAGCAGCGTCTGGGCCTCGTTCAATGTGAATGTCCTGCTCAACGTTTGATCTCCATCATGCGGTCCAGCGCGACGCGCGCCCAGTGCTTCCTCTCGTCGTCTACTTGGATGCGGTTCACCACGCGCCCGTCTATTAGATTCTCCAGCGCCCACGCAAGATGCTGGGGAGAGATGCGATACATCGTGGTGCAGAGGCAGCCTGACTCATCCAGCGTGATCACACGCTTGCCCAGCGGCCGGAAGCGCTCGGCCAGCCGGTTGACCAGGTGTATCTCCGTGCCCACGGCAAAGCTCGACCCCTGCGGCGCCTGCTCGATCAGCTCAATAATCCGCTCGGTCGAGCCCAGAGCGTCGGCCTTCTGGCAGACCTCCCAGCGACACTCCGGATGCACCACCACCTGCATCCCGGGATTCTCCTGGCGCACGCGGTCCACATGCTCCGGCAAAAAGCGCTGATGCACGCTGCAGTGCCCCTTCCACAGGATGACCCTGGCAGCGCGCAGACGCTCCGGCGCGACGCCGCCGTTGATCTGGAACGGGTCCCACACCACCATCTCGCCCAGCGCAATCCCCATGGCGAACGCCGTATTGCGTCCCAGGTGCTGGTCGGGCAGAAACAGGACCTTGCCCGCGCGCCGGAAGGCCCACTCAAACGCCGCCTGCGCATTCGACGAGGTACACACCAGCCCACCCCGCTCGCCGCAGAAGGCCTTGATATCCGCCGCGGAGTTCATATAGGTCAGCGGCAGAATTCCCTCGCCCGCGGTCACATGCAGCCTCTCCAGCGACTCCCAGCAGTCCTCCACCTGCCCGATCTCGGCCATGTCGGCCATGGAGCAGCCCGCATTCAGGTCCGGCAGCACCACCTGCTGCCACGGGCGCGCCAGAATGTCCGCCGTCTCCGCCATGAAATGCACGCCGCAGAAGACCATGTACCGCGCGTTCGAGCCGGCGGCAGCCTTCGCGAGCTTGTAGCTGTCGCCGGTAAAGTCGGCGAAGCGAATCACCTCGTCGCGCTGGTAGTGGTGCCCCAGCACAACGGCCTGTGCGCCCAGCGTCTCACGGGCCGCAACGATCCGCGCATCCATCGACTCGTCCGGCTGCACCAGGTAGTGGTCCAGCGAACACACCTCGCCCGCAGTCTGCACCGGGGCCTCGTCAAGTAACAGTCCGTTCACAATATGCCGCCTTCAGTCTCGCCAGCGCGTCCGCACCTGCTCAACGCAGAGAGATTCGCACCGCGAAACGGGGATGTTGAAAGCACTTACCAGCGGGGCGTGCAGCGGACTCACCTGTGCGGCCCCTGCTCGGAGCCGTCACCCAATCCGCGGGGATGTTGCCGCCCATTTCGTACGGGCGCGACCGTTGGGGCCGCACCTACTCCATATTAGACGAATTCGGCCCAACAGACGATGCATTCATCCCGCGCCGGGCCGCGTTCAGGCCCACCCAGTCGAAGGCTTGCTAACGCAACCCATTTGTTTCCATCCCAGCCCAGGCCGTATCATAAGTCCATCTATGCCGGGCTTCGAAGACAGCGCATTAATCGTTCTACTCGCATTGCTACTCTTCGGGCCGAAGAAGCTGCCCGTGCTGGCGCGCCAGTTCGGCAAGCTGATGGCAGACTTCCGCCGCGCCTCCTCCGAGTTCCGCACCCAGATGGAGGACGAGTTGCGCCTCTCCGAGCAGGCCGAGCGCCAGAAGCAGATCGCCGCCGCGCCCGCCACTCCGGCCATCGAACCCGCGCAGGCAGCGGAGGCCGAGGCAGCATACGCGAACCAGTACCAGCCCACGCACGAATCTTCGCTTGATTCCACGCTTGAATCCACGCCCGAATCCACAGACTCCTACCCGGTCGATTCGGCGTTCGATACCACGCCCGAATCCGCGTCCCAGCCGGCCCTGGAATCCACACCCTCTGCAACTCCCGAAACAGCCCCGTTCCCGCAGCCTATTGCCAGCTCCGGCGATCTGAGCATTCAGCCCCCGCCGACTGGCCTGCCCACGCCCCACACCTCATTGGCCGATCTTGCGGAAGCCAACCCCGCCGCGCCTGAAACCGAGGTCACGCATGGCTGATACCGGCCCCATCGACCGCGCGCGCGCCTCCTTCTCCGAACGCGCGGAGCTGCCCGGCATGAGCCTGATGGAGCACCTGGAAGAGCTGCGCAAGCGCATCATGCGCTCTCTCGGCTTCCTCATGGGCGGCTTCGTCTTCGGATGGATCTTCCGCGTCCAGCTCTATGGCTTCATCAAACGACCGCTCGACAACCTTCACCTCGATCTCTACTACAACCATCCCATCGACCCGATCAATCTCTATATCAAGACCGCCCTGGTGGGCGGGGCCATCCTCGCCAGCCCGTTCATCCTTTACCAGGTCTGGCTCTTCATCTCGCCCGGCATGTACGCCAACGAGAAAAAGTACGTCTTCCCCTTCATGGGAGCCACCGTCAGCCTCTTCCTGGCCGGCGCATGGTTTGGCTACCACTATGTTTTCGAGAACGCCATCCGCGTGCTCGTCTTCGGGTTCGGGAAAGGTTTCCACCCCATCCTCACCATCGACGAGTACACCGGGTTCTTTCTTTCCATCATTCTCGGCCTCGGCATCAGCTTTGAACTCCCCATCCTCATCTTCTTCCTCGCTCTGTTCGGCATCGTCGACGCCAAATTTCTGCTGCGCCACTTCCGCTACGCAGTGCTCGTCATCTTTCTTGTCGCAGCCATCATCTGCCCCATGCCGGACCCCATCAGCATGTGTCTCTTCGCCAGCCCCATGCTTGCGCTGTACTTTCTCGGCGTAGCCGTCGCCTACTTCGTCCATCCCGACCACCGCAAGCGCAAAGAAAAGAAGCCCGCCGCATGATCGAGCCGAATCGAGCTACAGATCGAGTTGTCATTCTGACCCTAAACAGAGTGAAGGGGAAGAATCCCGGCATTTTGCTGTTGCTGGTTCTTGCTCTCTTCGGCACACCCGCGCTCGCCCAGCAGCCCACCGGCCAATCCATCTACAAGCTCACCCAGCAGCTTCTCGCCATCGCGCCAAAACGATTCAACGGCTCGCCCGGCCACTTGGCCGCAGAGAACTTCATCAAAGAGCACTTCAAGCCCGAGGCCGCCAAGGGCAACTTCGAGACCGACCAGTTCACCGCCAACACGCCAGCCGGCCCGCAGACCATGCGCAACTACATCGTCCGCTTCCCCGGCAAGAAAGACGGCGTCATCGTCCTGGCCAGCCACTACGAGACCAACTACCCGCTGCGCGACATCGCCTTCGTCGGCGCCAACGACGGGGCCTGCACCACCGCCCTGCTTATCGCAATCGGCCAGTACTTCCGCGCGCATCCGCCCGAGGGCTACTCCGTCTGGCTGCTCTTCGACGACGGCGAAGAGGCGGTCCGCTCCTGGTCCGAATCCGACTCCCTCTACGGCACGCGCCACATCGCCGCGCGATGGTTCTCCGACGGCACCGCCCGCCGCATCAAGGCCGTGCTGGTGGCAGACATGATCGGCGACCGCGACCTCAACATCCTGCTGGAGACGCAGTCCACTCCCTGGCTGCGCGCCATCCTCCGCCAGGCCGCCGCCAACACCCATCACTCCGCCAACGTCTTCAAGACCGAGGGATCGGAGGAGGACGACCACATGCCCTTCCTGCAACGCGGCATTCCCGCGCTCGACGTCATCGACGTGGACTACGGCCCGCACACCGCCGCCACCCCCGACGGCTACCACCACACCGCGCAGGACACCATCGACAAGCTCAGCCCGCAGTCCCTGCAAATCTCATCCGACCTCTTCATGGAATCCATCCGCCTCATCAACCAGCGCTGACCTGCGTTTCAGTGGTCAATCAGCGAGTGACTATGATGGTAACGGTGGAGCAGAAAACTAGGGTTCCTGATGCAGCAGACAACCAAGTGAGAGACTTAATTGGAGTTGGGACAAAGAAGATTTAGTGGATAAATAGGGCGTAAAGGCGCAGAAATAGTCCTAATATCCTGCGCTATTTGAAATAAATCAAAAAGTGCTTGACATAGAAACGACTTAGCATTAAAGTTCGTAATAGAACTTATTAGAGATGCTCACACCTGCGCGGCAGATGATGTGGAGGCTCCAATACCGGATTCCCGGTTGGGGCCATTTTTATGGTCTTCTTCCGGTACAACCCACTCTAGTAAATTGCTAACCAAGCACGGTGCCGCACTAAAGGCACAAGGAGATCGAGCCATGGATTACAGCACTTTTAAGTCCTTTTCAGAGGTTATGGAAGTAGAGAAATCGGTCGACGTTATTCATTCAGAAACGGGAAAGAAATATCGCATCGAGGTTGTAAAGCATGCGTTCGGAACGGCAACAGTGCATTACGCCGTGAATTACTATAAATCCTCCGATGCCGGCTGGGTACCGTACTTGAACTTCCCATGGATCAATGAGCCTTCGGCTGAGGATGCGCTCAGGTCGGCACTGAAATATGTCGCATACCGTCCTCAAGTAGGAGACTAAATGTGTAGTCCGGCGCACCGCACTACTCCACTCGCGATAGCATCAACATGTGCCCCTCACGCCCATCTCCTACTGGATCGGCTTCCATCTGGCCCT